>ENA-ORXD01002908-ORXD01002908.1-sediment-metagenome-genome-assembly--contig:-NODE-2908-length-10573-cov-3.253335_pt1 | contig 10573 bp, 9 predicted proteins | sample MGYA00237862_ERZ511471 | MGnify/ENA metagenome assembly ERZ511471 | reverse complement strand
ATGGTTTTGACGATGCGCCAGCCGCCGAACATGGTGCCCAAAGAGATCATGGTATAACAGGTAATGATAACCCAAATGGGGATATAAAAGGTGTTGCCGAGCAATCCTTTACTGAAAAGCGCCATAGCGATGATGCCCATTGTTTTCTGGGCATCGTTCATACCGTGACCGAGGGAATAGACCGCCGCGGAAAAAAGCTGGAGTTTACGGAACAATTTATCCGTTTTGGCGATGTTGGAATGACGACTCAGATTCATGGCCAGCACCATGAAAATAAAACCAAGCGCCATGCCGATAGCCGGAGAAACAACTATAAACAATGTTGTTTTGGTAATGCCGGACCAAACCAGTGTGCCGGTGCCGGCCTTGACTATGGCGGCGCCGATCAGGCCGCCGATTAAAGCGTGCGAAGAGCTGCTCGGCAGGCCGTAATACCAGGTCGTGATATTCCAGATTATGGCGCCGCCCAGAGCGGAGAATATCAGCAGATTGTCAACAATATCCAAATGAATGATGCCCTTGCCGACAGTATGTGCAACCTCGGTGCCGACAAAAAATACGGCGACAAAATTAAAAAAAGCAGCCCAGATAACGGCATGCTTGGGTTTTAGAACGCGGGTGGAAACAACAGTTGAAATGGAATTGGCCGAATCGTGAAAGCCATTGAGAAAATCGAAAGCCAAAGCGATCACAATCAGACAAACCACAAACACCATGGAATCAAGCATGCTTCAGGACAATTCCTTCCACGATATTGGATACATCTTCGCAAACATCGATTGCTTCTTCAATTCGCTCATAAAGTTCTTTTTTCTTAACCAGTTCTATGGCATCTGTTTCGTTCTGAAAGAGATCCGCAATGATGGTTCTTAAAATAACGTCACCGGCATTTTCCAGGGTATTAATTTCCACACAGCCGTCTAAAATTTGTTTTGTATTTTTCATATCGCGCAGGCCGTAAACGATCTTTTTGACTTTTGTCACGGCTTCGGTCAAGATTTTGGCCTGCTGGATAATTTTACCCTCATGTTTTTTTACTTTATAAAGATTAATCCGCACGGCTGTAGCATCAATCAAGTCCATAATGCTGTCCATCTTGTTCACCAGGGTATAAATATCCTCTCGGTCGAGCGGTGTGAGAAAGGTCTTATGCATTCTTTCGTAAGTGCGATGGGCAATGACATCCGCTTCGTGTTCCAGTTCTTTGATTCTGGATACTTTCGGTGCTGAATAATCCTGTTTCTCCGTCATTTCCAGGAAAAAGCGGCTGCCTTCTTCAATTTTATTGGCTAATTCTTCAAAATAGTCGTAGAAGTTTTCATCCTTAGGGAATAAACGCATGGTTCAAACCTCCTTAAGGGTCAGAATTTGATCTATCTGCGCGCAGACGTTTAACGGATTATGAGAAAAATTGCAAGATTTTTAGCTCAGATGAGGATGACAGCCAATTAATGTCCGGCGAAAAAAACATCACACCATTGAAAAACCATTATTATTTTAAGGTCTTTGAATAGATAATCTTACTGTCACCGGTTGCATAAAAATCTTTGAGGAGCGCTTCGCGCAGATAGCCGCAGCGTTCGTAAAACGCATGCGTCGGCTGGTATAGGTCTCGGGAAGATGTTTCGGCATAAATATGCAGTCCACCCGCATTACTGATAATATCTTCTGATTTTTGCAGCAATTGTCTGCCCCAGCCGCGAGTACGGAATTGGTCGTCGACTGCAATCCAGTAAAGATCATAACTGCCGGCGGTGGCGGGAATTAAACCAAAGCAGGTATAACCCCAGACAAAGTCGTCCTTTTCCCCAAACAAAAACTGATAAGAGCTTTCCTTTCCGGCGCTGAGCTTTTCCTTGGCCAGTTCGAGCGCAAGATCAAGTTCCGCCCGGGAAAAAAAGCCGCTCGATGTGACGATGCGGCCGATGGCTTCCACATCGGATGGTTTAATCTGCTGACGGTATGTTAAGCGGCACTTAGTCATGTTGCAATCTTTTTAATGCATCATTTACGATCAGAGCTATGGCTTCATGGTATTTCAGTGACGCGCGTTCGACAGCGCAGGCGAATCCCGCATCGAGTGAAAGACAGGGGTTGGCGTTAATTTCCAGGACCCACGGATTTCCGGCCTGATCCACCCGAAAGTCAACCCGGGCGTAACCTTGCAGACCAAAAAGCTGCCAGCAGCGCCTGGCTAAATCCTGCAATACGGCAATCAAGCCGGCGTCTGCCGGTGGCATATCAAACGTCCGGGCTGTATGTTCATACTCGAAACTGCCTTCCATCCATTTGGCCCGGTAATCAAGTACTTTTAATTTCTCGGAACCATAGCCGATAAACTGCATTTCGGCGGCGGGCAGAATTTCCGCACCGGTCTTCCCGGCAATGAGCGAGATATTGAATTCGCGCCCTTCAATGTAAGCTTCGGCAAAACAAGGCCCGCCGATCTTCTCTTTACGCTCCTGCATGATCGTGATGATGTTTGTGTCAGCGGTGAGGGTTGTTATGGAATCTTCATCCAAACCTACCGAGGCATCTTCCCAGGAAGCCTTGATGAGGTAAATATTGGATGGCGCCACTCCGTTAAGGGTGCCTTGGGAGGAAATCCAGGCCGGCGTGGGAATGCCGGCTTTTTGCATCATTTCCTTCGCCAATGGCTTGTTGGAAGTAAGAAACATGGCGTCGGTGCCGCAGCCGGTATAGGGTATGCTCAGGAGATCCAAAAGGGCGGGCGCCAGATGAATCAGGCTTCCTTTGCCGTAAACCGTTTCGACGATATTAAAAACAAATACCGGACATAGTTCATGAATAGTTTTGATGGTTTGATTCAAATCAAGTGTAAAAGGCTTCAAAACAGGATGATAACCAAGCCGGCACAATGCCTCGGCAATACTTTCAGCTTGCCGCAGACAATCCAGTTCATCTTCACCGGCATCGGAAGCTACATCGCTGTGCAAAATCAGGGCTTTCTTCATCAAATGTATACGCTCAAATTTATTTGTGCTTTCCGTTGCGATCAGTATTTTTTATTCGACCTAGTGCCGAACCAATAATAGAACTGATCAATTCATGGTAAGTTATGCCCATGAAGTTGCATAAAATAGGCAGATCCGAGCGGATGGGATGCAAGCCCGCCAGAGAATTAACTTCCATAAAGTGCGGCCGACCGTGAGCGTCGGAGCGCAAATCTATCCGACCGGCATCTTTTAAATCTAAACCGCGCCAAGCCGCAAGGGAAATGTTCATGGCCTGACGGGCTTCATCATCATCTACCGGAACATATTGCACCAGATTTTCATAATGCTCCTTGTTTTCATAAGTATAGGCGTTTTTTTCTGCTGTAGGCCTTAAAATAATTTCCATGGCCCCCAGTACTTTTGCTTCTTTCCCTGTGCCGAGAATTCCCACAGTAAATTCACGGCCGGGCAGATAAGCTTCCACCAGGACAGGCTGCCGGAAAGTTTCCAAACAGTTTTTACAGATTTGCGCCAATTGCTCAGGAGATTTGATGATCGACATCGCCGTCACGCCTTTGCCTGTTCCTTCGGCAATCGGTTTGGCGAAAAGAGGAAAGGGCAAGGTAACGGCGGCAATATCTTCTTCGCTTTTTATAACGGTAAAATCGGAGGTGGGAATACCCAAATCGCGGATAACGTGTTTGGTCATGCCCTTGTGTAAAGTCAGGGCATGGCCAAGAGGGTCCGAAAAGGTGTAAGGAATATTGTAAGCATCCAACAGGGCGGGAATTTGCGCTTCGCGACCGAAACCGGATACACCTTCAGCAATATTAAAAACCAGATCCCAGCGCTCGCCCGCGGCAAGTCGGCCGATTAATGCTTTAATATTGCCGATGCGGCTGGCCTGATAACCGTTATCGAGGATAACTTTTTCAATGGCTTCAATAGTATCAGGAAGGTCAAATTCCGCCGTTTCTGCAAGTGTGTATCCTTCTTTTAAATAATCATCACGCAAGTCATAGGTCATTCCTACTTTTAACTTTTTAACGGCGGTGCTCAAATTAAATTACTTACCCCCAACCACTTTAATGGATATCTTTGACTTCGGCGTGATTGTCCGGATAGCGATAAATATTGCCCTCATAATTGCGCAGGAGCAAATCACCGTTGTCCCAGCCGACGACGTAATCGGGCAGCAAAGGAATCTTGCCGCCGCCGCCGGGAGCGTCCACAACATACGTGGGTATGGCATACCCTGTCGTATGACCGCGCAGTCCTTTGATTATTTCCAATCCTTTGCTGATCGGAGTCCGGAAATGAGAAGAGCCGTAAATCGGATCGCACTGATACAAGTAATAGGGACGAACTCGAATCTGGAGAAGGCCATGTACCAGACGGGCCATGGTCGATACTTCGTCATTGATGCCGGCCAGGAGTACTGTCTGGCTGCCCAGGGGAATGCCGGCATCAGCCAGACGGATGCAGGCGGCTCTCATCTCCAGCGTCAATTCATCCGGGTGGGTGATATGGATGCTCATCCAGAGCGGATGATATTTTTGCAGCATTGCAGTAAGCTTTTGCGTAATACGCTGCGGCAGGACGACCGGAACTTTGGTGCCGATGCGCAAAAGCTCGACATGCGGAATACGACGCAGACGCGCAAGCAGCCATTCAAGTTTTTCGTCGGATAATGTTAAGGGATCACCGCCGGAAAGGAGAACGTCACGGACATGGGAATTGCTGGCGATATATTCGATAGCCCTTTCCCATTTGTCGAGATCAACGAAATGCTGACTGCTGCGCCCGATAATACGGGAACGCGTGCAATACCGACAGTAGGTGGAGCAAGTATCGGTTACCAAAAACAGAACACGATCGGGATAGCGATGAATAATGCCGGGTACAGGGGAGTCGGTTTCTTCAGAAAGAGGATCTTCTTCTTCGCCCGCGGTGTGCAGACATTCATCGACTACAGGCACAACACAACGACGCAGAGCAGCAGAAGAATTGTGAGGATTAATTAAACTGGCATAATAAGGTGTGATGGAAACAGGCAACGCTCCGGCGTGATGCATCATTGCCTGACGTTCATTTTCGGACAGAGTGATGATTTGCGCTAATGTATCCACGTCTCTGATCGCATTGCGCATCTGCCAATGCCAATCGAACCATTCCAAACGGGTGATGTCAGGATAAAAACGTTTGCGGAAAATACGGGAGCGTGGTGAGTCTTTAAAGGGAAATAAAAGCTTGGCCGGTTTTTGCCTAACCGGGCAGGGACGGGAGGTTTCTGGGTTTAAGGAAAAGAAATCTGTGCCTTCCTGTTTAACCTTAACAAGACCGGTCAGAGGACCAGGAGGTTCTGTCTCCTCATTAAACAGGGTCTCGTTTTCCATTATCCCCTCCTTCTGGAAGTTTTCTTTCCGTAAAAATCAAAAAATAAGTTGTCAATTTCTATGTACGCGAGCTTTAAAATTTGTCAATATTTTTTTGCATTTTTACAGAAAAAATTAAAAAATTTTTTAGAGCTGCAGTTTCCCTTTAAAATAATTTTCCCGAACACCCTTAGCTTTTTCTTCAGCCCAATGCTGCAACCCCATTTTCTTGATCAAACAAAGGTTATAGACCTTTGTATTGTGCGGTCGCTGCGATGCCAGATCAGCATGGGGATGCAGGCGTTCACAGGGGAAATCGGCGCATTCAAAACAAAAATGAAATCCTTTGGGAGTAATACAGCGAAAGACACGGCATGGTTCGGTCATCTTGACGGCAGCTATCTTTCCGCCTTCAGCGCGACAACCCTTGCAGGATGCGTCTTCCAGCGGTATGTGCATTTTCTCCGCCAAGAATTTTCTTAATGCTTCATCCTGGTGGGCATGATGCAATGGGCAATTGAAGCAATCAAGCCCGCACGGAGCGGTCATTTGTATATAGTCCATAGTTCCTCCTTCTGAATAGGTTTGAGGTTATCTGATAAAGAGCAGAACTGGATTTGTCAAATAAAAAATAGGCAAATTTCATAAAATTTAGTATCAGAAAAATAAAGAAGCTGATGCTAAGTTGATTTAAAGAGGATTTGCCATGCCTGAGTTACCGGAAGTAGAAACGCTTTGCCGTCAATTGCAAAAAAAAATTGCCGGGGAAAAAATTACCGCAACGGAAGTTTGCGATCCAAAATTAGCTCACCTGCAGGATCTGCGGGGGAGAACCGTTCGTGCTGTCCGACGCAACGGCAAAATGGTGGAGATTATCCTGGATCATGACGATTCTGTTTTTATTCATTTACGTATGACAGGCCGTCTGCTTTGGAACACAAAGGGAGACAAACCTAAGCATAGCCGCTGGCGGATGTCTTTTACTGGTGCAGATGTTTATCTGGTGGATCCGCGCCGCTTCGCTACTGTAAGGATTGTTAAAACACAAGATATGGAAGTCGACAATGACCTGATGCTGAAGTTTGATCAACAGGCCTTTGTCGCCAGACATGGCCGGCGCAAAACGGCAGTAAAGAACCTGATCATGGATCAAAATGCTGTGGCCGGCATCGGCAATATTTACGCGTGCGAAATCTTGCATTGCTCCGGCATTAATCCGGCAAGGTCTGCCGCAACTTTGACGCCGGAAGACTGGCGGAAAATCTTCAGCCAAGCAAAGCGTATTCTCCGGACAGCAATAAAAAAAAGAGGCACATCAATTTCTGATTGGCGGGATTTAAAGGGATGTCAGGGTGAAAACCAATATGAGTTAAAGGCCTATGGGCAGGATGGCAAAGCGTGCAGCTATTGCGGCTCAGTCATCAAGAGGGTAAAGCAGGGAGGTAGAAGCACATATTATTGTCCGGCTTGCCAGAAATAAATTGTTCACGGAAACGCGACATTTTTTTCCAATCCGGCCTCAAGGAAGACAATGCCTAACGCCGGCCGTCAAATTAAGACGATAATGGTAGCAGGAAAAGATCATTTTTTCTTCTCTGCCGTAGGATAGGCTTCCACGATCCATTGGCGAATTTTGCTTTTCGGCGGCACCTCGCCTACTGACATTGTTTTGTTGTTGATGATCAGGGCCGGTGAGCCGAGCACTTCATAGCGGGCAATTTCTTTAAGATCGTCAATATGGCGCAAATCGGCCGCAATTTGCATTTCCGACAATATATCTCGCACATCAGATTCCAGTTGTGAACAGCGCGCACAACCTAGCCCCAGCACAATAATGCTCAAGCCCGGCACCGGTTCGGGGTCGGTGGAAAAACCCTGTGCTTTTTTAAATTCACGCAAAAACGCATGGCCGTAAGTATCCCGCATGGTAGCGGGAATATAATTATTTGGGGAAAGAGCTGTCAGCAGGTCCTGTTCAATGTCAGCATCGGTTTTACTTCGGGAAGCTTGGACTACGCTCTTAATTGCCGCATCTAAACCGACAATTCCGACCAAGCGGCCATTGATCATGATTTGGCTTATTTCATCTTGCTGCATAACACCTCCAAGAAAAAGAAGCTTTTACTTTATTGTCATATTTGCAATCTATTGATCCGAAGCTATTTCGTCAAGTGGAATAAAAAAGCAAGCACAATCAACTTAAAGTTGGGCTGCCCGGGGCTTTAATGAGCTAAAAACCAGTTTGCAATCTAAAAAGCCGTGTGCTAATGACGAATAGTGAAAAAATACATTAAAATCTATAAGTATATGATATTATTACGCAATGCATTAGTATGCGCCTTATTTTAGGAGAAGAAAAATGGATAACCATACAATTATTGAGAAGGTGAAAAAACAGGGAAGAACAACCTTGACGGAAGCAGAAGCAAAAGAAGTTTTAAAGAAATATGGCATACCTGTTGTTGCAGAAGAGGCGGTTCGAACAGTGGAGGAAGCGCAGAAGGCAGCGGGAAAAATAGGTTATCCGATCGTTTTGAAAGGATTAGGCGCTCGTTTGACTCATAAAACGGAGCGGGGTCTGGTAAAGTTAGGTTTAAAAAATAAAACGGAGCTGAGCGATGCGGCCCTTTATATCCAAAAGGCGGCGGGAAGCGATCTGGAAGGCTTTTTGGTTCAGCCGATGCTGGAAGGGAGACGGGAATTCGTAACGGGCCTTTTCCATGATCGTCTCTTTGGAATGGTAGTAATGTTTGGCTTGGGGGGTATATTTACCGAGGCGCTGGAAGATGTTGTTTTTCGTATCGCCCCGGTGGATGAAGTAGAAGCCGGAAAAATGATCGATGAATTGCGTGCGCAGAAATTGCTGGGAGCCTTTCGCGGAGAAAAGGTGCCCAACAGAAATGCAATCATTAAAACTCTTGTCGGCCTTTCCCGTCTTGGTTTGGAAAGTAAAGACATCAAGGAAGTAGACATTAATCCCTTATTAGTTGCTCCCGATGGCTCGGTTGCCGCGGTAGATGCACTCATCGTTTTAGGTGAACATAAAGAAAAGGCAACCGCACGTCAAACCGTGAAAGCGGAAGCGATCGGGAAATTACTGTATCCAAAATCAATTGCTTTCGTTGGCGCATCACCGGTGTTCGGTAAGTGGGGACATATTCTCTTTACGGGCGTTATCGGCGGAAAATACCAGGGGGAAATTTACTTGGTCAATCACAAAGGCGGTGAGATTGCGGGGAGAAAAGTCTATCAATCGATCGCAGAACTTCCCTGTCCCGTCGATCTGGCTGTGGTCACCATTCCTGCGGACCAGGTACTGGCCTTAATCCCCCAATTAAAAGAAAAAGGCATCAGGAATATGCTGCTTATTACCTCGGGATTCAGTGAGATTGGTTCAGAAGGGCGGGCTTTGGAAAATAAATTAGTGGCGGAGGCGCACAAAGCGGGGGTCCTTTTTTTGGGTCCCAATACAATGGGCCTTTGCAATCCGCATATATCGTTATATTGCACTGCTTCCACGGCCCGTCCGGTGCCTGGAAACACAACGCTGATTTCCCAATCGGGAAATTTAGGTACGCAGCTGCTGACTTTTGCCCGACAGGAAGGCATTGGCATCCGCGCCTTTATTGGTTCCGGCAATGAAGCGATGGTTTCGATCGAAGATTACATTGAGGGCTGTGAAGTAGACGATGTCACTTCCACCGTGGTGCTCTATCTGGAAAGTGTAAAAAACGGTCCCCGCTTTTTTGAGGTGGCCAGACGAGTGGGGAGGAAAAAACCGATAATTGCTTTAAGAGGGGGGCGCACACAAGCCGGGTCGCAGGCAGCGGCCAGTCATACGGGAGCACTGGCATCCAATACCAAGGTTTTTGATGCTGTTTGCCGGCAAGCTGGAGTTGTACTGGTAGAAAATACAATGTCGTTATTGGATGTTTCCGCTGCTTTCTCTTCCTTACCCCTGCCGAAAGGAAATAGAGTCGGAATTATGACTTTAGGAGGCGGCTGGGGAGTAGTGACTGTTGATTTATGTATCGAAAATGGCTTACACGTTCCAAAATTGCCGAACTCCATCATCAAAAAAATTAATCAAATATTGCCGCCTTTTTGGAGCCATGCCAATCCCATTGACCTTGTTGCCATTCATGATGCCGATGTGCAAAAGGTAATTATCGCGGAATTGTTAGCCTGGGATGAATGTGATGCAATTATTCATATGGGAATATTGGGAAGGGCAGGTTTCTTAAAAGCGAGACTCAAATCAGCTATGGTGGCCGATAAAAACTATGACCAAAAATTCAGCGATAAACTCCTGCAGCGGCAGGAAGAGTTTGAAAGGCAGTTTATTGAAGATTCAGTAAAATTTATGGGCATATATCAAAAGCCCATTATCGGTGTTTCCATGGCTTTGGGTGATACAGCACGCGCCATTACTGCTGTTGATAAAAGTAAATATAAGGGTGTAGCTTTTCCGACACCGGAAAGATCAGTGCGGGCATTGGCTAAAATGTGTGCCTATTCCCGTTGGCTGAACGGCTAAAAGTTGGCTTTACAATTACCTTTCCGGTGAACATAGATCGGGTTAGAAAAGATCCAAGGTCGATATTTTCCAAATGATTTCAAATATGCTTCGATCCGATAAACACCTGTTTCTTCGATCGGCAGCTTAATATCCTTATTTATTTCTTCATAAAACATCTTGCCGTTGCGTATGATCCGTATTAACGCAGTTGCCGGCAAAGATATCAGAATTTGAGCATTACCTGTCAGAACTACCGAGTCTCCCATCGTATATTCTTTATTGTTTTGAGTGATGAGAAAGCAGAAACCATCTGCGGCCTTAAAATATTCCATGGCGACATAACAGCAACCATAACGTAAGGCATCAAAAAGTAAAGAAATGTCTGCTGAGCTGTTTTGGCTTAGGGGCTTTCGAGTGCAGATATGGGTGCGGATGAACTTAAAGGCGCGCCTAAAAGAAAAAGCTTCGATGCGGAAGCACTTGATCTTTTTAATGCTGGCATGATTATCCAGTTCTCCAATACCGACAATTTTCTTTTTTTCATTTAATAAGTCCCATCTTGCTAGAGTTGTCCGGCGCGGTCCGCGTAAATAATGTGCCGGCAGGAAGAAACTCAGCAGTGCGGGAAAGTAGCTGATTAAGCTGCTTTGCCAGTCTGTCATGAAATCCCAAATGCTGATGCCCGTATAACCGTCAACCGACCAATCCATCCAGGGATAATG
>ENA-ORXD01002904-ORXD01002904.1-sediment-metagenome-genome-assembly--contig:-NODE-2904-length-10601-cov-3.353858_pt1 | contig 10601 bp, 7 predicted proteins | sample MGYA00237862_ERZ511471 | MGnify/ENA metagenome assembly ERZ511471 | reverse complement strand
ATCTTGTAATCGGAAAGGGTATGATGCCGGCTGGAAAGGACGCCGTTTCAGTCAGTAGGACAAAGAGCCAGGACAACAGCTCCTTTGGCGATCTTTTGCAGAATAAGATACAAGAAATCAACACGTTGCAAGTGGAGGCCGACCAAGCCATTTCGAAGGTGGCGCTTGAAGGCTCCGGGAGCGTGCACGAAGCGGTGATCGCCCTTGAAAAGGCCAGTATTTCTTTTTCAACGATGATGGAGGTGCGCAACAAGATTGTCGAGGCCTACCAGGAGATCATGAGGATGCAGGTATAATGCAAAGGCGGGATTAGCACATGGATTATTTCTACCGGTCCGTCAGCGCGGCGATACGCGGTTTCAGTTCCCTTGCCCCGGCAAGGAGAATGGCGCTTATAACTTTCGTGGTCCTTACCCTCGGATGCCTGGCCCTTTTTGTGCATCTCATGAATCAGACGGACTACAAGGTGCTTTTTTCCGATCTTGCCTATGAAGATGCAAACAAAATTGCGTTACGACTCAAGGAGAAAAAGATACCCTACAAGGTATCGCCTTCGGGAGACATGCTGCTGGTTCCCGCCGAGATGGCATCGGAATTGAGAATTGAAATGGCTGCATCCGGATTGACACAGGGCGGTGGGGTTGGTTTTGAAATATTCGACAAGAAGAGTTTCGGCGCCACCGAATTCGTCCAAAAGCTCAATTACCAGAGGGCCCTCCAGGGAGAATTGGCGCGGACCATAAACAGTCTCGACGAGATATCCTCAAGCAGGGTCCATATCGCCATCCCGGAAAAGTCCCTTTTCGTGGAAGAAGAGGCCAAGCCCTCGGCGTCGGTAGTCCTCAAGCTCAAGCCGGGCAGGAGCCTTCAGCCCTCGCAGGTTGAGGGAATTGTCAATCTCGTTGCCGCAAGCGTGGAAAATCTTTCCTCCGGCAATGTCATGGTTGTTGACAATAGAGGGAAGATACTGTCGCAGCCGGTAGAAAATTCCTCGGCGGCCAGGATGAGCGGTTCTCAAATAGAATATCAGCGGAACATCGAAAAAGGGCTTGCCGGAAGGGTCCAGACGATGCTTGAAAAAGTGGTGGGCCAGGGGAAGGTCGTGACCACCGTGGCAGCCCGCCTCGACTTTCGTGAAACGGAAAAAACCGAGGAGGTCTACGGATCGGAAGACCCGGCCCTCCGAAGTGTTCACAGAAAAACGGAGAAATCGGCGCTGCCTCCGTCAAGAGGGGAAAGCTCCGTTGCCCGAACGGAAGGGCGGCAAGGAGACCCGGGCAGAACGAACCGGGAAAAAACGGACGAGATCATTAACTACGAATTAAACAGAGTCGTAAGCAAAACCATACATCCTGTCGGAGGAATCGAAAAACTCTCCGTAGCCGTGCTCGTGGACGGCGCGTGCGGCGGCGAGGCCGCGGGCCACAGCCTTGCGGAGGTCGGGCTCGCCGTTCACGAGGGCCGCCGCCACGGCCGCCGTCGCGCAGGTCGCGTAGCCCATCATCATGCCGGGGTAGCTCTGCTTCCAGTCGCCTTCCTGACGGCGAGGGTCGAAGACCAGCCGCGCGGCGCCGTCGCGCTCGACGAGCACGGCGCCCTCGATGCCGACAAGGACGATGACCCTCACCGCCTCACGCAGGGGGCCGGAGCGCACCCAGGCTTCGACGTCGCGATAGGTCTGCTCCCAGGAGAGGGGCACGCCGACCTCACCGCCGCCCTTGCGCACGTCGCTGAGCGAGACCAGCACAGTGAGGTCGGCGGGGCGCTGCTCGAGTAGGCGGGGCAAGAGCAGCCCTTCTCCCAGAGATCCCGCGATCTTGAGGACGACGCCCAGGGGCGCGTTGCCCGGGCTGAGGTCTGGCCAGGCGTCCGGTGTGGTGCGGAAGCCGAAGGTGTCGTCCTCGATGACGAGGAGGTCGGCGTGATCGGCCGGGCCGACGGCCGTGCCCGTGCCGGCGGCCCTGTCCTCGCCCCAGAACTCGGCGATGCGCCACGCGTACTGCTTGCGTTCGCCGTGGGTGCGCGGGAACGGCGCCCAGGACATGTAGGTGCGCGTGAGGCGTTCGTAGCTCGGTGACGCGACGGCCTGGCGAGGCACGGCCGGGCCGATCACCGTCCAGGGATGCGGCCCGCGACCGGCGACGCGGTGCAGCACTTCGCCGAGAAGGGCGGCGCCGCCGGCATGAGCGATCGCCCGGCATGCGAAGCCGGCGCCCCAGATCTCGGCGAAGTCGATGGCGCTGGAATCGCCGTCGCCGCCGCGAATGAACATCCAGTCAACCGTCACGTCTCCGGTCACGACGACGACGCGCTCAGAACCGGCCATGTCTGCCTCCGCTCCTTCTGCCTACTCGTTCGGGAATCTCTCAAGCGCCAGGCGGTAGTCATCCTGCAACAGGTAGGGCCCGTTGTACACGGTCTGTTTCTTGCCTTGAGCCTCGGCGACCTCCGTCACGCCGACGGTGGCGGCCTTGCGCTCCAGGAAGGTGAAGTCGGTGAGGAGGGAGTACAGGCGGTCCCACTCCTCGGCCATGGTGGTGTGATAGGGCAGCTCGGCGAGAGCGCGAGCGTACGTGTCGGCCCACGTATGCAGACCGTCGTCGGCGGGGGGCTGCGGATCGGCGATGCGTGTGAAGTAGTCGGCCAACACACGGTGGCGCGCTCTGCCGTCGGCGGTGAGCTCAGTAGGCGTCTCGGCGGTCCAGCCGGGCTCGGCAAGGCAGGTGGACGCTGCGACCTCGCGCAGTTGCCGATGGTAGAAGGTGAGGACGCGCACGCCCTCCTCCTCGCGCTCGCTGAGGTAGGGCTCGAGGTCGTAGTAGAAGCGCGACCAAACCGCGACCGGAAGCTGTCGGGAGGCCCGCGGCGGAAGTTCCTGAGAGTCCACGCCGGTCGCAGGGCGGACACCCGGGAGCGCGTGGTGCGCGCCGTGCACGAAGGCAGCGAAGAACTCGTCGTCCTCGCAGAGCACGCCGAGCATCTCCTCCTCCGAGAGGCCGGTGCGCGCGGCGGCGAGGTAGCCGAGGGCGCGTTCGATGAGCAGGGAGCCGTGATGCTGCGGCAGCGCCAGCCGCTCGTAGAGGTCAGCGACGAGGCCGGGAACGTCGGGCGCGAGGCTCGTGGGGCCGTCGTAGGAGCGCCAGCGTCGCGCCTCCTCGAAGGCGAGCTTGAGGTAGAGGGGCAGGGCGCAGGCCTGGAAGCGCCCGAGGACGGCTTCATACTGCTCGGGCTGGAGGGTTCTGCCGGCGTCACTCAGCCAGAGCCGGAGAAGCTCGCGGCCCTCGTTCAGGCCCAGTGTCGTGAGTTGGAGGTGCGATTCATCCGGGAGCTTCCGCTCGAGGGCGCTCAGGCACTCTCCCGGAGTCGTCGAGACGATGACGCGGCAGGACGGCGGCAGCTTGTCCGGCAGCCAAGCGAGGCGCCGCGCGTCGTTGGCGGCGCCGAGCTGGTCGAGCGCGTCGAGCATGACGATCAGCGGCTTCTCCGGCGTGGCGGCCGCCAGGCGTGTGGGGAAGGCGCGCACGAGGTCGTCGTACGAGGTGCCCGCCTTCGGCTGCGATGCGTGGTAGGCGTCGTCGATCTTGCGCTCGATGTTGGCCAGCAGGCTGCGCACGTCGGTCGAGTTGGCCGTGGCGCCGATGAAGCGGCAGACGACCTCCGCCGACGGATTGACCTTGGCGACGGTCTGGAAGACGCGCGCCATCACGGCCGACTTGCCGGTGCCCGACTCGCCCCAGACGACGAGCGGATGAGGCGCGCCGCGGTTGATATAGGCCTCGATGGCGGCGAGGGTGTCGGCGCGCCCGACGAAGTTGCGCGCGCGGTCGGCGGCGAAGCCGACCACCGCCTTCTCCTCGTCGAGCGCCTCGAGGCGGGCGGTCTCCTCGACGATGACGGCGGCGAGCGAGTCGTAGACGTCGTCGCAGAATTGGCCGAGGTGCTCCGTCGAGATCGGCGGCCGCGGCGACTCGGCGCCGCCGGGCACGGTGAAGCCGAGCCACTCGGCGTCGTAGCTGAAGAAGTGGTCGCCGAGGCGGGCGGCCAGGTCGCGCTTAAGGGCGGCGAGCTGCTCGGCTGCGGCGTCATCGCGGCCGAGCAGCTCGCGCCGTCCCGGCTCGCCGGGGCCGAGGACGCCGTCCAGGTACGCCTTCGGCGATTTGTTCTCCGGCAGCGGAAACTGCGGCCAGCCGGAGATCGTGCGCGAGAAGGCGAAGACGTGCTCCTCGGCGCCGGGCACACGCAGCAACCCGGCGGCGATCTCCTGGTGTGTTGCGGACCCCGTGTAGCGCAGCAGCGCGTCGGCGCTCAAACCCGCGCCCTCGGCGGCGCGCGCCAGGGCGGTTTGGAGCAGGCGCTCGACCGGGTCCCAGGCCTCGCGGCTTGCGTAGGGGCCGTTCGGGTCGCGCGGCTGCAGCACGTAGACCGGCGGCACGGCGTTGTCGTCGCGCTTGTACCACTGCCCGACCGCCTCTCGCGCTGCCACGTCGGTGACGCGGGCGAACAGGGCTTCGAACTCCGCCGCCGGAACTTCGGCGGGCGGCGGCCGCCAACCGTAGCGGTCGCCGAGCAGGACAAGGAAGTTGGGCCTCGGTGTGGTCGTCTGGCAGCGCGCCAGCTCCAGTAGGCAGATCTTCATCGTCTGCTGGTCGAGTTGCGCCTCGTCGCGCACGCCCCAGCGCAAGTCGATGGCTTGAAAGCGGGCGTGATGCTCGGCGCAGAGGGCCTGCAAACGCGGGAAGACCCTCTCCTGCAGGGCGTTGCGCTCAGCGGCGAGGTCGTCGAAGGTCGAGCTGACGAAGATCCGGAAGGTGCGGGTTGCGTACGGCATGCGTCGTGCTCCTCCTGCTCAGTTTGATCCGCCCGCGGGTCCACCGCAAATGCGAAGCACTGACAGACTACCCGACCAGTCGAGCACGGCGATCGTTGTGCCCGTCGGCCCTATCTCGGCGCGTTGTGGCTCCGCCGCGGTTGGCCAGACGGCGATCGGCTCGGCGCCGCCCGCGAGCGAGAGCTCGAAGCGTGTCGCGCGGTCCGACGAGAGATCGTAGGGCGCGGGCCAGGCGGCGGCCGCGGCGACGGCGCGCGCGGTCGCTTTGTCCCACGCCGTGACGTGGCCGAAGCGGTCTCTGCAAACGATGAAGCGTTCTTCACGGGAGAACGCGCAGCGCGCGACCGCGGGCGCGCCGGCGTTCCGCCCGCGCAACGTGGCGAGTTCCACAGCGGTGCGCAGTCCCCAGAGACGCACGTGGCCGGAGGAGCTTCCCGAGACGAGGAAGCGGCCGTCGCTCGAGATGGCCAGGGCCGTCGTTCGGGGCGGGCTGCCGGTGAGCGTGGCAAGGATGTCCCCGGTCGAGGCATTGCGTACGAGAATGCTGCCGCTGCGATTGTTCGCCGCCGAGGCGAGGAGCACGCCGTTGGGCGAGAAGGCGAGCGCCGTCACGGCAGGCATGGGGCAGTCGATGTGGTCGGAGTAGGTGGCCAGCTCGGCTCCGGACCGCGCGTCCGTCAGAAGGACGAAGCCCGCTTGGTCACCGGAAGCGATGAGCGTGCCGTCGAGCGAGAAGGCGCACACGGTCACACCTGCCTCGTGGCCGCAGAGAGTACGCGGCGTCGCTGCGCCGACCGCGTCCCAGAGCCGCATGACGCCGTCCTCGCTCGCCGTGAGCAGGGCGCCGCCGCGCGGAGAGAAGGCGCAGACGCTGATCGCGGCGTCGTGACCGGGAGACAGCCACGTCGTCTGCCCGGATGCCGTGTCGCGCACGCCCAGGCGCCCCGCGGCGTCGCCGAAGAGCAGTCGGCCGCCGTCCGCGGAGAACGCCATCTCGGTGACGGCTGCCGGCTCGTTGAGCGTGCGGCTCGCTGCAGCGCTCTCCGCCGAGGGCGCCGGCCAGATCGTGAGCCGACCGTGCACCTCAGCGCCGAGGAGTAAGGAGTCGTCGGGAGAGAAGGCGAGCGCGGTGACCTGCGAGGCCGGGCCGTTGAGGCGGGCCGTCTCGCGGCTGCGCGCGACATCCCATACCCGGATGCTGAGATCGTCGCAGGCGACTGCTAGCAGACGCCCGTCGGGCGACCAAGCGAGGCGGTGGCCGATTGAGCCGGAGTCGACGAGCGCGACCTGCGTACCGGTGACCGAGTCGAAGAGCCGGACGGCCGGCTCTTCGGCGCTGCAGGCGAGGAGCCGGCCGTCCGGCGAGAAAGCGCAGTGCCTGACGGCGCCGGTGAAGCCGGCACAGCACGCGGTTGCTCGGCGTTCGCGCGTACTCCACACGACGACGCGCGGCCCCGCTGCGCCGGCCGCGCCCTCCGCTTCGACTTGCGCGGCGTGCGCGACGTGCCTACCGTCGGGGCTGATCGCGAACGGCAGCGGCACGAGCGCGCCGGAGAGGTCCTCGCGAAACCGGTAGACGAGCTTGCCGCCGGCCGCCTCGTAGATCTGCACCCAGCTCTTGTCGAGGCGGTCCGAGGTGGCCGAGAGGACGACGAACTGTCCGTCCGCCGTCCAGGCCGCGGCCTGTTCGTAGCCGTAGGCGCCCGGCAGCTCGTGAACGAGGCGCTCGCTCGGAAGGTCCCAGATGCTCGCCGCCTCTTCCGCATCCGATAGGAAGAGCGTGCGGCCATCGTCTGCAAGCGCGCAGGTGATGGGCAGGCTGGGGAGGTGCGTGAGGGCAGCCAGTCGCCGTCCGGAGCGCGCGTCGTAGAGGCGCAGCGCGCGGTCGGCCCGCTCGTCTTCGCCGGTCAGTTCTGCCATGAGCACGGCATCGCCGCCGCCGAGCACGGCGAGCACGTTGCGGAAGCGGGCGAGCTCATGACCGTCGGCCGCGCTCCACACGGTTGCCGTTCCGGTGAGGGCGACGTCGTCGCCGGCGAGCGAGACGACGAGGTCACCGCGCGCCGCCCAGCGACAGGCGCGAACGCTTGCGCCCTGCTCGCCGAACGTGCGCGTGGCGAGCGTTTCGCGCTCGCCGCAGATGAGGCGCAGCCAAGGCGCGCTCTGCGGTGTGGAGCGGCGTCGGCGTTCCGCGGCCAGCAGTGTCGCCGGGGCGGCCGGATCTTGCTGCAGTTGGTTGTGGAGCTGTTGCCAGACGAAGGTAGGCAGGGGGCCGAGATCGACGGCCGCGAGCGAGGGCAACTCTCGTGCCAAGGCACGCTCGAACGCCGCCAGCGCCGCGCGGCGACCGCTGCCCTCGGTGAGTACGGCCGTCGCCATGCCGATCCCCAGTCCCCGCTCCCTCGATGCCCTCGATGATAGCACCGGGCTCCGGCGACGCCGAGGGTGCGCAGGCCCGGCCCGGCGCCACGCCGGCGCCGGGCGTCTCACGGCGGCGTGGCGCCGATTAGGGCGCGGTTACCAGTCGCTGGACAAGCCCAGGTTGGCCGCCGCGCATTCGGCGAAGAGCACGCGCAGGGCGGAGAACTCGTCCGTCGTGAGAGGGGCGTCCCTGTACCAAGGGTTCGAGGCGTTGGCGGCGTCGACGACGAGCTGGGGGCTTGTCGCGGCGAAGCGAGCCGCTATCTCGCCGAGAGCCTGCGGGTCGAGCCAGGGCTCGCTGAGGCAGGCGCCGGCGACCTCGTCGACAATGGCGAGATAACGCTTGCCGCTGAAGTGCACCGAACTGCCGCGTGCCGTCCACTCACAGAGCGGCAAGCGCAGGCGCGCGAAGCGGGCGACCTCCTCGGGCGTGAGCCCGACAGGGTCGCCGGGCGCGCGCGCCACCCAGCAATCCAGTCCCATCGTTTCGCTCCCCGTCGTTGTTCGCCGGGCTTGGCGTCAGTGTACACTTGAGCCCGTGACGCAGGACGCCCGCGACGGGCGGTGACGTGGCCAGGGGTGAATCGTGGACGACGAGGCAAAGCAGCGGGCAAACAAACAGGCGGTCGTGAAGGAAGCGTGGCTCGGCAACTTCCCCGACCGTGACAACATCCATCCGGCGGCCGCGGTTGCCGCGGCGCGCATGCGGGTGATGCTTTTCGATGCCTTGATGCACGACTGGATTCATCCCTACACACTCAAGAAGGACGGCAAGACGTACAAGCTGTGGGTGCTCGCTCACCTCGAGGGCAAGCGCGACTACATGGCACCGGTCGCCGACACGAAGAATGCGGCGGTGGCGGAGCGCGCCGACAAGGACGAGTGGGACCCGCAGGGCACGGAGATCGACTTCCGGCTCTTCGAACCGATCACCCTGGAGGGCCGGGTGCTCTCCGGCGGACCGTTCATCTACGGCACCCGCCGCGAGGCGGAAGACGCGCTGGCCGAGCTGATCTTTGAGAGTGCCGCCATCGTTGCCGCCAAGGGCCGCGAGTCCGGGAGTCTGGACGAGGCAGTCGCCACGTGGGTGGACCGCATGCATGATCGCGTGCGCGCGCGCAGTGCCCGCTACCGCGACGTTCCTGAAGAGATAGTCTGAGGCGAGGGCGCCTGCCAGACCATGGGCGAGACGCATCTGCGCCTAGGGCGCCAAACCGTCAAGGTCGGGCTGATCAAGATCATGCGCGACCTGTTCCCCGGTGAGCAGCTCAAGACGTCGTACTCGATCATGGAGGGCGTCTTCTGTAACCTCGCCGGCTCCGTGCTCTCTACGCGAGAGGTGAAGCAGATCGACGTCGCCCTGCGGGCCTGGATCGCGCGCGACGCTCCCATTCGCAGCCTCGGCAAGGAGAACGGCTACTACGTCTACGAGGTGGATGGCGCGGTAGTGAACGTCGTCTACCCGGCGCACCCGCGGCCCTCGATGGTCGAGCCGTTCGCGATCATCCCGTTCGCCTACGGCTTCATCGTCGACTTCGACGACGCGGATCGCGGCGCCGGTGTCCCGCTCATCCCTCCCTTCAACCTGTCGGCGGTCTACGAAGAGGGCCAGGAGTGGCTGCGGCGCATCGACATCGAGGAAGTGTCGGACGTCAATGCCTTCATCCGCGACGACCGCTACCTCAAGCTGATAGGCATCGCCGAGGCGCTGCACGAGAAGAAGATCTCCGGGATCGCGGACGAGATTCTGCGTCAGCGCCGGGCCCTGCGCGTGCTGCTCATCTCCGGCCCGTCGTCGTCCGGCAAGACCTCGTTCACGCAACGATTGTGCACTCAGCTCGAGGTCAACGGCCTGCGGCCGGTCGCGCTCTCGCTCGACAACTACTTCGTGGATCGCGACAAGACGCCGCGCGACGAGGAGGGCAACTACGACTTCGAGGCCTTTGCGGCGCTCGACCTGCCCTTGCTGCAGCGGCACATCGCCGAGCTCATCCTGGGCGAGCCCGTTGAGGTCCCGTCGTTCGACTTCGTGGCGGCCAAGCGCTCGGGTCGAACCACGACCTTGCAGGTAGGCGCCTCGGAGATCCTGCTGATCGAGGGCCTCCACGCGCTGAACCCCGATCTGGTCGGCGACGTGAACCGCAACACGCTCTTCAAGATCTATGTGAGCGCCCTCGGCGGTCTCAACATCGACATGATCAACCGCATTCCGACTACGGAGATCCGGCTCGTGCGCCGGCTGGTGAGGGACGCGCGGTATCGCGGTATCTCGCCTGCGGAGACGATTCTCCGGTGGGCCAGCGTGCGACGCGGGGAGTATCGCAGCGTCTTCCGCTTTCAGGAAGATGCGGACGTGATGTTCAACTCGAGCGTCATCTACGAGATGAACGCCCTGCGGCCGCTGGCGGAGGCGGCGCTGCGTGACATCCCCGACGACAGTCCCGCGCGCGACACGAGCGTGCGCTTGCTGAACCTTCTGACCTTCTTCGAACCCATCGACGTCTCGAAGGTCCCCTTCAACTCGATCCTCCGGGAGTTCATCGGCGGCAGCATCTACGTCGACGGGAAGTAGGGCGCGTGGAGGACGCCGTTTGGCGCGTCGCGGATGGCGCGACGGCGTGCCTCAAGAGCGCAGCAGCCGGCGTCCGAACGGGCAGACCGCCACGCAGACGCCGCACAGCCCTCCGGCGTCCGGGTGGCGGTCGTTCTCGTTCATGCACGCGACGACGTCGAGAAGCTCGTGTCGCGGCATGCCGGCTCGCCACTGGGTGTCGCGGCCCGCGCCGGCCGGACAGGCGTCGACGCAGCGCCGGCACTTCGCGCAGCCGCCCTGCGTGACGGGCTCACCTGGGGGCAGGTCGGCGTCGGTGAAGACGGTCGCCAGGCGGAGCCAGGGCCCCAGATGCGGCGACACAAAGAGAGCCGTCTTGCCGATCCAGCCGAGGCCCGCCTGTGTCGCCGCCGTCTTGTGCGCAAAGACGCCGGCGGCGGTCATGTCGACGGCATCCTTGTCGCCGACGGTCGGCCCGATAGTGGGCCGCAACGGAATCGCGGCCGCGCCGTGGGCCCGGAGCGCCTCGGCCAGCTCCTGAGACGCCTGCCACAGCGTCTCGTTCACGCGCCGGTACTCAGCGAAGTACGCCGGCGTCGGGCCGCTCTCCACAGGGCCGATGACCTCGGGCGCGAGCGCGACGCCGACGGAGATCGCGCGCGGTAGCGTCGGCGCGTGCGGCCACGGTTCGTCCGGGCACGCGGCGACGCCCCATTGCGTGACGCCCGCCTCGTCGAGGCAGGCCGTAACCACGTTGACGAGGCGTGCGGCTGTCATCGCCCTCCTTCTCGCTTCGCCGCC
>ENA-ORXD01002903-ORXD01002903.1-sediment-metagenome-genome-assembly--contig:-NODE-2903-length-10614-cov-3.788175_pt1 | contig 10614 bp, 7 predicted proteins | sample MGYA00237862_ERZ511471 | MGnify/ENA metagenome assembly ERZ511471 | reverse complement strand
TACTGCATGGTAAGGGACGCCTTGGCCGATGAGGGGCTGCGCGATGAGATCTCCATCGTGCCCTTTCCCATCAATTTTCCCGAACTTTACCATTATTATCTGCCCATGCAGGCCACCTTTTTTTTGACCATTTACGACGAATGGGGGGAAAAGAAACTGCAGCTTTTTAATGCCATGGGGCTGGCCACGGAAATCCTGTGGCGCAGACCTCTCGGGCAGAAAGGTCTTTCGGCAACCGCCATCAGGCATAAGATACTGAGTGGTGAGCCATGGGAGGATCTGGTGCCTCCCGCGGTGGCGCGGCTGATAAAAAATGCCGTCAAGCGGCAGCGGCCGCAGGCGGCTGCCGGGCCGCAAGGAAAGCAGGCAGGCCCGTGAGTTGCGGGCAGCGCAAAAAAAAAGCCACGGAGTCTGACTCCGTGGCTTTGGTCTGTTGTTTCTAAGGGGGCGCCGTGTTATTTCATCGCATTTTTTTCCGCTAACATGCGGTCTCGCTCCGCCTTGAGTTCTTCATAGGTCCTGACCGCCTCCTCCTCTTTACTGCCCTGTTTCTTTTTCAATTCAGCGGCCTTGGCTTTGATTTTTTCCTCTTTGATTTTGAGGTCCCTGGTGCCGAAGAGGGAGGATGCCAGGTATTTATAGGAGAAGCGCAGCAGGGCGATATCGTCTTCTTTGATTTTGTCCAGGGTCTCCTGGTCAATCTCGTAAATGTCGAGGAAGGAACTGGTGAAAATAAATTCCCTGAATTTATCCAGGTCGGTGCTGACCATGAAGAACATTTTTTTCGCCTGCTCGCTGAGGGTCGCCTGGAAACCGAAAGACTTGCGGCGCATGACAATTTCAAGCCATTCCCTGTTCATCTCATCGCACAGGTCTACCCCCTGATCGGCCCGCCATTCACGGATGGTCCACGTTTTGTCCTCCTCGTGTCCCTTGCAGTGCGGTTCCTTGACCAGAAAGAAGAACTGCTCCGCATCAACCCCTTCCTGACCACCCTCATGAAAATTAGCCATGCCTACCGGATAATAGCGGCAGGCGGAAGGGCGTTCGGGATAAATGGTGCACCCTTCGTCTGTGACAAAAGGACAGCGGCCGTTTTCGTCAAGATGGATTTTAACGCCGGGCATATCGGTTTTTTCGATGAGCATCGGCGTGGTAAATCTGAGCAGGAACTCAGATGCCGGCAGGTTGAGATATCTGCGTAACCTTAAAATATCAAAGGGGGTGAGAATGATATCAATATTGCCGCAGCAGGCGGTGAAGCAGGAAACACCCGGATGACAGCGGAATTTTATTTTGCTGTCCAGGGTGAATTTTGTTGGAAGAACGTTGCTGGGATTTTTGTCATAACCGAACAGGCTTTTTTCTTTCTCTGCCATCAGATTTCCTCATTATTTTTAATATGCCGGGTAACAGTTGATGATCGCTGTTGCGTTGCTGAACTTAATCATCACGCGGAAGCTTGTCAAACGTAAAAAAAAAAAGGGGAAAATATGATGAAAAGTGATGTTTTCGGGAAACTTTTTTTCTTGACATTTGCATGATGAAAATTTATAGATCAAATGGTCAGAAAATGAGTGACCCCTCATTTTTTTGTCAGCAGCTCGATACTTCAAGCGCTAATAAACAAAGGAAAAACGATTTCGCATTTTGTGGAATCAAACTATTCAACCCAATTGAGGAGGTAATTTAATGCCAAGCTATGTAGATCCTTCCAAATGTGATGGTTGCAAGGGTGGCGACAAGACAGCATGTATGTACATCTGCCCCAACGACCTGATGGTTCTCAACAAAGAGGAAATGCGGGCCTACAATCAGGAGCCTGATGCATGCTGGGAATGCTATTCATGTGTAAAGATCTGTCCGCAGGGCGCGATCTTCGTACGTGGATATGATGACTTCGTACCGATGGGCGGCCAGGTTCATCCGATGAGAAGTTCCGACTCCATCATGTGGACCGTTAAATTCCGCAATGGCAACTTGAAACGCTTCAAATTCCCCATCCGGACAACCGCTGAAGGCGCAGCCAATGCCTATGTCGGACAGAAAGGCGCAAGCCTTGATGACGAGTGCCTGCTCCTCGAAGCCGATCTGCCCAAACCGACAAAACTCGCGAAGTAGTTAGTGTCTTTTACGGTTCATTCTTAACTTAAGAGAATATTTAAGGAGATATAATATGGCATTACCTAATAAACCACTTGGCGAACTTGCTGCCGTTGCGAATCCGGAAATCAAGGAGCATGAGTGTGATGTTCTGATCGTTGGTGGCGGTATGGCGGCCTGCGGCGCCGCTTTTGAGATCAAGAAATGGGCGCCGGATGACATGAAGATCATCCTGGTTGACAAAGCCTCCATGGAGCGTTCCGGTGCTGTTGCTCAGGGTCTGTCAGCTATCAACACATACATTGGCAGCAACCCGATTGAAAATTACGTAAAGATGGTACGTAACGACCTGATGGGCGTTATCCGTGAAGATTTGGTCTATGACCTCGGCCGTCACGTAGACGAGTCTGTAAAGCTGTTTGAGGAGTGGGGCCTGCCCATTTGGAAGAAAGATGCTGCCGGTGAGACCCTTGACGGTGCCCAGCCTGCCAAAACACTGCGCGAAGGCGGTGAGCCGGTTCGTACCGGTAAATGGCAGATCATGATCAACGGCGAGTCTTACAAGTGCATCGTGGCCGAGCCTGCCAAGACCGCCCTTGGCGAGGCAAACTGCCTTGAGCGTATTTTCATCGTCAAGATGCTGCTCGACAAGAACAAACCGAACCAGATTGCCGGTGCGGTTGGTTTCTCAACCCGTGAAAACACAGTACACGTATTCAAATGCAAAGCCGCTCTCGTAGCCTGCGGCGGTGCGGTAAACATATTCCGTCCCCGGTCAACCGGTGAAGGTAAAGGTCGCGCCTGGTACCCAGTATGGAACGCCGGTTCAACCTACACCATGTGTGCTCAGGTTGGCGCCACCCTGACCATGATGGAAAACCGCTTCACCCCTGCCCGTTTTAAAGACGGTTATGGCCCGGTTGGTGCATGGTTCCTGCTCTTCAAAGCCAAAGTACAGAACGGCCTTGGTGAGTTCTATGCCAACAGCCCGGCAGTTAAAGAAGAGCTCGAAAAATTCATGCCTTACGGAGCGTCCGCGGTTACCCCCACCTGTCTGCGTAACCACCTGATGCTGAACGAGCTGAAAGCCGGTCGCGGCCCGATCTACATGGCTACCGACGTGGCTCTGAATGCGTTCCTGGATGCAAAACGCGCAGCCGGTATGGATGAGAAGTCAGTTAAAAAATACTGGAAACACCTCGAGTCCGAGGCCTGGGAAGACTTCCTTGACATGTCAGTTGGTCAGGCTGGTCTGTGGGCCGGTATGAACATCGAGCCGGAAAAAACCGGTTCCGAGATTATGCCGACCGAGCCCTACATGCTGGGTTCACACTCCGGCTGCTGCGGTATCTGGACCTCCGGCCCGAACGAAGACTGGGTACCGAAAGTTGACGGTCCCCGTTCTCACCAGTACAAATGGGGCTACAACAGGATGACCACTGTTGACGGTCTCTTCACTGCTGGTGACGGTGTTGGTGCATCCGGCCATAAATTCTCTTCAGGTTCCCATGCAGAGGGCCGTATCGTTGCCAAGCAGATGGTTAAATTCTGCCGTGACAACGCCAGCTTCAAACCTGAACTGAAACAGACCGCTCAGGAACTGGCTGACGAGATCTACGCTCCGGTTAAACTGTATCTGCAGCATGTGGGCGCCACCACCGCTGCCAACGTTAACCCCAACTACTGCAAACCCGCCGGTATCATGATGAGACTCATGAAGGCTACCGACGAGTACGGCGGTGGTGTTGCTACCTATTACATGACCTCCGGCAAGCTGCTCAACATCTGCCTCGATCTTCTCAGAATGCTTCGTGAAGACGCCGCACTGATGGCAGCCGGTGACCTCCATGAGCTGATGCGCGCATGGGAAAACTACCACCGCATCTGGTGTGTAGAGGCTCATATCCGCCACATCGAGTTCCGTAAAGAGAGCCGCTACCCGGGCTTCTACTACAGGTCAGACTACCCGACCTGTGATGACGCGAACTGGAAGGTATTCGTCAACTCCACCTTTAATCCTGAGACCAAAGAATGGTCCTGCGAGAAGGTAAACTGCATCAACATCATTGAGACTGATCCCTGGATTTAATATCAGTAAATAGCTTTCAGTCTTGACACTATAAATCTCCAGGTACCTGCACAGGTGCCTGGAGATTTTAGTATGGAGGGATGAAAAAGAAGAAAAAGTAAATTGTTCACCATGTTAGGTTGATTTGCCCCAAACTTTCTGGTAAATGATGAAACCACAATTTGTTTAAGTGCTAAGTTTTCAGTTTTAAGGTTACTGTTTGACCTGATGAAATTCTTTGTAACTTGTTAATTAAAGCGGAAAACTTAACATTTAAAAAACTTTCTAACATAACCCCTACAAATGGAGGAGTGGCATGACAGAACAGAGTGCATCTGGAGCAGGAGCAGTGCTGGTCGTTGGTGGTGGCATCAGCGGTTTAACTGCTGCCCTGGAAGCCGCAGAGGTTGGGAAAGATGTTTTTCTGATTGAAAAGAACCCCTACCTGGGAGGCCGGGTTGCCCAGCTCAATCAGTATTTCCCCAAATTGTGTCCGCCGTCCTGCGGTCTTGAAATCAATTTTAAGAGAGTTCAAAACAACCGCAGGATCCGCATGTACACAATGACCCAGGTGAAAAGTGTGTCAGGTTCCAAAGGCAGCTACGAGGTAACCTGTGAGACCTTACCCCGCTATGTCAATAATAACTGTACAGGATGCGGCGCCTGTACGGAGGTATGCGGTGATGAGCGGGTTGATGACTTTAACTTCGGCCTGGGCAAGACCAAGGCTATTTATCGTCCCCATGAAATGTCTTTTCCGATGAAATACGTGCTGGACAAAACCGCCTGCAGCAGAGACACCCTGCAGAAGATCAAGGACGCCTGTAAGTATGATGCCATCGATACGGAAATGGAAGCCAAAACTTTTACCGTAAATGTTGCCTCCGTTGTCTGGGCCACCGGCTGGAATCCTTACGATCCGACCAAGATGACCAATCTCAAATACGGTCAGAGCAATGCCATTATTACCAATATGCAAATGGAAAGACTGGCGGCTCCCAACGGACCGACCAACGGTCAGATCCTCCGCCCCGGTGACAATGTGGAACCGAAGTCCTTTGGCTTTGTTCAGTGCGCCGGCAGCCGTGATGAAAATCATCTTGAATTCTGCTCATACATTTGCTGTATGGCCACCATGAAGCAGATAACCTATATACGCGAAAGATATCCTGAAGCACCGATTTATGTTTTTTACATTGATCTGCGCACCCCGGGCAAGTACGAGAAGTTCCGTGAAAAATTGATGGCGGATAAGAACACCCATTTTATCAAGGGTAAAGTGGCGGACATCATTCCTGAAGCTGACGGGGTAACACTTGTTGCCGAGAATGCCGTTACCGGAGATAAAGTGCAACAGAAAGTTGATCTTTGCATACTGGCAACCGGTATGGAGCCGGCTATCAAGGCCCAGGCTTCCGGCCTCGGTCTTGAAGTTGACAGCAATGGATTTGTTGTAAGTAATGCTGACAAAGGTATGATTTCAGCCGGATGTGCCAGGAAAGCTGCTGATGTGGTAACCAGCGCTCAAAGCGCCACCGCTGCAGCCTTAAAAGCTATTCAAGCAGCTAAGTAGGAGGAAGATCAATGGATAAAAAATATGGTGCTTATATTTGCACAGGTTGTGGAATAGGCGAGGCTCTCGATGTTGAGGCCTTGATCAGTGCGGCCAGCGATAACGGGATGACACCCAAGACCCATGAAGCCCTTTGTGGCGAAGGCGGCCGTAAGTTGATTGAAGATGATATGGCTAATGATGGGGTGAATGTCGTCGTTGTCTGTGCCTGCTCACCCCGGGTGATGCAGGATCAATTCAATTTCGGGGATGATAAGATCACCATCCGCGGTAACATTCGCGAGCAGGCAGCCTGGTGTAAGGAACAGCCTTCCGATGCCAAAAGTGAAGACACGATCAAGGAATACTACACCGAGCTGGCGCAGGATTATGTGCGCATGGCTTGCGTGCAGGCCAAGAAGACCGATATGCCGGAACCCTTCAAGCTTGAGACCCTGAACAGAAAGATTCTGGTTATGGGTGGTGGTATTGCAGGTCTTACCGCAGCAAAAGAGGCGGCCAAAGCCGGCTATGAGGTAACCATTGTCGAGAAAAGCGGTGCGCTTGGCGGCAAGGCACTGGGATGGGCAAAACAGTTCCCGAGCAAGGCCCCCTATGCAACCCTTGAAGAACCGACCATTGGTGCCCTGGTTGCTGAAGTCGAATCTGATGCCAAGATTACCGTGAAAAAATCCACAGAAGTTGCCCGTATCGGCGGTGCGCCGGGAAATTTTTCCGTTACATTCAAGGCCCCCGGCAGCAAAACAGAGTGGGATGCCCCTGCCAAGGTTGGCGTGGACGATCAGGATCGTATCGCCAAAGGCCAGATGGAAGACCCCAACGCCGGTATGAAGAATTACATGGCTCAAAATCCGGATGCCGAGAAATACGGGGCGGTCATTCTGGCCACCGGCTGGGTGCCGGCGGATGTGAGCGGTTATGAGCATCTTGGCTACGGCACCAGTGACAAGGTTGTGACCAATGTTGAATTCGAGAAGATGGTGAAAGACGGCAAGATCGGCGGCATCAAGTCCGTGGCCTTTGTCCAGAGCCCTGGTGCACAGGAGCATGATATGGACTTCCCCTACTGCAACTCGGTCACCAGCATGGTCACCCTGAAGCAGGCCAAATATGTGCGGGATGCCAACAGCGACGCCAAGGCCTACATTCTCTATCAGCACATGAGAACACCGGGCAACGCGGAGATGTTTTACAAGGGCATCCAGCAGGATGACGGCATCTTCCTGACCAAGGCCGCAGTCACCCAGGTTGAGGCTTCAGACAGCGGCTGCGTCGTGCATGCCAAAGATACCCTGCTCGGTGAGGATCTTGATCTCGATGTTGATCTGGTGGTCCTTGCCGCCGGTATGGAGCCGACCACCAAATATGAGGACTCCATCAATCTGGCCTATCGTCAGGGTCCGGCATTCCTTGATCTCGATCTTTTTGACGGATATTCTGACTCTCACTTCATCTGCTTCCCGTATGAAACCCGCCGTACAGGTATTTACACCTGCGGTGGTGTACGTAAGGCCATGAACATGGAGGAGACGGTGGATGATGCAACCGGTGCTGCATTAAAGGCCATTCAGGCGATGGAATGCGCCGATCGCGGCGTGGCCGTGCATCCCCGCTCAGGTGATCAGACCTATCCGGAATTTTTCTTTCAGAGATGTACACAGTGTAAGCGCTGCACAGAGGAATGTCCCTTTGGCGCCCTTGATGACGATGAGAAGGGTACGCCGCAACCCAACCCAACCCGCTGCCGTCGCTGCGGTACCTGTATGGGTGCCTGTCCTGAGCGTATCATCGGCTTTAAGAACTACAATGTAGATATGATCGGTTCCATGATCAAGGCCATCGAGGTGCCAGATGACGATGAGGATAAACTCCGCATCCTGGCCCTGGTCTGCGAGAATGATGCCTATCCCGCCATCGATATGGCCGCCATGAGGAAGCATCCCATTAATTCTCTTATTCGTTTTATTCCGGTGCGTTGTCTTGGTTCGGTCAATATGGCCTGGGTTAAAGATGCGCTTTCTGCCGGTATGGACGGAGCGATTCTCCTTGGCTGTAAATATGGCGACGATTACCAGTGCCATTTTGTCAAGGGTAGTGAAATCGCTGATAAGCGTATGGCCAATATCGGTGAGACCCTTTCCTCCCTGGGACTTGAGAAGGAGCGTTGCGCAATGGAGCAGATTGCCATTACCGACTACGACAAAGTGCCGCAGATCCTCGAAGATTTTGTTCAGTCAATCATCGATCTCGGACCGAGTCCGTTTAAGGGTTTCTAATTTCTTGCTTTATCAGTCGTTTGGCGGTAAGAATTTACTGCCAAACGACTTTTATATTAATAAATTTTCCGGTGCGATCAGTTATATGCCGGTTTTTCGGTGTCGGTTATTTCTGAATAACCAAGAAAGGAGAAAGAGAAATGAAGGTGAATCCTGATTTAGACTTCATAAAGTATATGAAAAGTGCTGGTGGCGATACATTGAAGAAATGCTATCAATGTGCTACATGCTCTGTGGTTTGCCCGCTTTCCTCAGATAAAAAGCCTTTTCCTCGTAAAGAGATGATTTGGGCGCAGTGGGGCCTCAAGGACAAGCTGGTTGCTGACCCTGACGTCATGCTCTGTCATCAGTGTGGTGATTGCACCGCTTTCTGCCCCCGGGGTGCGAAACCTGGAGACGTGCTTGGCGCAATTCGAGCCTATGCCTATACCTATTACGGCTTTCCCTCCGGGCTGGCCAAAATGGTGAGCAGTTCAAAAAATCTGCCGCTGACAATAGGTCTGCCAGCCTTGATTGTGCTGATTATGTGGGCACTGTCAGGAGGAATGCATATCCCGTCTTCAGAGGATCTTGCCAGATATGGTTTCGGTCATTTCTTCGGTCACTGGGACTGGCGATGGTTGACCAAGAATGTTGCCTTTATCGATATCATCATGGTTCCAGCCTTTTTCCTGGCCCTTTATTCCGCTTACCGCGGCGTGTCCACCATGTGGAGGGACATGGAAAAAAACTATGGTGTCAATGCTGATTACCGGCCGTCTGTGCCGCAGTTTATCCAACAATTTCTCTGGCCGGCGGTAAAGGAGATTCTTACCCATAAACGTTTTAACGAATGCGGGACGAACAAGAACCGGGTTGTCGGGCATCTGCCGCTTCTGCTGTCATTTATTGCTCTCTTTATTGTTACCGCATACAGTGCCTTTACCCAGGACGTGCTGGGCATTTTTTATCCCCAGCTGCATGGTCCGATCAGTATGTTGAACCCGGTGAAGTGGCTCGCCAACGTTGGTGCCCTTGCCCTGATTTTCGGTGTCGGTGTGCTGTGGTCCAACCGGTCGGCGGCAGAGGCTGAATCAGGTACCTCAGGTACGTATTATGACTGGTTCCTCATTTATGAGATCATGGCAGTCGGAGTCACCGGCCTCTGCGCCGAGCTCGGACGACTGGTCGGGGTGCCGGTGCTGGCATATTTCTTTTACTACCTGCATCTGGTATCAGTGCTCATGCTTTTTCTCTATATGCCCTATACCAAGTTCGCCCATATGGTTTACAGAACCTTTGCCATGGCTTTCCAGATTTATCGAGAAAGCGAGTATGTCAAAAAGTAAGGTGGCGGGATTGTCGAACTAGATTGTCCGCCAGCTGGACATTGTACCAAATTACTGCACCGTAATTGCTTCGATTCAGGGATAAAATTTTATGATTTCTGAAAAGGAAATCATAAAAAAATACTGAAAAATGAAATGGTTGTAGAGTCATTTTTCATGTGTGATTTTATTTCTGTTTAAAAAAAAGGTTGATTTTTACCTTTGAAGCGATTACGGTGCTTCGGTTTAATACCGCTGGCGTAGCTCAATTGGTAGAGCAGCTGATTTGTAATCAGCAGGTTGCGGGTTCGAGTCCCATCGCCAGCTCCAGAACATGATACAATTTATGCTGTACAACATGAATAAATGTACGGTTGCTGTTTATAACAAGCTTAATTCATCGGTTTTTTGATTTTTTTCACTGGCTGATCTGGTCTATTTGGCCCCGGTTAAATACGCCTACGGCTCACCGCAAAGCGGTCCCGGCGAAATGGCTTCCAGATTTCACGGGATAAATATTTAACGGGGTAAATCTGTTTGGTTGGGGGAGGGGAAAAAACCTGCTTAAAGATGGCTCCGCCCCTTTCCGTCGGGGAGGGAACGTGGGATAACCTATTCATTTTATGTTGTTTATTGTCAAGTCCAGGTACAGTTAACTCTTCAGGAGGCCAGCTCTTTAGGCTCCAGGGAGGGGAGGTCCTGTTGGTCGATCTCCTCCTGGAGTTCCTGGATCTGACGCTCGATGGCCTCGAATTCTTTCAGTTTTCTTTTCAGAAACCTTACGGTGATCCTGGCCTTCTCTTCCAAGCCCGCAGGTGTGAGGATATAAAGGTAGTTGAGCTTGTTCTGGGCATTGGTGAAACGCTTGATCCTGACAAGGCCCTTTTCTGCCAGCCCGGTGATGCAATAGTTCAGTTTGCCAAGGCTGATCCCCATCCGCTGAGCCATCTGACGCTGGGTGAGGTTTTCTTCCTCGCTCAGGAGCTTGAGGAGGCGGTAGTGGATCTCCTGGTCCAGGTTGTTGTTCATGGGGTGAACAATAGTGGAGACGGGGGATGGTGTCAAGGGAAAAATATGGGCGAGGGAGTAAGATTTTTAGACACGGATGACACGGATGACACGGTGATCTTTTGTACTTAAGAAGAGGAACTGCTCGATGGTAAAATATCCGTGCAATCTGTGTGCCGCGTTAGCGGCCAGTGTCAGAAAGAATTTTTAGACACGGATTACGCGGATGACACGGTGATTTTTTGTAGTTAAGAAGAAGAACTGCTCGATGGTGAAATA
>ENA-ORXD01002902-ORXD01002902.1-sediment-metagenome-genome-assembly--contig:-NODE-2902-length-10615-cov-4.112735_pt1 | contig 10615 bp, 6 predicted proteins | sample MGYA00237862_ERZ511471 | MGnify/ENA metagenome assembly ERZ511471 | reverse complement strand
CCGATGTGGTGGAGTCGTGGGTCGAGTTCGGACTCGAGGAGGCCGCGAACCGGCTCAACGAGCCGCCGGCCGGCTGAGGCCGGCGGCCGGCTACAGGTCGGCCCTGGCCAGCGCGACGGCGATCTGGTCCTGGGTCCGGCGGGCGCGGTACACGTCGACCGGGTCGCCGTTCATGAGCATCGCGACGAACACCTGGTGGCCGTCGGCGCTCCGTACGGTGCCCGAGAGGCAGCACGAGATGCGCAGCGTCCCCGTCTTGCCGCGGAAGTCGCCCGCCGCCGGCGTCCCGCGCATCCGGGTCTCGAGTGTCCCGTCGACGCCGGCGATCGCCAGCGAGGCCCTGAAGGCCGCCCAATCCTCCCGCAGGCGCATCGCCCGCAGCAGACGGACCACTCCCTTCGCACTCAGCCGGTCGAGGTAGGAGAGCCCCGAGCCGTCGTAGAGGCGGTAGGCTTCGTCGGGAACGCCGAGGGCGGCGAGGGTCGCGCGCGCCACCCGCAGGCCGGCCGCGGTGGAGCCCACGCCGTACACATCGCGGCCGAGGCCCTTGAGCAGCATCTCGGCGAAGAAGTTGTCGCTGTCCTTGTTCAGGACCTTGAGCAGCGTGGCGAGAGGCGCCGAGTAGACGGTGTGCATGCAGCGCGCCCCCTCCGGCACCTTGCCGGTGCGCGCCGCGCCGACGACGTGGATCCCGGCGCGCTCGAGCAACGTCCTGAAGCGCCGGGCGACGTACAGCGGCGGGTCGTCGACGCGCTCGCCGGCGTACCAGTTCTCGTTCAGTGACAGGGTCGACAGGGGCCCGCACTCGACCCAGAGGTGCGGGCTCCAGCTCGAGACCACGCGCTGGGCGTCGAACCAGGTGGCGTCGCCGTAGACGCGCCCCTGGATCTTCCTCACGCCGAGACCCTTGAGGTAGGCGACGAACTCCTGGATCGACCCTGTCTTGATGCCGTACGCCTCGCGCTGGTAGGTCAGGGTGGAGAAGGCCGGGTCGCCGTAGCCCTTGAGGTAGACGTCGCCGTAGATCGTGCGCTGCCCCGGTTTGAGGGGCAGGGTGAAGAAGAGCGAGGTGGGGAAGCGGTGGTCTGCCGGCCAGGTGACGAGTGCGGTCGAGCTCGTCACCAGCTTCATGTTGGAGGCCGGCGCGAAGCGCGCGCCGCTGTTCCAGCCGTAGAGGGAGGCGCCGGCCGTGCGGTCGTAGACCGACACCCCGGTGCGCGAGGTCGCGACGCCGTTGTCGCGCAGGATCGCGGCGATGCGGCGGCTGATGGTGCTCGCGCCGGCGGTCGCCGGCAGGGCCGCCGCGAGCAGCGTGAACAGCAGGAGGAAGGTGAGAGCGCGCGCCGCGGGACGATGCGACGCCGACGGCCGCGGGCGCTGCGAGTCGGGCTGGTGTCGTCTGCTCATCAAGACCTCTGGCGCGAGGTATCGGCCGGGGCGGTGACTGTCGTGAGTCTTCGCGGCCGCACCGTGGTGCGCCTGCCGGGTACAATGGGCGGGCGACCCCGTCGCCCCCCGGCGGCGGGGCTGTCCGCGTGCCACGATGCTGCTCCAGGACCTTCTGCAGAGCGAGAGCTTCACGACGGCCGCGCCGCGGCTGCGCCGCGGCGCGGCCGTCTACGCCCCGACCTTCTTCGCGCCCTACGTTCTCGCCGGCCTCATCGCCGCCGAGGGCGGCGGGCGCCTCGTGGTCGCGCCCGACGCCGAGGCCGCGGCGGCGCTGGCCGCCGAGCTCGCCGTCTACCTCGAGCGCGAGGTCCCGGTGCTGCCGGCGCGCGGAGTGCTCTACGGCGCCGACGTGGCGCCGGCGCCGCACGTCGTCGGCCAGCGCCAGCAGGCGCTGGCCGCGCTCGCCGCCGGCGGGGTCGTCGTCGCCGACGCCGTCGCCGCGCTGGAGCGCTTCCTGCCGCTCGACCTGCAGCCCGAGCCCCTGCGCCTCGCCGTCGGCGAGGAGACGCCGTTCGACCTCACCGTCGAGCGCCTCGTCGCGCTCGGCTACGGGCGCGTCGAGCAGGTCCGCGGCCGCGGCGAGTTCGCCGTCCGCGGCGGGCTCGTCGACGTCTACCCCTCGATCGGCGAGCCCCTCCGCGTCGAGTTCTGGGGCGACGAGGTCGAGCGCCTGCGCACGTTCTCGGTGTACTCCCAGCGCACCGCGGCAGAGGTCGCCGAGGCGACCGTGTACGCGGCCTTCGAGGCCGACACCGCCGGCGACGACTTCCAGGGCGCGGTGCGGCAGGTCGAGGCGACGTGGGAGGACGAGGGGCGCGACGAGGCGCCCGACGAGATCGTCCGCCGCGCCGAGGTGCGCGCTCTCGCCGGTCTGGCCGGGCGCTTCACGACCTTGGCCGAGTGCGCCGCCGAGGCGGGGCTGTCGCTCATCGTCCTGCGGCCCGACGAGACCTGGCGTGCGCTCGCCGACTTCGCCGCCGAGGTCGACCTCGTGTTCGGGTCGCCGCGGCGGGACGGCGGCACCCGCGACCGCCTTTACGTGCCGCTCCCCGAGGCGCGCGCCCTGCTCGCTCGCGGCCTGCAGCTCGAGGTCGTGCGCCACGAGCAGGCGCTCGAGTTCGCCGCCAGCCGACCGCAGTTCGCCGCCCGCGACCTGGGCGGCGCCGAGCGCGACCTCGCCCGGCTCGTCAACGACGGCTACCGCGTCTACGTCGTCTTCCGTCACGACGGCGAGGCGCAGCGCGCCGCCTACCGGCTGCGCCACCTGACCGCCGAGGTGCTCGAGGCGGGGGAGGCCGGGCGGGCGGAGCCGGCCGCGCCCGGCCTCTACTTCCTCGCCGCGCCGCTGCGCGAGGGCTTCGCGTCGGCCGAGTTGAAGCTCGCCGTGATCCCGGAGCGATCTCTGCTCCGGGGCCCCTCGCGCGAGCGCCGCTTCGTCGGCGGCACGCGCCTCGCCAGCTTCTTCGACGTGCGCCCCGGCGACTACGTGGTCCACGAGGACCACGGCATCGCCCGCTTCGCCGGGGTCGAGACGCGCACCGTGGCCGGCATCACGCGCGACTACCTCCTGCTGCAATTCAAGGGCGACGACCGCGTCTTCGTCCCCCACGAGCAGATCGGCAAGGTGAGCCGCTACATCGGGGCCGGCGCCGGCGCCCCGCCGCTGAACAAGCTCGGCGGCACCGCCTGGCAGGCGGTCAAGACGCGGGCCCGCAAAGCGGTCGTCGAGATGGCCGGCGAGCTGCTCCAGCTCTACGCCTCGCGTCAGGCCGTGCCCGGCTTCGCGTTCCCCCCCGACGGCGACCTCACGCGACGGCTCGAGGACGCCTTCCCCTTCGAGGAGACCGAGGACCAGGCCGAGGCCATCGACGAGGTCAAGAACGACATGGAGGCGCCGCACCCGATGGACCGCCTGGTCTGCGGCGACGTCGGCTACGGCAAGACCGAGGTCGCCCTGCGCGCCGCCTTCAAGGCGGCCGAGGGCGGCAGGCAATCGCTGGTGCTCGTGCCCACGACGATCCTCGCCCAGCAGCACGCCGTCACCTTCGCCGAACGCTACGAGGACCTCCCGGTCGAGGTCGGCATGGTCTCGCGCTTCCGCACCAAGGCCGAGCAGCGCGACGTCCTCGCCCGGTTCGAGAAGGGCGACGTCGACGTGCTCATCGGCACCCACCGCCTGCTCTCGACCGACGTGCGCCCCAAGGACCTCGGCCTCGTCGTGGTGGACGAGGAGCAGCGCTTCGGCGTGCGCCAGAAGGAGGTGCTGCGCAACCTCAAGCTGCAGACCGACGTGCTCAGCATGAGCGCGACGCCGATCCCGCGCACCCTGCAGATGTCGCTCTCCGGCATCCGCGACATCTCCGTCATCGAGACGCCGCCCCGCGGCCGCCACGAGGTGCGCACCTACATCGGCGAGTACCGGGACGACCTCGTGCGCGCCGCGATCGAGAAGGAGCTCGCCCGTGGCGGCCAGGTCTTCTACCTGCACAACCGCGTCGAGACGATCGAGGAGGCGGCCGAGCACGTGCAGGAGCTGGCGCCCAGGGCGCGCCTGCTCGTGGCCCACGGCCAGCTGCACGAGCGCGCCCTCGAGAAGGTCATGCTCGCCTTCCTCGCCGGCGAGGCCGACGTGCTGGTCACGACCTCGATCATCGAGAGCGGCATCGACATCCCCAGCGCCAACACCCTGATCGTCGAGCGCGCCGACATGCTCGGTCTGGCGCAGCTCTACCAGATCCGCGGGCGCATCGGGCGCAGCGACGCCTACGCCTACGCGTACCTGCTCTACCCGAGCGAGGAGCTGCTGACCACCGAGGCGGCGGCGCGCCTGACGACCCTGAGCGACCACACCGAGCTCGGCGCCGGCTTCCGCATCGCGATGGCCGACCTCGAGATCCGCGGCGCGGGCAACCTGCTCGGCGACGAGCAGTCGGGGCACGTCGCCGCGGTCGGCTTCGAGATGTACGCGCAGATGCTCGAGGAGGCGGTCGCCGAGCTGCGCGGCGAGCACGTCGCCGCGCTCACCACGGTCCGCCTCGACGTGCCCGTCACGGCATACGTGCCGCCGGGGTACATCGCCTACGAGGCGACCAAGGTCGACGCCCACCGGCGCATCGCCCGGGCGGCGACGCTGGGCGAGCTCGGCGACGTGCGCGCCGAGCTCGCCGACCGCTTCGGCGCGCCGCCCGGCCCGGTCGAGAACCTGCTCGCGCTGCAGGCCCTGCGCATCAAGGCCGGCGAGCTCGGCCTGCGCGCCGTGACGCTGCGCGGCGCGCGCCTCCAGCTCGACGGCCTCGAGCTCGACGGCGGCGGCGCCGCGCGCCTACGCGCGGCGCTCCCCCGCGGCGTCTACCTGGCCCAGCGCGCCTCCCTCACCGTGCACGGCGACGGCGCCGCGCCGGCCGCGGACGACGAACTTAATGAGCGTTCACAGGCCCTAATGTGGGTCGAGCAGGTCCTCGATGCTATACTGGACGCTCGCGCGACCGTCGACCTGTCGTCTGACTCCGGGAGCCACAACTCATGAGAAGAACGCTGTTCGCTGCGCTGCTGCTGGCGCTCGTCCTGTCGGTACCGATGCTCGCCGCCTGCGACAAGGAGGTCCCCGCCGGGGCCATCGCCGCGGTGGGCGACGGCGTCGTCACTCAGGCGCAGTTCGACGAGATCATGGAGCAGGCCAAGGCCCAGTACTCGGCCCAGGAGGGCGCTCCCGCGTTCCCCGAGGAGGGCACGGCCGAGTACGACCAGCTCAAGGCCAGCATCGTCAAGTACCTGGTGCAGAACGCCATCGTCGAGCAAAACGCCGAAGAGCTCGGGGTCTCCGTGAGCGACGCCGACGTCGACCAGCGCCTCACCGAGATCGTGGCCCAGGTCGGCAGCGAGAAGAAGCTCGACGAGCTGCTCGACGAGCAGAACGTCACTCGCGAGCAGCTGCGCGAGCAGATCTCCGCCCAGATGCTCCTCGACGCCGTGCGCGAGAAGGTCTACGAGGACGTCGAGATCACCGACGCCCAGGCCCAGGAGTACTTCGACGACCCGGAGAACGCCGCCCAGTTCCAGCAGGGCGAGACGCGCGACATGCGCCACATCCTGACCGAGACCAAGGCCGAGGCCGAGAAGGCGCTCGCCGAGCTCGAGGCCGACCCCACGTCCGACAAGGTATGGAAGCAGGTCGCCGAGGAGTACTCGACCGACCCCGGCACCAAGGACGCCGGCGGCGCGCTCGGCGCCTGGCCCGAGGGCCGCATGGTGCCCGAGTTCGACGAGGCCGCCTTCGCCCTCGAGGTCGAGGAGCTGTCGGCGCCCGTCAAGAGCCCGTTCGGCTGGCACATCATCCAGGTCACCGCGGTGACCCCGGAGCAGAACCAGACGTTCGAGGAGGCCAAGGAGCTCATCAAGCAGACCCTGCTGTACCAGAAGCAGGCGACGGCCTGGGACGAGTGGCTGAAGAAGGCGACCGAAGAGGCCGAGATCGTCTACGCGCCCGGCTTCGACCCCGTCGAGCTCACGGCGGCGCCGAGTCCCGCTCCCGAGGAGCCGGCGGCGACGAGCTCGCCCGCGACCGAAGAGTAAGGACGGCCGGCCCTTTGCCCGGCGCAGCCAGGCACATGGCGTGGGCCTGACGCTCGTCTACATCGGCGCCGCCGCCGGCGCCGTGCCCGCAGTCGCGCTGCGGGCCCTCGCCGGCGGCGGCGCCGTCTTCGTCCCGGCCGGCCTCGACGACGAGCTCCGTGCCGCGATCGACGCGGCCGCCGAGCCCGCGGAGGGCCGCGTGCTCGAGATCGACGCGGCCGACGCCGCGGCGCTCGACGAGATCCTGACCGCCGCGGCCGCCGGCTCGGTCGCCGTGGCCCTCGCCGGGCCCGAGGCGCCGCGGTTCGCCCGCGCCCTGCGGGCGCGCGCCGCCGCGGCCTCGCCGGCTCCGGACACCGCGACCGTCCCCGCGGCGCCCGCCTTCGACGACCTGCTCCTGGGCCAGGAGTTGGTCTCCCTCAAGCGCATCGTCGACGTGCTGCGCGTGGAGTGCCCCTGGGACCGCGAGCAGAAGGCCGGCGACATCGTCTCGTACACGCTCGAGGAGACCTATGAGCTGGTCGACGCCGTCGGCCGCGACGACCTCACCGACGTGCACGGCGAGCTCGGCGACTTGCTCCTGCAGGTCGTGATCCTCGCCATGATGCAGGCCGAGCGCAAGGCCGGCGACCTGGGCAGCATCACGCACGACATCGTCGCCAAGCTGATCCGCCGCCACCCGCACATCTTCGCCGACGCCCGGGCCGACACGGCCGCCGAGGTCAAGGGCCGCTGGGAGCAGATCAAACGCGAGCAGGAGGGTCGCGAGGGCGTCTTCCACGACGTCCCCGCCGCCCTGCCCGCCCTCCTCCGCGCGCAGAAGCTCCAGCAGCGGGCGGCCGCCGTCGGCTTCGACTGGCCGTCGGCGGCGGCCGCCTTCCCCAAGATCGCCGAGGAGCACGAGGAGCTCGCCGAGCTCTTCGCCGAGGCGGCCGGCGCCGGCGGCACGACGGCCGCCTCGCCCGACGCCGCGCCCGCCTCGGCGGCCGGCGCGGGCGTAGCGCCGGCCGATGCGAGCGTGACGCCGGGCGCGTCGTCCGACGCCGCGGCCGTCGCGGATGCCGCCGTCGACCGCGGTGCTCCCGACCCCAGCCGTCACGACCCCCGCGTGCGCCACGAGGTCGGCGACCTGCTCTTCGCGGTGGTCAACGTGGCCCGGCTCCTGCACGTCGACCCCGAGCTGGCACTGCGCGAGGCGGCCGACCGTTTCGAGCGCCGGGTCACGGCCGCCGCGGCCATCGCCGCCGCCGAGGGCGTCGACTGGACTGGGGTAGGATTGCCCGAACAAGAGGCCTACTACCAGCGCGCCAAGGCGCTCGAGGCCGGCGGCGAGAACGCCGGCTGAAGCGCTCGGCGCCCTCTGACCGGGAGGCACCATGAGCGTCATCGTCGACGTCAGCGCCAGGCAGATCCTCGACTCACGCGGCAATCCCACGCTCGAGGTCGAGGTCGAGCTCGAGTCGGGCGCCGTCGGGCGCGCCGCCGTGCCCTCCGGCGCCTCCACCGGCGAGCACGAGGCGGTGGAGCTGCGCGACGAGGGGGGCGAGTACCTCGGCAAGGGCGTGCGCACCGCGGTCGAGAACGTGAACACGACGATCGCCGAAGAGGTCGTGGGCTTCGACGCGACCGACCAGCGGGTCCTCGACCACCTGCTCATCGAGCTCGACGGCACGCCCAACAAGGCGCACCTCGGCGCCAACGCGATGCTGGGCACCTCGCTCGCCGTCGCCTACGCCGCCGCCGCGGCCGTCGGCCTGCCGCTGTACCAGTACATCGGCGGCTGCAACGCCTTCACGCTGCCGGTCCCGATGATGAACATCATGAACGGCGGCCAGCACGCCGACAACAACGTCGACCTGCAGGAGTTCATGGTCATGCCGGTCGGCGCCGCCAGCTTCGACGAGGCGCTGCGCATCGGGGCCGAGGTCTACCACGGCCTGAAGAGCGTGCTGAAGAGCCGCGGCCTCGCCACGGCGGTCGGCGACGAGGGCGGTTTCGCCCCCGACCTGGGCAGCAACGAGGAGGCCGTGCAGGTCATCATGGAGGCGATCGACGCGGCCGGCTACGAGCCGGGCGACGACGTCGTCATCGCCCTCGACCCGGCCGCCTCGAGCTTCTACGAGGACGGCGCCTACCATCTCGCCAGCGAGGGCCGCAGCCTGAGCTCGGCGGAGATGGTCGACTACTACGCGGCGCTCGTCGACAAGTACCCGATCATCAGCATCGAGGACGGCCTCGCCGAGGAGGACTGGGACGGTTTCAAGCTCATGCGCGAGAAGCTCGGCGACCGCCTGCAGATCGTCGGCGACGACATCTTCGTCACCAACACCGAGCGCATCGCCCGCGGCATCCACGAGGGCACGGCCAACAGCGTCCTCATCAAGCTGAACCAGATCGGCACGCTCTCGGAGACGCTCGACGCGATCGAGATGACCAAGCGCGCCGGCTGGACCGCCGTCGTCTCGCACCGCTCGGGCGAGACCGAGGACACGACGATCGCCGACGTCGCCGTGGCGACCAACGCCGGGCAGATCAAGACCGGCGCTCCGGCGCGCACCGACCGCGTGGCCAAGTACAACCAACTGCTGCGCATCGAAGACATGCTCGGCGCGGTGGCGTGGTTCCCCGGGAGGCAGGCCTTCTACAACCTGGGGCGCTGAGCGGGATCGGGGAGCGGCGGGCCCGCCCAGTCGTCTGCCGGGGTGGCACCGGGTCTGCCCTGGCGCCCGTCGGGGTCCGTCAGCGTGGTACGGGGCCCGCCCGATGTCGACTCATGGCCGGGCCCGCCCGATGTCGACTCAGGGCCGGACCCGCCCGATGCCGGCTTGCGGCCGAGCCCGGCCTGACGCCGCACGGGTGGACAACTCGGCGCGGCCGACCCACACTGTCATGACGAGGCGCGGCGTGGCCGGGTGAGGCGGCGCCGCGCCGGACCGACAGACGAAAGGAATGGGGCGCATGTACTGTCCTGAGTGCGGCAACGAGGCGGGCGAGGCGAAGTTCTGCCCCGAGTGCGGCGCCGACCTCGCGCCGGTGCGGGGCGCCCTCAAGGGCAAGGCCGCCGGCAAGGCGCCGGGCGGCAAGGCCGGCGGAGGGCGTCAGGGCGGCGCGGCCGCCGGCGGCAAGGGCTCCGGCGGGCCTGCGGGCAGAGGGGCTGCCGCGGCGCCGTCCGGCGGCCTCTCGCCGCGCGTCCTGTGGGCCATCGTCGCCGTCGTCGCCATCGCGGTCGTCGTCGCGGTCGCTGTGCTGTCGGGCGGTATCGAGCAGCCGGCGGCCGACGCCGGTTCGGGGGGCACGACGTCCGGGGACGTCACGCCCGTCGCCGCCGATCTCTCCGGCAGCTACCGCGAGCTCGTGCAGCGCGGGCACGACCTCTACGACCAGGGCGACGCGCTCATCCAGGGCGGCGATTTCGAGCAGGGCGTCGAGTACTTCGCCGCCGCCGCTCAGGTCTACGAGGCGGCGTGGGCCAAGGAGCCCGGCGACCCGAGCGTGGGCACCGACTGGGCGACCTCGCTCTTCTACAGCGGCGACTTCGACGGGGCGGTCGCCCAGGTCAAGGTCGTCATCGAGGAGAGCCCCGACTTCCAACCCGCCTGGTTCAACCTCGGCAACTACCTGCAGCACCAGGCGCGCATGGCCGAGAGCTCGGGCGACGAGGCCGAGGCGGAGCGGCTGTACGAGGCGACGCGAGAGGCCTACGAGAAGGCGGCCGAGCTCGACCCCGCCTCGGACACCGGTATCGAGGCGGCGGCACGCGCCGCCGAGCTCACCCAGTAGTCCACCCCGGGCACGCCGTGATCCAGCCCGCCGACCCGCTCGCCCAGTGGCGACGGACGAAGATCGTCGCCACGCTCGGCCCCGCCACCGCCGACGAGGCCACCGTGGAGGCGCTCGTGCGCGCCGGCATGAACGTGGCCCGCATCAACCTCTCCCACGGCACCCCTGAGGAGCACGCCGCGCTGCTCGCCACGGTGCGCCGGGTCGCGGGGCGGCTGGATGCCGCGGTCGGCGTCATGGCCGACCTGCCGGGGCCCAAGCTGAGGGTCGGCGACCTCGCCGGGCCCGTCGCGGTCGCCGCCGGCGACCGCGTGACGCTCGGCGCCGGCGCCGACCTCCCGGTCAACTTCCCCGAGCTGCTGCGGCATTTCGCGGCCGGGCAGCGGGTGCTGGTCGACGACGGCGCCGTCGCTCTGCGCGTGGTCGCCGTGGAGTCGGTCGGCGGCGCCGACGCAAGAGTCGTCCTCGAGGCCCAGAACGCCGGGGCGATCCAGGCCCGCAAGGGCGTGAACCTGCCCGACACGCCGCTGCCGATCCCGGCCTTCACGGCGGAGGACGAGGGGCATCTGCGGCACGTCCTCGAGCTCGGCGTCGACTTCGTCGCCGAGTCCTTCGTACGCTCCGGCGCCGACGTCGAGCTGCTGAAGCGGCGGATCGCCGAGCTCGGCGGCGACCAGCTCGTCGTCGCCAAGATCGAGAAGCGCGAGGCGCTCCTGGCTCTCGACGACATCGCCGCCGCCGCCGACGCCCTCATGATCGCCCGCGGCGACCTCGGGGTGGAGATCCCGCCCGCCGAGGTCCCCGTCTGGCAGAG
>ENA-ORXD01002900-ORXD01002900.1-sediment-metagenome-genome-assembly--contig:-NODE-2900-length-10619-cov-28.733637_pt1 | contig 10619 bp, 10 predicted proteins | sample MGYA00237862_ERZ511471 | MGnify/ENA metagenome assembly ERZ511471 | reverse complement strand
TGCCCGAGTCCCATAATCACGCTCTTCTCATCGATCATGCGGGGCGAGCCGAAGACCGCGGAATCGACGTTTCCTGCCTTGTCCGCCGTGCTGAGCGTGCCTACACGAGGTGATTTGTTGAAATAGTCCATGAGTTTTGATGGCATGGGAGTTGGCTCGGTGGGAGGGGTGTTAAAGGTTATGTGGGGCAGGGTGATCTAACCTCGGTCATCAAAATTTGTCCATGCGTAATCATCGCCACGTCCATCATACGTTATCTCCTTTCGCCAGCTGCATCCTCCTTCACCTCGGGTGACCGGTAGTCCCATCCGGACTCATCCAGCGTATTGAGCACGCTTGCAATGGTCTCCACGAGGGTCTCCTTAATCACGATCCCTTTGTCTCTCGTGGCTCTCGTGGGGTCGCCTGTCGCACCGCAATCGGTAAGCTCGGTGAACGTCCACTTTATGTCCACATAGGGAGGGAGCCGGGGTACGACGCCTCTGGCATGCTCGGGCTCACAGAGCTCGGGGAAAAGGGCAAGTGCAATCGAAAGCTCGCCTTCTCCCCCATGCCCGAGACCATTCCATACCTCAAAAAAGCCCGGTGGGAGCAGTTGGCCGAGGGTGATCCACCAGGCATCGAGCGATACGATTTTCATCTCTGGATGCGCCGCTTTCACCGTGCGGGCTGCAATCTCTATCGACGGGATATTGCCGTCGTGACCATTGATGATGCACACCTTGCGGATTCCTTCACGGTACACAGAGTCGAGGATGTCACAGATGATCGCGGTCTCGGTCTCGGGCCGAAGGGAGACCGTGAAGGGAAAGTCCCTGTATGACTCGCTCATCCCATACGGGAGAGGCGGGAGCACGGCTGTCTTCGGGACCCGCCGGGCAATTTCGAGGGCCAGCAGATACGCGGTGAGCGAATCTGTCCCGAACGGTAAATGGGGACCGTGGCCTTCGAGTGAACCGAGTGGCAGTATCACCTTCTCAAACGGTTCATTTCTGTAATCTGTGGCCGTGACGTGCTGGATCTCAAGAAGATTCTTTTCCATGGAGGCATTCCCCTGGACTGTGCATTGGATCGTATTTTCTCATATACGCTCTGGTGATCATGCTCATTCACCCGCAGATGGGCAACGTGTTCTGCTATTTTTGATTTCCCGTCCGCCACGATGCTGCCACCCTCCTCCTGGTCCTTGATGGCGGCAGCCTGGCATTGCAGCAGGAACCCGGGGACTTGCGCCGGTCATAGGCTTGTGAGGGTACCGGTGACGGGAGCAAGGATGATGTGGCGTCAGATACTATCAATTGCAATCAGTTCTTCAATTTCTTCTTCCCAATCATCCTCCATCCGACGTTTCTTTTTAGATTGAGGAGAAGTATTCGATGCGAATAATCGCTTTAACGGTCACTGGACCGGGACCATAATCTCAGTGATGATTTCTTCGGGTTTTACCTCCCGGGGATCGTTTGGGTAGATCTCACGGATTGGACCTGCTATCTGGAGATGGCGTTCCTCTATCCAGGAAAAGAGCGCAAGGTATGTTGATTCGCAGGTCTCGTATGGTCCACGGTGCAGAGTCCGCACCATCTTCCCTCCCGGGAGTTCGTAGACCCTGATCTCGCCGCTGCCTTTCACGGTGCCGGAGACCGGCCATGCGACCTCCACGATCGCGGTTCCTTTCTCTTGTGCCTCCCTCACCGCGTCTGGTGAGGTTTCATGGCAGACAAAGGTCGGCATCCCGGCGATAGTGATCTTCTTTTCGACAATGAACTCGTAGACTTTCAGGAGGAGTTCGGGTATCAGCAGGTATGTCCCGGTCTTTGTTATTCCCATCACCTGCTGGGGCGGAACCTCAATGAGGGTAATCTCTTCCATAGCTGTCACCCGACTATCAGATGTTGAATTTATTTAAGAATATGACACTGCATGCGGAGGTGATGCGGAGATGAAGGACCTACACCGACTGCTCCCACCCCTGGCCCCTGTCGATGAGCGGCCGGACCTCGGTGATCGCGAAGCTCACCACGGCGTAGACCATCGCCTTCGCCTCTTCCCCGGCAACCTTCGCCATCTGGGCTTTGATCGGTATCGAGCACCGGCCCGTAGGTCGCAATGGTATGGGCTTTCAGAGAGAACTGGATTCATGTTCAATCCCTGATGCTCTTCTCCATCATCAGATTCACCTTCACCCCCACACAAAGATGCTTTTACCGGTGGTTCGCAATGCTCCGGTATCTCATGAGAAGAAGAGAAATCTACGAGACACTGCTCCGAAATCCCAGGAATATCCGCTACGAATTTCTCTGCAAGGCGGCCATGCGCTTACGCATACACAACCTCGTTCTCAATAGGGTCACGAAGTCGTCGTTTGATGGAATCCCTGATGACCAGATCCACGTTCCTCTTGAACAGATCTTCAAGAAAAAATTTCAGGTCCATGTAGTTGTTGAAGGTCTCCTGGCCTTCCTTGAACTCAACCAGGACATCGACATCGCTGTCCGGCCGCTCCTCTCCCCGGATATATGAACCAAAGATACCGATCCGGAAAACCCCATACTGGTACCGGATCTGTTCTTCATGCTTCCGGAGGAGGGCGAGTGCATCCATATCCATATGCGAATTATTCCAGATTGTATTTTAAAGTACTTCTCTGCCGAAGGACCCTGATGAGTTCTACCCGGAGCCTGAAAGCGATCATCCATCCGCAGGAGTGACCTTATTGAGTACCCCTCAATCTAGTTCAAAATTATCAGAGGAGCAGTAATAAGCAGCATGAGCAGCATGGAGCGGGAAGAGCTCCCCGCCGCATTCCGGGCAGAAATGAGGCCCTGGCGCCGGGGCACAACACGTGCAGGTATCCTTCAGAAAAAACTCCCGGGTGCAGTTCGAACAACGGTAACGTTCCATCTTATCAGCTTCATTCTCCTGTGCATTAAACCTGTCACCCCAGCAGGACATGACCCTCGTTTCCCCAGGAACTGAGCGTGAGAGAATCAGATTTAATACGTCTGCTCCACCTCACTGGTGTAAGGGTAGTATGAAGATTCTTGTCATTCTGGGCAGTCCCCGGAAAGGAAACACCTACCATGCAGCCGAACGCATCCGGGAGACCATGCAGGAGAAGGCCCCGGTTGAGTGGGAATATGTCATGCTGCGGGATCTTTCCCTTGAACCGTGCCGGGGGTGTGGATCCTGCTTTGTCAGGGGGGAGGACGTCTGCCCGATCCACGATGATGTCGGGAGCGTTGTTGCAAAGATGCAGGATGCCGACGGGTTGATCTTTGCAACACCGGTCTATGCATTGCAGGTCTCGGGGTTGATGAAGGTGTTCATCGACCGCCTGTCGTACATCCTGCACCGCCCCCGGTTCTTCCGGCAGAAAGCGCTCATCCTTACCACTGCCGGAGCGGTGGGGACCAGCGATGTGCTCACATATCTGGACCAGGTGGCCCGGGTCATGGGCTTTGACGTGGCTGCCCGTGTGGGGATCCTTGCCGAATTTGTCCCTGAATACCGGAAAAAGGAGAACGAACGGGAACTCAAGGCGGCCGCAGAGTCGTTTCTTGCGGCGCTCCGGAAGGGATCGCGATCAAAACCCGGATTGTCGGACATTCTCGTCTTTCATGGCCAGCGGGCGACGTTCGATGAGCTGGCAGACCAGTTCCCCACCGATCACGCGTACTGGACAGCCAAGGGCTGGCTGGAGCCGGGGTGCCGGTATTTCGTGGATGTCCCGGTCAACCCGGTCTACCATGCCGCAGGAATACTCCTGGAATGGTACCAGCGGCGGCAGATACGGAAGGACCTGCAGGACATGGTGTGAAACTGGCCGGGATGATCCGTCTTCATAGTCTGTGATCAACCCCGGGAAAATAAAAAAGGAAGGTAATCTCGGCAGGCTGCGGATCCCTAGGCCGAGAGGTTACTGATTAGGATATCGATGAGGTCACGGACCTGCATTCGGCTTTCGTTGTCGATAATCCAGTCGTTGTTGTCCGCCTCCGGGTCTCCATCCACATGCCGGCGAAGGTTTTTAAGAAGCTTCAGAGCGTCGCTGGTCTGACCATCGAGCAGGTAGCTTTCTACATCATCGAGGATGCTGGTGATCGCGGTCCGGTGGCCAGCTCCCCCTGCAAAGACGCCGGCCGGCAAATCGTTGACGATATTCTGGATGAATTCACTGTCCTCACCGTCCAGCAGACCATCATCATCGCTGTCCGCATCCAGCGGATCGGTTCCTGCCATATCTTCAATACCATCGTTCAGTCCATCATCATCGGTGTCAGGATCCAGGGGGTCGGTACCATAGACGTTGACCTCGTCACCATCAGTCAATCCATCGCCATCGCTGTCAGGATCCAGCGGATCAGTATGGTAGGTGTTGACTTCTTCACCGTCCGTCAATCCATCGCCATCGCTGTCAGGATCCAGGGGATCAGTGTGGTACGTGTTGACCTCGTCACCGTCTGTCAGACCATCGTCATCGCTATCCGTATCCAGGGGATCAGTGTGGTACGTGTTGACCTCGTCACCATCGCTTAGTCCATCGTCATCGCTGTCCGCATCCAGGGGATCAGTGTGGTACGTGTTGACCTCGTCACCATCGCTTAGTCCATCGTCATCGCTGTCTGCATCCCCGGGATCGGTATGATAGATCGTGAGTTCCTGGCAGTCTGTCAGTCCGTCTGCGTCCGTATCAACACCGGAATCCATTTCCACGTCGCGTTCGACAAGTGGCACGCCGCCCGGACTGCTGACCACGTTCACGGGGATTGTTTGCGTTCCATACCCGTCCAGGCTGAACTCGAAGGTCCAGGTACCGAAGGGTACGAGGCGCAGGTATCGCCCGAATGTTGGATCAGCAGTGCGAACTACCAGATCGGTAACCCCATCGGCATCGATGTCGCGGTCAGCGTCGTCCACGTCGCCATCGCCATCTGCGTCGTCGAGTTCCAGCACCGTGATGGTAACGGGCAGGGGATCTTCTGTCAGGCAGTCACAGATGTGACCGGTAACACCGGGACCGGTGAACCTGAACCCGCCGGAGGTTCCGAAGAGGAAATCACGCTGAAGGCCTTTGATACCGTCGAGATAGGCAAAGACATACTCCTGGGCGTCATCCAGGTGCGCCTGCTGGGTCGGGTCGTAATCATCCATATCGACGGTGTAGAATTCATCGTAGGTCCACTTTTGATCCGAGGTTTCCAGCATATAATCGAACATGTTTCTTCCGTATTCATCGTGAGGTATCTCCCTGTCATCGTGCCTCGTTCAAACGTCACGGAAGAGAAGCCGATGGCAGTACTTTCTGAATGAATTATCTTAGAGGTGCTTCTGGTGTTCAAATAACCCTCTCATGACCCGTCACCATTCCACGGAGAAAGGTGAGGTACAGCGGGTCTTTCCATGGTATCCGCCGCCGGCAGGGTACCTGGCATCGCTCCTCTGATGTTCATGTTTCAGATGGCTTCGAGATTTTTCGCAGTTTACACCAAGTTGATGTCGTCACACCCCAAGCTACAGACCATGTCACGCAGCCGTCACCTCCTCATACTCGGTTGCTCCCTCATCCTCATCGCCGTTCTTGCCGCAGGATGCATGAGCATTCCCGCAACGACACCCGCACTACCGTCGGAGCTGAAGAAGTTCAATTCAACTGCCGAGATCGAACAGTACCTCGAAGAGTCGAGGGCAGCCGTCCAGCAGGACGGGTACTACCGCACCCTGGTCCCTACCATGGGGATCAGCACCGATGCTGTGCAGCGTGCTGAGCTGGCCTCCGGCATCCCTGCACCAGTCGCTTTCGGCGGTGGTGCCGGGCCCGGGGCAGTCCCCTACTCGCAGACCAATGTCCAGGTTGCCGGGGTCGATGAGCCGGATATCATCAAGAATGACAACCGGTATATCTACACCATCTCCGGCCAGAACCTGGTGATCATCGACGCCTACCCGGCAGCGGATGCCGCGGTGATATCCACCACCGAGATTGCCGATACGCCCCGGGACATCTTTGTCCAGGGGAACCGCCTGGTCCTCTTCACGACCGGAACGCCTGATGCCGATACCTACCCGGAACGCTCTGAATCATGGATGATGCCGCCGTACTATATTCCCCTTCCACCGGTCACCCATGCGACCATCTATGATATCAGCGACCGGGCACACCCCCGGGTCCTGAAAGACTACACCATCGACGGCGATTACCTCGATGCCCGGATGGTCGGATCAATCGTCTACCTGGTCACCCAGGAGCAGATCTCCCCGTATTACGATGGCCCGATCATCGTCCCGGTTCTCCGCGAGGGAACGAAAACGGTTCTCCAGCCGGATGTCTGGTATTTCGACCATCCCGAGTCCCAGTATACGTTCACCACCATCACCGCCCTTGATGCCGCGAGCGGGAAGGAGAAGGATGCCCAGACCTACCTGCTGGGCACCGGGAACACCCTCTACGTCTCTGAACATGCGATGTACGTGAGTTACCCGCGGTATTTCCCCGTGATCTACCGGGAGCAGCCGGTTCCCCCGGTCCCGATGGCCGTTGATGTCAGCGGTTCGGCCGCAAGCTCGTCCGGCACCCCGCCTGACTTCAACACCCTCACCGGGCAGGAACGGGAGTCCATCATCGAGAGTCTCCGGAACGCCGAAGAAGACGCGATCCGCCGGCAGGAGGCCGACCAGACCACCACCGTCATCCACAAGATCGGCATCAGGAACGGTGCCATCACCTACCTGGCTAAAGGTGAGGTCCCCGGCACCCTGCACAACCAGTTCTCGATGGATGAATACGATGGCAATCTCCGGGTCGCCACAACCTCAAGTGTCTACACGCCGCGATTCGGGCAGTACACCTACAACAGTGTCTATGTCCTGGACAAGGACATGGCAACCATCGGCGAACTGACCCACATTGCCGAACAGGAAACCATCTACGCAACCCGGTTCATCGGCGACCGGCTCTACATGGTGACCTTCAAGCGGATGGACCCGTTCTTCGTGATCGATCTCTCGTCACCCCGGAACCCGGAGATCCTCGGCAAACTGAAGATCCCCGGCTACTCTGATTACCTCCACCCGTATGATGCAACGCACATCATCGGCATCGGCAAGGAGACGGCAACCAATGACTGGGGCGGTGTCTCCACGAGCGGGGTCAAGCTCGCCCTCTTTGATGTCTCGGATGTCTCGAACCCCACCCTCCTCGACAAGGTGCAGATCGGGGATGCCGGTTCCGATTCGGCCGCCCTCACCGATCACCACGCGTTCCTCTTTGACAGGGCACAGAACCTCCTGGTGATCCCGGTCCGTGCGGTGTCCAACGAGCCATATACACAACAGGACTCCTACTCTGCCTACCGTCCGCAGGTATGGTACGGAGCCTACGTGTTCGGTCTCACCCCCGAGACCGGGTTTACCCTCCGGGGCACCGTCCAGCATGGCAGCGGGGATTCCGGATACTACTACTTCGGCAGCTCGACCTCGGAGGTCAAGCGTTCCCTGTATATCGGCGATGTCCTGTACACGATGTCGTCAAAGCAGATCAAGGCGAATTCGCTTGGGGATGTTAATACGACTATCGCGACCATTCCGCTTCCGCCCGGGGATGTGTTGTATCCGGTGGTGAAGGGGCTGTAGGGGGAGGGCTGACTCTTTTTTTTCGAGAGTTCGGTAGGATTTTCAATAGCTTACGGGTGTCTTCTCCAAAAACGGTTTACGGTGAGATTACCGAAAAAATATAGTGCGGTGATCGGAAGCATCGCAGTTCATGAGTGTTGAAATCATGGATGGAGGGACCGAGGGAGGGGTGTTTAAAGGTTGTGAAGACATTATTTCCAGACAAAATCAAAAAAAGCAGCTATTTAAAAAACATTGATAAGGAAAACAAAGATTATTCCGATAAATAATCCCATTGCGAAGCTCATCAATGTGCCTATCAGGAAATATTCGGCGTTTTCAATTTTTAATGCTTCAAATCTGAATATTGATTTTGCAGTTACCAGGAATCCTATTGCAATATACTGATCAACAAAAATAAAAGAAATTATAAGAATCCTCTCTAAATATCCTATATATTTACCCGCATTGGTAAGACCTGCTTTTTGAATTTTTGTGAGTTCTTCTTCTGAGAAAATAAAGTTTAATAAATATCGAATAATTGCCCCTGTTGGCCAGATGCAAAGGAAATACGCAGTTATTATAAAACATATAATAAAAATCAAATTTCCGTTCATATCAATCAACAAATTCAATATTCCTGAAATTAGTTCTCGCTATCTCATTATATCTTTCTAATAAAGACTCGACAGCTGAGAATTTTGCATTGATCAATCGTTGTGATACTGCACCTTGCGTAATTCCTATTTTATGTGCAACATCTTTTTGGGTTTGGTAAATTAAGGATAGTTTTACCGCCTCCGCCTCAATGTCTTTCCATTCTCTGATTATCGCATCAACCAATATAAATTCAGTTTTCAGTTCTTTTGAAAAATTACTCATTGATGTATCAGAAATCTCTATTGATAAATTATTATTTTTTAATTTTAATTCCTCTAATCCTTTGGCTGCAGAATAAAATGCCTCCCCATCCAGTAATCCGACGCTCTGGCTCTCTGTGTAATCTATACCGCCAATTCCCATTGCGATTCTGCAATCAAGTCCTAATTTTGGGAGAGAAAGAAAATTTGCCCGAATGAAAATTGCGGCCTTTAACGCATTTTCTGGCCGATAAATAATCCCTTGAAAACTATCTCCTCTATAAATATCAAATTTAATTCTATTTCGATTTCCAATATTATCAATATGCATGTAAATTGTATTAAAAGAGTCATTTAAGGTTTCCAGTAGTATATTTCGCTTATCCGGGTACTTTGATGATCCTACAATATCCCCTAAAATAACAGCCCAACTCATGTTTCACTCTTTGGTACTAATAATAAAACACTAATATATAGAACTTATTAGACCCGTCTCTAATAATTCGGATTTATTAGAGGTTAATGCGGACAGTATACTGGAGTTTGTGGGGGGTTAATTTCCCGTCACCAGTTCTGCGGTTGGGTACGAGGTTCGGGGGTCAAATTCAGATATACCCTGAAAAAAAGTGTATCGTGGATTCATCAAGGAGACAGCCCACTTCTTGGCGGCCATGTGGGGGCATCCGGTGGATTCGGGATACCGGGACCCGGGTTATCCTCTGATCCCGGCGCTGGTTGTTCTCCAATAACTCCCCAGTGATTTTCATCACCAGACGCTGCGACAGCTCCCGTGAATGACGTCACGGCAAGCATCGCGACCAACACAAGCATAAAAACGTGTTTCATAGGCACACTCTCTGATACCGGTCTGGCCGGGAATTTTCGCGGGGAACCGGCCTCACATGATCCCTTCTTTTGTCCTCATAAATTATTATTAATGATGAAAGTTATCCCATCTAAGTGTCACCATCTCTTCATGATGATGCCTGATCACCTTCGCAGGAATTTTGAGGTAGTACCTTTTTGACATCCTGCTCATGTCAACGCAGTGGACAACCAGATTGACCCCACGTTCTTTGGTGGCGTTCCTTTGGTGAGGGTGACGGGAGCGAGGACCTTTGAGCCTCCGGACGGGATAGTCACCATGGTGGTGTAGGGCTGGTAGCCTGCTTTTGTCAGGGTCAGGTTCTGGTTCCCTGCGGGTACTTCGGTCACGAATTTGTCGGTGGTGCCAAATTCGGTGCCGTTAATGAGGATGGTTGCACCTGAAGGGACAGAGGCCACGTACAGGGTGCCGGTGCCTTCCGGAACTACTCCTCCCTCCCCGCTTTTCGTGAGGGTGACTGGGGCCAGCACCTTTACCCCGTCTGGCGGGACCATGACTACCGTTGAGGAGGGCTGGTAGCCTGCTTTTGTCAGGGTCAGGTTCTGGTTCCCTGTGGGTACTTCGGTCACGAGTCCGTCGGTGGTGCCAAAGTCGGTGCCGTTAATGAGGATGGTTGCACCTGAAGGGATTGAGGCCACGTATAGCGAGCCGGTGCCTTCCGGAGGCACTCCTCCCTCTCCGCTTTTCGTGAGGGTGACTGAGGCCAGCACCTTTACCCCGTCTGGCGGGACCATGACTATCGTTGAGGAGGGCTGGTAGCCTGCTTTTATGAGTGTCAGGTTCTGATTTCCGGCAGGTATCCCGGTCACGAATTTGTCGGTAGTGCCAAAGTCGGTGCCGTTAATGAGGATGGTTGCACCTGAAGGGATTGAGGCCACGTACAGCGAGCCGCTGTCGGACGCAGAACCAGGTCCCGGGGATTCCTGCAACCTGAACCAGATCGCCCGGTCATGAATGATGTCCTCGTAAGCGGCACCAGAGGCCGTGGCCGGATTGAGGTAGGCCCGGTAGCCGATGATTATCGGATCGTTAAGCCCGAGACAATAGCCGGGGCTCGCGCACGGATGTTTCGGGGTCGCGGTCGGCACGACGACAAAGTATTTGTCATGCGGGTCTTTCGGCGGCTGGCGCAGTACCTTCACCGCATACAGGTAAGGCGCCATCGGGTCCCCGGGAATGTATTCCTCCGCGCTCCCGGAAAAAACGTGGTTGGTCATGCTCACCACGCCGTTCCAGCTGCGGTCGCCGCACCCGAACACGTACTG
>ENA-ORXD01002899-ORXD01002899.1-sediment-metagenome-genome-assembly--contig:-NODE-2899-length-10621-cov-4.450493_pt1 | contig 10621 bp, 9 predicted proteins | sample MGYA00237862_ERZ511471 | MGnify/ENA metagenome assembly ERZ511471 | reverse complement strand
TCATTTTCATAATTTCAAACAGATTCGTCACAACTTTTTTCTTTAAGCAAAGAATCGCTACAAACCTGTTTACTGTTCAACGACTGGGGAGCTTTCATAAAAGACCATCGTAGCAATCTCTCCACGGCATTGGGCAACTGCTGGAAACTGTTTATGAACTGTATGGTGTTACCGTATTGCTTCCTCATGATCGTTTTGTCTTTACAGCCGCAGCCTAATGTAACCAGAGTAATACGTTCTCTGCGACAAAAATCGATGCCGGCCTGTACGGGCAGCCCGAAATTTGATTCTCCATCTGTCACATGAATCAGGAGCTTGCGGCGTTTATCCCGGGGCATGCTCAGGGCAGCAGCAATAATGGCCTGGCCTGAAGCCGTTTGACCATAGGGAGGCAAGGAAAGCAGCTTGTCTCCTTTAATCAAGTTTGAAATCATCAACACGCTATCCATTTCAAAATAGCCGTAAGCCAGGAAATGATTACGGTAGCCCGCCAGCGCTTTATGAATGGCAGCAACCGTATTCTCAACCACACGCCATTTGGCGCCGGTCATCGAACCGCTGGCATCGGCCAGGATTGTGACATTCCAGTCCATTGACGGTCGGTTTTCGGCCGACTTGAAACACCGGCCATCACCGGCTGAACGGTAGAGACGCCTGGAATCAACCCGACCCGCCGTTAATCCTCTGCTGACGATTTTCTCGCGTTCAGAATAGCCTAAAAACAAAATTTTCAGACGTCCGACTAATCCTCGGTCTATTACGGGATGCGCAGGAATGTTATAGTCCCATCGCGAGGTCGGCACGACGTCTTGTGTCCCCGCTGCCTCAGCAATGAGCGCGGTGATGTTTGTGGACGAAGCCGCCAGTTGTATCTCGATAGCCCGTTTCAAATCCGGCTCCAAGGGAGAGACTCCTGTTGAAGAAGCTTTCCCAGGAGTCGCTGACCGCACATGGGAAGAATCCAACCACGCCATACGCTTGTTGAGCAGAACAAGTCCGTCCAGCATTGGCGCCATTTTATCCCAGGCCGTGCGATAAAGTTGCGCCCTCTTTTCACAGCGTTGAGTAATGCCTTTAACGCTTAAAGCCACATCTTTGAGATGTTCTGTCAGCCCTTGCAATACCAGCAGTGGCGCCTTGTAAACCTCGTCAACTTTTTGATCATCTTTGCTCCACGTTATTGTCCACCATAATTTCATTAAGGCATCAACCGACGGGCGACTAACGGAAGGGACAACAAAACGTTTATTCCGCGCCTTGGAAAGATATAATTGCAGGATTCCATCGATGGTGTTTTCGATATAGATATCCTCCGCCGTTTCGACAAGACGATGCAAACGGGGACGATATGCCATTCGCAAATCGTCCTGTTTGAGACAACGCCACATATGCTCACTCCACGCCTTTTGATGAAGAGCTTCATGAATGACGATACCCACTAACTGATCAACCTGATCAGCAGGGACAGGATAATGCCCCATGACCGTACCCGGATCAATGATAATGGTTGAATCTTGGCTGCCGGCCAGACCGGTGTAAGCGACTTTACCGATATTTTTTCCGAGATGTCCGGTGATTTTGCGTAGCGCACCCAGTAAATTGGCCAGTTCCACGGCCTCTACGGTTGAAATATTGCGCCGCCAGTAAGAAGAAAGTGCCTCGTAAGCGGGAGGGTTGGAGGAATTCGAATGCGCTACGCCGTGCATGCCGCTATTGACTCCTCAATAGGGTTGATACCCGTTGCCGTTGTGTTCTTTTAATCCCAGCTCAACGTGCAGCGATAGCAGTACCGACTCTAAAACATTTTTGTTCATTTGCAGACTATGGATGAAAGCCTGCTTGATTGATGCTCCGCAATGAACCATCTCGGCAATCATGAGAGCATGACGGGTAGAAACGATCATGGGTTCATGTTTGTTCCCGCGCAGGCGGTTGGCTACATTGACAATGGTGAGAGCGGTGGCCTCGTCCACGCCCCCTTTGAGATGGAGAACTTTGGTCTCCACCTCCTGCGGCAGGTAATCCAGTGCCGTGACATAGAAGCGGTCAGAAAGTGCCGCGTCCAGCATTTCGGTCCCGACAAATTCTTCTCCTTCGTTCAGGGTCGCGAAAAAAACAACGCCCGGCGCCACTTTGATTTCGCCCAGTTCATCAATAAAAACCTTCCGGTCTTCAGCGAGAATCGAAAACAGCATATTCAAAGCCTTGGTGTGTTCCGGACGGTTGATCTCCTCCAGGTGGATAACGCAACCCGGCGTTTGGATGGCCTGAGGAAAGAGAAATTCCTGATAATAGGTTTTACCGTCTTTGAGCCGGTGTTCTCCAAACAGTTGACCCGGCTCAGAAAGAATTCCAACCTGAAATGTCGCCAGGGGTCTTCGTTGACGAGCGGCAAACTGGCGCACAAGGGTTGACTTACCGCATCCCTGTTTGCCGGCCACTAGACAATTAACCGGGTGACGCTCGGATAATTTGGCTATCATTTCCATGTTAGCGATCACTTCACCCGGCAGGAAAAAATGCGCTTCGGCCTCGGGTATAGCCAGAACCGGGTCAAAGCGCCCTTTGCTTTTTTTTAATGTGGCGTTGCGTCCGCTCATTCATACTCCTTATACGCAGCTTTTATCGGCTGCGTTTTTCTCACAACCTCATACGAGGCCATGATGGTGCTGTAAGGGCGAGTTATGCCCTCGCCCTTACATAAACAAATCGCGCTGTCGCTCCTTTAAGAATTGTTGCAGGGACGGAATATTCCAGCGCCTGTTCATCGCATACAATTGCTCGAGTAAGTTCTTGGCTTCCGCCATAATTTGCGGGTCCTCACTTTTGACCATCCCGGCCAATTTTTCCGAAAGTTCCCGCATCTTGATTTCCTCATTTTCCAGGCTCTCGGCACGCGAGAAAACGCATCGGGCTCCGCAGACAGGACATTGCCGCTCGTCCGACTCTCCACACGCCGGTCAACCGCCTTTGCATAAATAGGCGAATTCAAGATAATGGGCGGTATACCCGCAAATATGACAAGTCATATCCATACTGGTATCTCCTCTTATGGAACTTCTCAGCAAATTAACTGTTTATACACGTTAATCTGTTGCCAACCCTTCGATGCCAGCCGACTTGCCCCAGGGAGCCTCCCCCAAACCGACTTTTTGCTTGCTGGAACCGTCCATTTCATTGACAGCCAACCAGGCCTGGCAGTTGGGGCACTGCCTCATACTGAGCGATGCATCGATCCGGGCATTGTACAGATAACGAAATTTATCGACGGGACCTTCGAAATTACACTCTACGCACTTCATATCTTCCTTCTCCTTTTTCTGGTTAATGAGTTCTACTTGTCCTGGAGCTGCCGCATCGAACGCCGGTACTGGGGATCGCTGCATTCGTGGCCGTCCTTGTCAATGAATTCCATTTTTTCAAAATACTTGCATTTGGTCGCGTCAGTCAGGATTCTCAGCATATACCCGTTTTTATTCTCCAAATTGAAAACCGGGGGATCCTTGGTGATATCCGATCCCTCCTTGAGCACCGCGCACGATCCCCGCCCGTCGCTCATGTAAGCGGTTTCCAGAAAGTGCTTGCATACGCCACAGTTCTTTTCGGGAATCTTGTCCGCATCGGCTTCCTTTTCCACGTCCTGCTTCTGCATCCCGTATATTCCCGTTGCCTTTGCAAAATCGTCCCTACTCATTCTTGCCATAATCTTTTCTCCTTTCCTTGATTGTCCTTTCCGTGAAAAGAACAGAGGAAATGCTCGAAGAACACTCCCCCCGTTCTTATCTTAACGTCAATTACCCAATCCCTGAATCGTACGCTGGATGATGTTGTCCTGCGTTTTGCGGCTGATATCCACAAAGTGCGCACTGTAACCGGCAACGCGGACGATAACTTCCTGATATTTTTCAGGTTCTCGCTGAGCACTCCTCAGGGTTTCATCGGACACGCAGTTGAACTGGAGGTGATCAATGCCGAGTTTATACCAGGTATCCATGTAGGCTTTCCACAGGGAGTATCCTTTGTCTCCGGCCATCTGGGTGGGAGAAAATCTCTGGTTCAACAAGAACGCCCGGCCATCCATGACATGGTCGATCTTGGCACATGATTTCAAAACCGCAGTGGGGCCCTTCTTGTCGAGTCCCGGACCGGGGGAAATACCGCCGTCATAGAGGGCGTCTCCTCGTCGGCGACCGTTGGGCAATGCCCCCACGATATTGGCATAGTGAATGTTGCCGCTGACGTTTTCGGGCAGAATCGGCCAGTTGTTCCCCATGGGATCTTTCAGTTCATGAGAGAACTTGGCAATATCCCGCAGGCATCGGAGCATGATGCTGTCGACATAGTCGTCATCATTGCCCCACTTGGGCGCGTTGTTGACGAAATCCAGACGCATCTTCTCATGCCCCTGCCAATCATCGGCAATGGCCTGTTTGAGTTCGGCCATGGTGTATTTCTTCTCGTCGAAGACCAGTTTCTTGATCGCCGCCAAGCTGTCGATGTTTTCCACAAAGGTAAAGGCGGTGATCCAGGAATTGCCCCGGCTGATCGAGGGATCCATCACGTCCAGACCGCTGTCGACCGATCGCTGGGAAATGGATGACAGGTAGGGCCGCGGAGAATAGTCCGCAGATTTACTTCTTGTATAATTCATAATACGGACCGCGATACTGAAGATGTGCTTCATCTGGGCAATCCAGGCGGCATACACCTGTTCGAAATCGGTGAAGGTGGCACAATCCGGCGTCTCCGCCCCGACTTGCATGTTGACCACCGGGTCGAAACCGCTGGTAAAGACGTATTCGATGATCTTGGCCGTGTTGGAGGTGGCGTTGGCCATGCGCATGGGCTGGAAACCGGCCTTGGTCGTGGGACACGGTGACATACAGGCCTGATGGACCCAGGTGCGCGCTTCTTCAATGGGATGGCCGTACCAGTGCATGGTATTGGCAATCAGAATCGGGTCGTGGCGCATGGACGGATATCCGAGGCCCTGACGAATGCACTCAAAGCACTCACGCAGAACTTCGTCCTTCACCATGGGGTGCCAGCGGAAGCCGAAGGTCGGATTGGACACTCTGACCAGACGGGCCGCCTGAAGCAGGGCAACGGTCATATCGTTGCAGGCGTCGCTGCCGTCTTTCTTGACACCGCCCAAGGTCCAGACCCAGGTGCCTTCGATGCCCTGCAAGCCTTCCCGGACCCACTTGGGTTTGTACTGGGATACTTCGTGTGCCCGGATCAGAAACTCACCGACCAGGTCCAGGGCGTCTTCCCTGCTGATGCGCTTGTCGATATTGACGTCTTTGTCGTAGTACGGACCGTGATAGTAGTCCGGTCTGGCGGGCCAGGCGCCTTCAATGGCCTCCGACCGGCTGAAGACCTGGGTGAAGAGGTCGTATTGGAGGGATTCCTGTAAAGTGCGAGGCGGTTTGGCCGGTACTCTTTCACAGCAATCGGCAATCTGCAAAAGCTCTTCCTTGCGCTTGTTGTCGGTCTCGTAATTTTCCGCAATGATCCTGGCCAGACGCGCATAGCGCTGCCCAAAACGGATGCCGGCTCGCAGGCAGATCTGCATCGCTTCCCACGTGACCATCTTGGGGTACGTTTCAGAAATTTCCTTGCTGGCAAACGGTGAATGGACCAGGTCGTATGCGTCATCAAGATTTTTGTCGAGTTCGGCGATGATGTCTTCAAACGCTCTCTCGCCGGTCATAAAGTATTCGTAGTTCTTGCCGGAATAGCCGCCCCTCGCCAGGGGAACGCCCCATACAATTGTTCCGGAGAGAATCTTGGTCAGGTCTTCCACGTCCGCCATGGGCGCCAATCTGTCGGCATCGGCTTTCCCGGACCAGAAGGCGATGACGTCATTGACGACTTTCAGACTTTCGTCAATGGGCTCCGGAAGAACCGTGGCATCATTGAGAACTTCCACGTTCAGCGGCGATCCCACGCTGGGTAGCCAGGCGACGGTATGCGGCAGGCTGCCCACGTAGCCCACCAACTGGGCCTGATCGGTGATAAAGATGGTCTTGTTGTCCAGATAATTGGCAAACATCTTGGCAAACCGGATGACATGAGGATCCGGCGAATACTCCATCGACCGCATGAACTCGGTGTCGATCTGAGCCTGTTCCAGGTCGACCCGCAAACCGGCCGGATAAACGCCGCCGACCGCTCCTTTTTTCCAGATGGCCTTTCTCAGGTAGTCGAGACGCTTGGAGCGCTTTTTCTCCGCGGCCCACCACCACTGCTGTTTCTTTTCCAGTTCTTTTATGTTTTTATCTACTGCTGGCTCTGCCATAAAATTTTCCTCCCTATTTATTCCCTTTTGTCTTTTCAGCTAACTCTTCCTGCATCTCAACGGACGATGCGTTGCGCTTATTTCTTCTCAAATGAACCACAGGAACTTGCGTCCTTTCCTGCCAGAACCGGCTTCGCCTTATAGTAGCCCTGTCGCGGATCTACGACGCGCTGTACGCAATCCCCCTTCTGCGGATCTTCCTTTAATGGAAAAAATTTCTTGCACTCATTGCATGACGGCATCGATAACACCTCCTTATTCCTTCTCTTTTTTATTTGGGTTTATTTTAAAGACTTTATTTATCTTTGAAGCATTAATGATTGGTAAATTGGTGGCCATTTCCTCAAATCTCTCCTTCTGGCATCGCTTTGAACATCACAGTTATATATTAATGACACTTTATATTGGAATTACAGCAAGTTATATGCCAGTCTTATAATTAACGTAAATAATTGATATTTATAAGTTAATAATAAAATGATCTGCAGGATGTGTTCTATACAAAACAAATAGTGACCTTATTTCGTCACTCATAAAGATTATTAAACATGCAACTTTATTGATTGATTATAAAAGAGGGTTATCATGTCGTACGGAATATCATTTTGAGATACCCAAAGTCCTCATGCGAGAATAGAGGCTTGTTCGCTTCATTCCCAATATCTCGGCCGCACCGCCCGGTCCGCTGATTCGATCATTTGTAACTTTGAGGATGTGCTTGATATATCGTCGCTGCATTTCGTCAAGAGTCGGTTTGTCTGCAAATAAGTCTGCAGATTCTTTTTGGGGTTCAGCCAGAGAAAGTCCTAATTGAAGTTCGCCGGAACCTGAAACAATGACGGCCCTTTCAATGACGTTTTGCAGTTCTCTCACGTTTCCAGGCCAGGCATATTTCAGGAGTTTGGTTGTGTCGCCAGGCGACAAGATCATTGATTGACGGCCATAATGTTTGGCATACTGCTTGATGAAGTGACGCGCGAGTTCGATGATGTCTTCACCGCGTTCCCGGAGCGGTGGCATAGTGATGGGAAAGACACTGAGGCGATAGAAGAGATCCTCGCGAAAACGCCCCGCAGCAACCTCGTCCTTCAGATTGCGGTTGGTTGCCACGATCAGCCGGAAATCCGATCGAATAATTTTTCCGCCACCGATTCTGACAAATGTTTTTTCCTCCAGGGTTTTGAGGAGTTTTATCTGAACCTGGAGGGAGTTCTCCAATCTCGTCGAGAAAAAGCGTTCCCTTGTTGGCGAGTTCGAAACGTCCCAACTTTTGCTTTTCCGCGCCGGTAAAAGCGCCTTTTTCATAACCGAAAAGTTCGCTTTCAAAAAGATTCTCCGGGATTGTCGTACAGTCCACAACAATAAACGGATTGCCGGCTCGGCGGCTTTGTTCGTGGATCCATCCGGCAAGAAGTCCTTTCCCCGTGCCTGTTTCTCCCATGATGAGGACGGTGGTATCTGTTAAAGCGGCCTGATGGGCCAGCGCCAACTGCTTCGTCGCCGCAGGCGAGCGGGCGATTATTCCATTCATGGCGGAACGGTTGGCGACAAGCGATTCCTTCTCCCCGGACAGTCGTTCAATTTCCTGCTTGATTCTCAAATGATTCATGATGAAATCAATAAGGTCGCTGGTGAGGCGTCCCAGTAATTTCATGATGAGAGGGTCCAAATAATCGAAAGCGTCAGACAGATAGGAATTGTCATGATAGAGGACACAACGGGTTATACCGCGAACCTCTATCGGGATGCACAGGATGGATCGAATTTTCCCGTCCGGGAAGCTTTTGACACTATCGGTGTTTTTGAAAACAATAGCTTTGTTAGAGTGATAGGCTTTCCACACCAGATCAAGATAAGGTTTGAACGCCTCTGATTCCACTTCATCCTTCCATAAATTTATGGAAGCTCGCAGTGTCGGATTGCCCTTTTGTTTCCCTTCATCAAACCAGAAAAGACCGCCCCGTTCGGCGCCGAAGAACTCGTTGGTTGAGATAATGGTCCGTTCGAGAATTTCTTCCTGTTCCATGGCTGCTTTGATGCTGTTGGTCATGGCTAAATAGGATTTTACAAGTTCTTCATTAGGCCATACCTCGGTGACACGCTTATTGAGCAGGGGTTTGAACTGGTCGGGAAATAGATCGGTCGCATAGCCGCTGTAAAGTCGCCAGGCGGTATTGGCATGCTCTCCGGCCTTTTTTTTGTTTCCGCCTATGAGTTCGAGATGCGCCATATAAAGGAGCGTCTTGGCCAGTTGCATCCGGTCGCCTGAAGCCTCCAGGCATTTTTTGCTTTCCTGGAGATCGCTCATGATGGATTGTATATCTGCGTTTCCCTGGTCTTCTTTAATCTGGGCGTTGATTCTAAACGCTACGCCCTTCAGATGTATATTCGTGCCGTTGAGAAGACTTTCCAACGCGGCGGGATAGACATACGCTTTGCTCCTAGGTTTGAACCCTAAACGTAACAACCCGTAGTTCACCTCAAGAACGATCGGTGTCGCATATTCAATGGTCAATCCACATTTGGAACTTATCGTCAAGGCATCGTCAAAGAAATCGTAGGATTTTTTATAATCGCCTTTGGAAAAGGCAAGCAGCGCCAGACCGGCTCCGGAGAAAAGTTGAGCGATGGCATTGTTGGTGGATATCGACCTCTCTCTGGCCTTGTTGAGCACAATTTCCGCTTCTTTATATCGCTTGATGAGGGTAAGCGCGTGACCCAGCATACTGCCTAAAATTGAACACAGGTTATCGTTGCCGCGCGCCTCGGCCTGGCGCAGATGGGCATCGAGTAAACCTATTACACGATGGAACTGGCCAAGATAAATCGCGCAATAAATGAAAATCAATTGGGTCATAGGCATGCCTATTTCCGTATTGACCTCAGGGAAATTCTCGACACGTTCAAGGTAAGTCATGGCCTCTCTGTGCTGGCCCTTGAAGAAGTAGTAGGCTCCAATTAATTCCGCCGACTGGTTGAGAATGTCATTATCGCCCAGTTCCATCACGCCTTCCAAACCGACGGATAAAGCCTTGATGGATGCATCATTTTCACCGGCGAGCCAATACATTCCTCCCAGTTGCAGATTGATCAGCGCTTTGGATCGCCTGTCGCCCAGCTTTATCGATATCTCCTGCGCCTTGATCAGAATATCGTGCAGTTCCAAAAGATATTTGCCGAGCAGGAAGCAGAGGTTAGATAATTTCAAGGCCAATGACAGAAAGAGGGATTGAGACTGATGATCATCCAGTTGCCGCAATCTGCCGATGGCGAGTCTGAGGTGGTCAAGCGCTGCTTCGTAATTCCGATTAGCCAATTCTTTTTCTGCCAGATCATTCTCCATGCTCGCGGATTCGAGGCTGCGCCCGGAACGGGCAAGCAAACCGGCCAGCACTGTCTGGTCAATTTCGGAGGCGAGATTAGAGGAGTAAATCCTGTTAATCAAATTGACCAGAAAAGTTTTATTGCACATGCTTTCGAGCTTTTTTGAAACGTGATCAGGCAGGTTCTTGCCAAGACAGAATCTATTGCCCGGCATCTGGCATATCAAATCCTCCTTTTCAGATATCCGCATGAGTTCAAAGAGCTTTCCCGGCGTCAGTGGCGCCAGGATATCCAAAATTTCGATGGAAACTTCAAAATTGAGTGCGTACAAAACCATTAGAAATCGGAATTGTTCATCACTTATCTTAACATAATTATCAGACATTAATATCTCCCTGATAAAGGTTTTTATTGAAAACCTTTACTCTCATAACAAATGAATTGCAAGCAAAATGTCTTAATAAAGACATGACCATTTTAAGTCATTAATTGTCTGTTTTCCAAAAAGATAGAAAGGGAATATTCTCGGAGTATTGTTGGTTATCCATAAGAAATCAGGGAAAATTTTCAAAGCATCAACAAAAAAGACTAATAATATCAAATCATAATTAGTTCAAAGGATAATCTTATGGGGGCGCCGGAAGCGATTTTTAAGAACGAAGTCGGCATTGATGAGATGTTTGATTTGAGGATTACGAAAAGCTCAGCCCGAACCGCGCCCTTGGCGAGGCGATCGGCTGACGTAATTTGATACTCATTAAGGCCTCCTCCTGAAGGTATGATAAAATGCCTTTTGGAGAAAACCATTTTAACCCCCAAAGGAGGAAACCTTATGAGATTCTACACCGAGCAACACAAATATTATTGTGGCATCGACCTGCACGCCCGTACCATGTACATCTGTATCCTGGATCAGGAAGGCAACACCCTGCTTCACAAAAACGTCGGATCGAATCCGGAGTCCTTTCTCCGGGCTATCCAACCCTATCGGGAGGA
>ENA-ORXD01002898-ORXD01002898.1-sediment-metagenome-genome-assembly--contig:-NODE-2898-length-10621-cov-22.633061_pt1 | contig 10621 bp, 7 predicted proteins | sample MGYA00237862_ERZ511471 | MGnify/ENA metagenome assembly ERZ511471 | reverse complement strand
GCTCCCGGATCATGTTTTGGTGCCGAAGGCGAGATTCGAACTCGCACAGGCGTAGCCTACTACCCCCTCAAGATAGATTATTTTCTTAGATTCTAATTAGTTATTTGCATTGATCGCAAATTTGGGCGCAACGATATGCCAGAATGGCACTTTGGAAATCCATAATTCATTATAATAATAATGTTACAGATCAGCAACTTATCAAAATTTATCAAGGTATAAGTTTCAATCATGCTAATTACAGTTAAAAATCAAGCAAGAAGTACCGGGAAAAAAATAGGAATCAACAAGTTACGTCGTGATTTTTAGTGATGCCCCGGCAGGATAAGAACCTGCGGCATCAGGATTAGGAGTCCTTGAAAAATATAATTATATCAAATAGATTCATTAATTAAGCGCAATTTTAGGCGTAATGATAATCTTATAATTCAGATGGACTAACCTATTAGATTAATTGAATTCTTCCCAAGGCAGTGTTTTATAAAATTCTTCAACGGCTGTATATACTTTTTCAAATGGCGGCAACTCTCCAATTATTTCTTTTTGGAGTTGAGAATATTCTCGTTGAGACCTTTCTATCACTTCCTGGTCGGAGAGAGAATCCTTACTTACATGAATATTCCTACTTTCCGATTTTTTAATATAACTTTCTAATACTTGTCTCTTCTCAGAAGATCTCAAATTAATTTGCTGGAGTAAAAGATAAATATCATAAGAATCTTGCCTTCTCACCCTATTTCTTTCTTTTTGCTGTACAATAGCTCTAAGTTTTTCTGAAATCAAATCTATTATACTATAAGCTTTTATCTCCAAGCCATCATCTATTTCTAAATTCTCTATTTCATATGTTTCTTCATTCAAACTATAATCAATTTTTAGTACTGAACTTGCATTATTCTTTAGTAATCTTTTATGCGCATTCTGGTCATGTTTATATGCATACCCTATAGTAAGTTTTATTGTCGGAAAAGTTGGTGAATCTATATTACTTGGCTGTACCTTTAAACTCTGAATTTTACAATCCAAGCCATAATCCAAATGTTCTACTGCCTGAACAAGTGTTGCTCCCAGTTCTTTCAAAAAATTATCTCTATCAAAATCATCATATTTTCTATAAGTTGAAAAATCTATATCTTGTGTAAACCTTACACTATTCCACCTAATAGCAAGCAATACACCACCTTTCATCACCATTTCATAGCGTAATGAGGTTGAGATAGAGATAGCATAAAGTACTGTATGAATTGCTTCTCGCAGAGATTTCTCCGAAGGATTATCAGCTAAATTAACCCAATCTTCAACATTACACTTTTCCATAAGATCACTTGGGTTAGATATTTATTGACAAGCACCAACGCTCTGAATAGACCTGACTATAACCTTGAGATGAATCTAGTTTTCTAGATCCTCCCCTTTGAGCATATTGTACCCAAGAATCAATTATGTCATGTTTTAGATTGCAACGTTCTTCTAAAATATAACCTAGTCTAACTTTATCAATTTTTGATCCATGGCGATTTGCTTCTTCAACAATTAAATTTAAATATTTTGGAGCATATTCCTGATAAATATCAACAATATGATAAATTCCACCACATAGGTCTGGCTTTCTAAGCATATCTAGAAAGGTTCTGCCAATTGTTGCAACTCGTAGCATTTTGTTTTTTATTTTTTTAAATGCACCCAGATGGGTACTACCATAACGATGAACAGTTTTACCTTTTATTTTTCTAAGTTGCGACCTTACTAAAACAGGAAATTCCTCTTTCATATACTCGTCAAAATACTCACCAAGGTCTTTTATCATTTTCTGTTTCGCAAAATTTTGCCAATCTTTAGGAGCTGGTGATGAAATAAAAAGCATTTTAGATACCCTATCAGTCAGGCCATGATATTCCATTGCACTCAAGTGGGATACATATGAAAATGGATCAACTGAACATGCGATCTCCATAGGCGAAGTGATGTTCTTGCCCAGTATTTCGTAAACACCTTTGCCGACCCCTGAGCTTTCACTTAAAATACCAGAAGTTTTCAAATCCTTTATAACTCTATAATAATCATTCCGATCGGCTTTCTTTTTGCGTATTTTTAATTGGATACCTTGATATTTTTTCTCTTTGTACAATTTAAAAATTATACATCCTAGATCATATTGCGAAATAACAGGTTGCTCAAGATGGCCTATTATCTGCGAAATAGCATGAGAAAAAGATATTTTTTTCATATCGATCACCTCTTTATAATGTCCTAAGGACATTATAAAGAGGTGATCAACATTTGTCAATACTAACTCAATAAAAACACTGCAGAAATAATTAAAAAAATAAAAAAAACTTGACAAGCATGATATTATCCATTACCTTATGTCCTAAGGACATAAGGTAATGGATAATTAAATGAAAAAATTGAGCGCAGTAAGGAATCAAAGCTGGGACACCAGGATACATGATTCTGAAAAACTACTTAATTACAAACATTTATCGAGATTAATCGTAATTTTAAGCGGAATGAGGTAAATTTACGAGACAACGTTAAAGAAAAATAGCTAACAGAAATGTTTTAGATCAAAATCTCGAAAAAAATGTTTTTATCCTCCAGTCATTGTCTTTCTCATCAAGTGTTGCACAAAGGATCTTGTTGCCATCAGTTCGGACATTGACAAGCCCATAAATCAGACCACCTACGACCATAGCATGTCCCAGCTTAACAGTTTTCTTTTTTGCCTTACTAATATGGAGGATTGCACGATTAAGAGCTTGACCCGATAAGGTATCTGTCACTGCACCAGTAGAATCCTTTTCTTCAAGTCTCTTTGGAAAACCCAGATCGATACTCCTACCGAGTTCAGTGGAATAAACCAAGGGAGTCAACAAATCGTCATCATCGTCATCCAGCTGTAGATAACCAGTCGTTGCGCTAGCTGCTATTATTGAAGGACGAGGATGGTCATGACCCTCGTTGTCACCTGACGAAATGATAGTAGCAGCAGGATACATGGCTTGTAAAAATTTATATGAAACATCTTCGCTTCCATGATGACATGCTTTTGCAACATCGCAGAGAAACTCCATTCTGCGTCCAGCATAATCTTTAAGCAATGAATGCTGACTTTCTTTATTTAGGTCTCCTGTCAATGTTACACGCGTCCGACCATAATCAACTCGTAACAGCAGACTCACACCATTCGTGTTCTTGCTGGTTCCTCCGGAAAATCGGCGTAAAGCTGCCTTTCCATTCACATCAATTTGAACCGGTCCAAGCACACGAATTGCCGGTTCCCCATCGTTATTAGGTTCAAAACCAGGCAGATATTGGTTCTTATCACTCAGTCGATGAATTGGAGTAGGTTGATTTAGACGTGTTTTGGCTTGAACGACACTTTTAATAAAATCATGCCACCATCCGAACAACCTATCTCCATTTCCGTTTATGGCATTTTCAGCATGAGTGCGGTCTTCAAGTAGTTTGGTCCAAAATTTTTCTCCATCAACCGTTGTGGATGAACCGAGCCATTTATTCCCATCAGATTTTTCCCACCAGGAAAGGCCTGCATGATAAAAGGTATCAATACGTACTCCATTGGCGTCCAGTTCATCACTCTGTTCTACGTCAAGCAGGTCCCAAAGGCCTCCATAATGATCTGCATCGCAATGTGATGCTAGAACCGCATCAAGATCAATTGTCTTTTTCCCATAATCTTTAACAAACTTCCAGTCAACGAAATCAGCTGCATTCTTACCAGTATCCTGAACAGAGCGTGGAAAGCCACCATCAATCAAAATGTGTCGAAATCCGGGCGTCTTGATTAGAATTCCGTCACCCTGTCCAACATCAATAAAATAAAATTCAAGTAATGACTTTCCTCCTAAGGCGCTCTTCGTAACCCAACCTGCACGCCCTCCCCTTGATCTTACCTGCCGGCGAGAACCATCTTCTTCATCACCTTCATATTTAACCCCATCTCCCCATAAAAGATGGCAAACTTTACTGCTTCCACTACTTTTTGCATATAAAGGAGTACTATCTACACTGACATAATCATCAAACATGAAAGGACCTCCTAATGATTGTGCTCTTCAAGGTTGTGTAGCAGCTTAAAGGAAATATAAATTATTGAAGTTTAAACCAATGATATCGGTTATCGACTCACAAGCAACTTGGTTCAATCATGCGATAAAATATTATTTTTTATTGCCAAATTGTATGCAATATTGACAATAAAGTCAAAAAATCAAATAGGGAAGAGAAGGTCTGCCTGAGAACTTGGTTTATCTGCTGAAATAACCGTTCCGGAGAAAATGAAGGCACTCATTCATAACCTTCTTGTCCTTCATGATGAATGGATGGGAGACGTGCTCTACCAGGAAATCGGCCATCCCCTCGATCCTTGCTCTCTCGATAGATACTTTGCCGTCATCCTTCCCCGGGATGAGGAGGGAATTGATCCAGTTGATGCTCCTATCGCCGGTGATGACTCCCAGTTCGAAATCAATCTTCCCCAACTGTTTGGGAACACTTTGTTCATCCGTGCCGATTTCCCTGCCCGCCGGACCGTTGATAAATCCAAAGAGCGATAAGTTACCCAGGACATCGACCACTTCACTGCCTTGATTGGGAGGACTGAGCATGACCACCCGTCCCAGGTGCGGCAGAGGGTCGTTCTGCTGGATGGTGCGCAGGATGATGCCGCCCATGGAATGGGTGATAAAATGGACCTTTTCCCTATTCCTTGTTTTGGCCATTACTTCCTGCCGGACCATTTCCGCCAGTTCAGCTATCCGATGCTTCCTGGATGGATAATCGATATTTATTACCTGATACCCCCGGGTCGAGAGGAACTTCTCCAGCTTGGCCATGGACCTGCTCGTCCTGGCCAATCCGTGGAGAAGAACCACCTGCCCGGAATCAGCAGGCTGGGAATTGCTTGGGGTGGTTGACAGCATAAGGAATAACAGGACCAGGAGAGATTTCATTGGAACCGCATTTCCTGCCTGGATCGTTTGGCCTCCAGATCGAAGGCCCACAGTTTTTTATGGATCTGGTAGCTCTGCACGATGAGCCCTGCCAGGCAGATGCCGACCGCCAGGGGAACGAGCAGGTCAAAGTATGCTGTCCCGAAGGCAATGATAAACGTATTGATAAGTATGAACACCACCCGAATCTCCGTGGGGCCGAACCCGTAATGGTATATCTCGAATTCATTGGTCGCACCGAAAGAGAGGAAGGAGTTGACCATGAACGAACCCATGATGACCAGCAGGCCGAAATACCAGGCTTCGACTCCAGCCGGGGAGATCATGTAGCCGACAAAGACCAGCGAACACAGAAAGACAAAATCGAGGAAATGGTCCATATAGAACCCCCATTTGACCAGGCCGGTATTTCTCTGTCTTCCCAGTTCGCCATCCAACAGGTCTGTCAGATACTGGAGCAGAATCATCAGGGACACGATCCACAGCAGTGCCAGGTTGTGACGGGCATAAAAAGCCGTGCATACATTGACTGCCGACCATACGAGAGTCCCCATAGTCAGATGGTAGGTCTCAATTTTCTGCGGAATTTTGGGGATTAACCACTGTTTGAGTTTATTCTCCGGGCCACTCAACAGCGACCTGCCGACTTTTTTATCGCCGCCGAATTCCACTGCTCTCTTTGCATTATCGTTCATGATTGCCTCCGTATCGGGATAAGTTTGCATGCTCATAGGTGTTGCACGGTGACGGTTCAAAATTTCAGACCAGGGCGGTCTTCAGTTGCCGGTAGTCGATCTTGCCGGTGCCGAGCACCGGAATCGTATCGATCCTGACCAGGCGCCTGATATTATGCAGGGCGGAAAGACCGGCCCGGCGGATACACCTGTTCACTTCCTCCCGCTCGACTGCCAGGGTAGTGAAGAGGACGATCTCCGGATGGATTTCATCACTCGTTGCCTCGATGGCCAGTGCCGGGCCGCCATCCGCATGGGCGGCAAAATGCTCCAGGAGCACGTTTTCGATGGCCGGCAGGGAAATCATCTCGCCGCCGAGCTTGACAAATCTTTTCAGTCGTCCGCAGAAGGTGAGCACGCCGTTGTTTTCCCGGACCAGGTCACTGGTATCATACCACTCCTTATCCTCCAGCAGGACAAAAGGTGAACTGTTTTCCGTCCCCAGGTAACCGCCAAAGACATTCTTCCCCCGCACCAGGAGCAGGCCCTGCTGCCCCGGTTCAACCGTTTCCCTATGTTCCGGATGGACGATCCTGTACTCCATACCCGGCAGCACCCTGCCGATTGTTCCCGGCACGGAATTGTCAGGCGTATTGACGCTGACCACCGGCGAGCATTCGGTAATCCCGTACCCTTCGCACAGTACGGCCCCCGGGAGTTTCTCCCTGACCTGTTCATACACGTGATCGGGACATTTTTCCGCCCCGGTAAACAGCAGGCGCAGCGATGCAAGCTGACCGGATCCGGCCGCCCGCAGAATGCCGCCTACAAAGGTGGGCGTACCTATCAGCAGGGTGGATCGATACTGCTCGATGAGACCTGCCAGAATAACGCCCTGCGTCGGGTTGGCATGATAGGCGGTCTTAAGTCCCAGGCACAGGGGCATGATGATGTTGCCGGCCAGGCCCAGGGAATGAAACGGCGGCAGCATGCCCAGCAGCCGATCGCTTTCCCTGAACGCCAGAACCTTGTTGAAATCCTCCAGGTTGGCCAGGATATTGGCATGCGTCAGGGGGACGGCCTTGGGCCGGGCCTCGGAGCCGCTGGTAAAGAGAATGGCAGCGGTCCGGCTCACCCGGCTGCGCGCAAGTGACGCCCAGGAAAAGTACCCGGCAACCAGGGCCCTGACCTTATCGAAGACAGTAATCTGGCCGCGCAGATCCTCGAGATAGATCCACTCCACATCCAGGGCGGCCAGATCGATTCCCTGTTCCTGCAGCTTATCCGTCAAGGCCCTGGCAGTGATGATATGGGTAACCCCTGCAGTCTTCAGGCAGTGGTTCATGTGAGCAGCACCTACGGTCCAGTTGAACATGACCGGGGTCTTGCCGGCAAAGAGCGTGGCAAAATAACAGATGGCCGCCCCGACTGAGGCCGGGAGCATGATGCCCAGGTTCGGGTTATCGATTTTCTCCAGTTTCTTTTGCAGAAGCATGACCGCGATCACGACCTGGCGATAGGTCTTCACCCCGCTTACCCGGTCGGCGACAATGGCCCGGTCCGGATGTGCCTTGGCCTTGGCCAGAAAGGCCTGGGTGATCGATGCGTTAGCTTGCAGCGTGAGATTCTCCTGCGAGTCCCCGGCAAACCAGGAAGGATGAACCGCATGTTTTTCCGGCCCGGCACCCATGCTGTGCCCGCAGGCGGCCAGGACCACATCACCGACTGTCCGCAGAGATTCCACATCCGTCTCCCTGCCAAACTCCTCTTCCAGCCAGGTGGCAAGTTCCATGATGGCGAGGCTGTCCATGCCGATATCCTGGGCCAGGTTGTCCGTTACCTTGACGGCCGCAATCCCGTTGATATCCTGAATATGGATCAGTACCTGGGATTTCACCGAGGCGGGGATGTGGGAAAGATCGGGTTCATCGGTCCTGCCCTCGGGTTCGGGCAGGGCCACCGGCCGACCTCCCTGCCACCAGTAGTACGGGACATGCTGGTTGGGCAGCGGATTGCCATTGTAGAACGCCTCCAGATACCTGTTCATGGTCATCCGGTCCTCGTGCAGCGGGAAATCGACCGGCTCAGAGATCTCGACGGTGATCTTTCGCCGCGGCCCGAAGAAAAGCAGGTTGGCCAGGACAAAGAGGATCCCTGCCTTCATGTTTTTGATCGCCACCGGTCTGCCGTTGGCCCAGCTGAACCTGCTGCCCCACAGGCCGCTGGTCCTGACCAGAACGATTCGCTGCCGGGGATTATTCGACAGGATGGTATGAACCGCACTTTTGGCGCCCAGGTTTTCATACCGGGACCGGTACAGGCGCCCGGCCGGATAGAGGATGATATTGTCTCCATCCCGAAGTCCTCTCGCCACCCTGTCTATCCCACTGGTGATCTCATCCTTGGCCCGGCGGCCGTTCTTGGCGAGATTGGGAATGCGGATGGCATTGACCAGGTTCATCATGGGGCGGATATAGAAGCGGTCCGTTTCCTCAAAGTCGGCAAGGGGCTGCGGCTGAAACCGCTCATACAGGGTGGTCATTAGGATAACCGGATCGATCCAGGCCGGATGATTGGGGAGAAAGAGAATTCCACCCCTGTCCCTGGCATTGTCCACCCTGTCCAGGCCGATGACTTCAATCCTGTAGCGCAGGCGGAGCAAACCTCGAATTATCCGAACCAGGACGGTCCGGGCGATCGAACCGCCCTTGTAGAGAACGAAGCTGCCCGCAAGAGCGGCAAAAAAGGTCATGCCTCCCGCGGTAAACAGCATGGCGCCCGGGTTCATTACCCTTTCCAGGACGGTATAGGTCTGGCCGGCCAGCAGGATGCCGATGAAGGAACAGAAGCCGGCTGCCGCCAGGACCTGCCCCTTGTCCGATTCCGCCGGGCGGACCTGGATGAAACTGGTGATGGGGATGATAAAAAAACCCCCGGCCAACCCGGTCAGGACGAAAGAGGCAAAGACTGCCGGGACTCGGTACCCCTCAGGCAGGAAGGCGGTGAGCGCCGCGGCGACAAGCCCGATTCCCATGCCATTCATCCCAGGCCGCAGGACTTTCGTCCAGCTGCCGGCATCGGTAAACCTGGATGCCAAAACGGCGCCAAGGGAAACGCCAACCATCATAGCCACGCTCATCATGCTGGTGAGGGTCCGGGAGAGCCCGAGCTGGTCGATGCCGTAGCTGTTGATAACCAGGACCACCAGGGCCGCGAGAAAATAGAAGAAGGCATCACTCACCACCGCCAGGAGAAGGAGCGGGTCTTGCCGCAGGGCCAGGACATGGCGCAGTGAATGAACAGGGCCTGCCCAGGGAAAAGGTTTGCCCGGGGCGGCTGCCTGATGTTTCCTGATGCCCAGGCTGGCGATCAACCCGGTCAGCGAAATGATTACGACGGTACCGGCAATTAGCACCTGGCCCGGGTGTGTGATAGCGAAAATCGGCGACTCGTAATCGAGGGCGATACCGGCACAGGCGATACCGATCAGAATGGCCATGGTGGTGGTCATTTTCAGTGTGCCGTTGATTCTGGTAATTCTGTCCGCCGGAAAATGTTCCGGAATCGAACCGTTCAGGGCGGGTCCGAAAACGGCTGACTGCAGACCCATGAGAAACAGCATGGCCATGATGCAGGACCAGTTGGTAAAAACTATGCCGACCGCACCGACCACCATGGCAACAAGTTCCAGCATCTTGCTCCGCACGACGATGTTTTTCTTCGGAAACCGGTCGGCCAGCCAGCCGGCATAGGCCGAGCACAGGATGAACGGCAGGGCGAATATGATGGTCGCCGTACCCTGGAGGTGGGCCAGCCCTGCACCGAGGGCGAGCAGCAGCGCCGCCTGCTTGAAGAAATTATCGTTGAACACGCCGAGGGTATAGGCTGCGGCCATAGATAAAAACGTTCTGTCTTTCTGCAGTGGGATGGAATGATCGATGTTCATTTTTTTCTCTTCCCGGTGGTTGAATGTCGAGTGATTCTCAAATTTATTTGACCAGGGAATAGCACGGGGCGTGCCATACCGGACGAAAAGAGATTCCCAGCCGATAACATTCTGAATTTATTTATTTATATGATGAATCGGAAATAGGAAGACAAGCCAGAGACCACGACCGGACCAGCAATTAATGTACATTCGATGTACATTTAATTACCATAGACTTACATTGTTCCGGACCTGCCGCCTGTTCACCCCTCTTTGCCTCGGACCGGAAAATCCATGCCGTCAGCAGCCCGGTGCCTCCACCCGCGAGATGGGCAAGCGGAACCGGATCAAACACCCCGGTGCTGTCGACGAAAAGCAGGGAGCCGGTGACAAACTCGAAGAGTACTTTTCCGGCAAAGGCAAGCCCCGCAACAGCCGGGAGCAGGACTTTCCGCCCATCCCGATTCATGCAGGCGTCCCGAACCATCATCACCGCACCGAACATGAAGATGGCCGATGCCAATCCCGAAAGCCCCCGGTAATAAGCAATTTCCGGAGCTGCTAGCCAGCAGACCAGCGGAATGATCAGGCTGGCCAACACAAGGGTCGCGAGATAACCCTTCCTGGAGAGGTTTTCGCAGATGGAGCCGATGGCCAGGAAAGTGATGGTGCACCACAGGAAATGATCAAAGGACCAGTGCAGCCAGTGGCCGGTGATGACCCGCCACACCTCGCCGGCACCAATGGCGGCTCGATCGTATTGGAGAAAGGAAAACGCATCGCCGCCGCCGAAAAGAACCAGGGCGACAATCCCCAAACCAATGGTTACCAGGGGATAGCCGGCAGGAGAACCGTTTCGCTGCGTCAATTTCATTTGTCTTCTCCGATCTTCTTTTTCTTATTGGTGCCGGGGGCGACACGCCGCCCCCGGCACGCCTCTTTCTGTTCTATCTGGGTGTAATGGCAACCAGGCCGCACCTGCCGATGACGATGCCGTGAAAATAGTCTGTTTCATCTATCCAGGCCATGCAGCCATTGGTCAG
>ENA-ORXD01002897-ORXD01002897.1-sediment-metagenome-genome-assembly--contig:-NODE-2897-length-10632-cov-2.970535_pt1 | contig 10632 bp, 8 predicted proteins | sample MGYA00237862_ERZ511471 | MGnify/ENA metagenome assembly ERZ511471 | reverse complement strand
TGATCATTCGCGGGGGAGAGAATATCTATTGCATTGAAGTGGAGAATGTCATTTACCAGAACCCGAAAATCAGCGAAGCGGCGGTCGTCGGGGTTCCGGATGCGATCTTCGGGGAAAAGGTCAAAGCCTTCGTGGCCGTCAGAGAAAGAGAGACCATCACGGCCGAAGAGCTGAAGGAGTTTTGCGCAAAAAAATTAGCCGGTTACAAGATCCCGGAGTTCATCGAGTTCGTTCAGGCGCTCCCCCGGAATCCGAGCGGGAAGGTAGAGAAAAGGAAGTTAAAAGAAGCCTCCCGCTGAATGGGAGCACCGGTTTTTCATCGCTATTTTTGATGACTTTCAGCCAACTTTTGGTTAATATGGGGGAGTTGAAAAACTATGGAAAGGAGAGTGAATCAATGATTGGCATCACATCTTATGGGGCCTATATCCCTGCCTGGCGCTTGAGCCGGGACCTGATGGCCAAGGCCTGGGTGCGGGGTTCGATAGGGGGAGAGAGGAGTGTGGCCAACAACGATGAAGATAGCGCCACCATGGCCGTTGAGGCCGTTTTGGACTGCCTGAGAGGTCAGGACCGTCAACGCATCGATGGTCTCTTCTTTGCTTCCACATCCGCGCCCTACCGGGAGAAACAGATGGCCACCCTCATTGCCACTGCAGCGGATCTGAAAGACGAAATCCGCACGGCCGATTTGGGCAATGGTTTGCGCGCGGGTACAGGGGCGCTCCGTGCAGCCTTGGATGCCGTGGGCAGCGGATCGGGCGGGAATTTTTTGGTGGCAGCGGCTGACTGCCGATTGGGTTACCCTCAATCAGAGGCCGAGCAGGCCTTTGGGGACGGCGCAGCCGCTTTGGCCGTAGGGAATTCAGGAGTCATCGCCAGCCTCGAAGGGTATTATACGGAAGCCAACGAGATGATGGATGTTTGGCGGAACGATAACGATACCTTTGTCCGTTCTTGGGAAAACCGCTGGGTTCTGGGGGAAGGGTACGGAGAATTCATGTCAAAGGGCATAAAGGCTCTCTTGAAGAAGATGGGTATGGAATCCAAGGGAGTCACCTTCGCGGCCTTTGCCGCCCCCGATGTCCGTTCTCATCGGCGAATCACCCAGGTGTTGGGGTTCGATAAGGCCCAGGTCATTGACCCGCTGCTGACCCAAGTGGGCGATTGCGGCACAGCCCATGCTCTCATGCTGTTCGTCTCGGCCCTCGAGAAAGCTAAAGCCGGCGATACCATTTTAGCGGCCGGTTATGGAAATGGGGTAGAGGCCTTCCTGTTCAAGGTAACCGATCAGATCAACCAGCTCAGCCGGCGAAGGGGAATTCAGGGGTTTTTGCGCCAGAAGCTTTCCTTGGCGACTTACGAAAAATATCTCAGCTATCGAGGCCTTCTGGTAACTCAGCCCGGAGAGCCCTTTCGCCTTCTGCCTTCCGCTACCGCATACTGGCGGGACAATAATTCCATTCTCCGTTTCCATGGGAGCAAATGCCGTGGCTGTGGAACGGTGACCTACCCGATCCAGCGGGTCTGTTATGTTTGCCGGAAAAAGGATTCTTTCGATGAAGTCCGGTTATCTGAAAGTACAGGGACGCTCTTTACCTATACTTTGGACAACCTTGCCGGCCGGGGCGATGACCCTGTGGTTATCCAATCCGTGGTGGAAATGGACGAAAACAAAGCCCGGGTCTATACCATGATGACCGACTGCCAGCCGGCGGAGGCACGGGTAAGCTTGCCCGTTGAGTTTACTTTCCGGCGAATTTACGAAGGAGCAGGCTTTCAGAATTATTTCTGGAAGTGTCGGCCTGTACGGAAGGAGGAAAATTGATATGGAAAGCATCAAGGATAAAGTCGCCATTATCGGTATGGGTTGCACCCAATTTGGCGAGAGGTGGGATGCAGGTGTGAATGATCTGGCCATCGAGGCTGCATACGAGGCGTATGAGGACGCCAAGATCGGGCCGGAAGACATCCAGGCTTGTTTCTTGGGGACGGTCACCGCTCCCATCATTGGCGTGGGCGGGACGATCGCCTCTGACGCTCTGAAGTTGCAGGGAATTCCCATCATGCGCAATGAAAACTGGTGCACCAGCGGGCACATTGCCATGATCGAAGCGATGATGGCCGTAGCAAGCGGGGTATACGATGTGGTCCTGGCGCTGGGTGTGGAAAAACTGAAGGATACCGGGTTTCCAGGTTTGGGAACGGGGCGAGGATTGCACCCGCTCTATGAAGCCAGACGGACTGCCCCTGGTTCCTTTGGGCTCATTGCGACCCGCTATTTTCACCAGTATGAAATCCCCCCGGATAAAGGGAAAGAGATGATCGGAAAGATAGCCATCAAAAACCACGACAATGGGAGCCTCTCTCCCAAAGCCCACTTCCACAATAAAATCACCCTAGAAGATGTTATGAAGGCTCCGATCATTGCTTGGCCGCTGGGTCTTTACGACTGTTGCGGTAACAGTGATGGGGGCGCAGCCGCCATCATCACCCGAGCTGACATGGCCAAGAAGTTCCGCCCGGACCCGATTTACGTAAAAGGTTTTGGAGTGGCCATGGATTCCATGCTTCCCCACCTGAGGCCCGGATTCAGCTGGACGAGCTTCGATGCCCTGGTCAAATCCTCGCATAAAGCTTATGAGATGGCCGGGATCAAGAACCCGAGGGAAGAACTGGACATCGCCGAAGTCCACGATTGTTTCACCATCACGGAGTTGGCCATCTATGAGGATTTCGGCTTCAGCCCCCGGGGAAGAGCCCGGGAGGATATCGAATCGGGATTTTTCACCCTCAAGGGGGGATTGCCGGTAAACGCCGATGGAGGCTTGAAATGCTTCGGCCATCCCGTGGGCGCCAGTGGGATCCGGATGACCTATGAGGTGTACAAGCAGTTACAGGGTAAGGCCCAAAAGCCGGAGAGACAGATCAAGAACCCGAGACGGGGCCTTTCCCACACCTTCGGCGGGCCTCCCCAAATGAGCGCCGTGGCCATCTTTGGGAACGAAAAGGGATAAAAAGCCTTTCCTCTCCAATTCGCTGGTGATTGGCCCGGTACTTTTCCCCGCCGTTTTCTATGAAACATCCGAAAGCGGCGGGGATTTTTTATCTGAATCAAGAAAGGTCTTGCCGACCGACTTCCCGAAGGAACCCAAGAGAAATTCCTCCTCGGATTCAAGAATTTATATTTACAAGCCTTTTTTTAAAAAACGAACGAACAATCATTCACTCCCATAGCCGATAGCTTTTTCAAAAATATTTTCAATTTTCTCTTGACAATTTTTGGGCATTCCATTATAAAAGTGAACGTTCACTCTAAATTCGCCAAATATCGAAAAAAGAAAAATCCTTGGCTCAACGCGAGCCCTCCCTTTTTGAATCGTTTCAGTCTGAAACAGCCTGTGGAAAGATGTCTTCAATCTCACCTCATACCGGAAAGCTTTTGTGAACATTAAGACCCAAACCAAGAAGAAGACTCTCGTCAAAAGAAAACATTACCAGATCGCCAACGCAGCGATTCCTCTGTTTCAAGAAAAGGGCTTTCACCAAACCAGTATCCGGGAAATTGCCGATGCCGCCGGGATTTCCGTCGGACTCCTTTATAAATATATCTCCAGCAAGGATGATATTCTCTTCTTGGCCTACAGGGAGTTGATTGACCCAAATTTAGATGCCCTTAAAAAGCTGAGCCTGCAGAAGTCAAAAAATCCCATGGAAAAACTGCGGGCCTCCATGGATATTTTAATAAAAAGGGTGGACGAGGATCCGAAGAAATATCTCTTTCTCTACACGGAAAGCAAGTTTTTGAATCGGGCGGCTTTACGGGAGGTCCTCTCCCGGGAGTTCGTGAGCATCGAGCATTTCCGAAGGATCATTGACGAAGGGAATCGGAAAAGATTTTTTGCCTGCAAAGACCCCTATTTCGCCGCCACGATCATCGTATTCCTGTTGATGCTCGGTCCCATGCGCGGCTGGACCTATCACGATCGATGCAGCCGGCGGATGGCTCGGAAAAAAATCATTGACTTTTGTTTGGAAGCGCTCCTCAACCATTACTCTTTACCGGGGGACGATGGAAAAGGCCTCCCCCTCATAAACCCGAAAAGGCAATCCAACCGCAGGAATAAGAACCCGAGATTTTGCCAAACGGAAACCTGTAAATGAAAAGGAGAACAACCATGAAAACGAAATCGTTGATGTGGAGAGCGGCCATTTCTATTACCCTATTTCTCTTATGCTTTGGACCTGTCATTGCCCAAGCGGCCCCGAAGGTGACCTGGAACTTTCACACGGTGCTTGGGGGAGGGGATCCCATTTTAGAAGAGGGAGAACGTTGGGCCCTGAATGAAATCAAAAAGGCCACGAATGGAGGTTTTGAGGGCGTCGTTTATGAAAAATCAACCTTAGGGTTCGCCGGACCGGATATCTGGGAGGTGGTTGGAAAAGGGGTCTTGCCGATCGCCGAGATGTGGGGCCCCCACGTCCAGGGGAGATACCCTTGGATCACCCCCTTTGAGTTACCCTTTATCTACGACGTAACGAACATGGAACTGACGGATTACCTGGTGGACAAACTCTGGGATTATTATGCCAAGCCCCTCGCCGAAGATAATTTGGTTCTCCTGGGCCTGTCGTTTCACCCCAAAGGGCGCGCCTTCGTTGTAAATAAACCTTTGAACAAAGATCCGAAATCCATCCTTAAAGGGATGAAGATCCGGGTGAGTGGGCCCATGATCGCCTGGGTTGCCGAAACGCTGGGAGCGACCCCCGTCATGATGGATTATGCCGAAGTGTACGAAGCAGGGAACAAGGGGATTGTGAACGGAACGGATCCAGGGGTGGGAAAACCGTTCTTTGCCATGAAATTCCATGAAATCTTCAAAAATGTCCTTCTCACGGATAAGGAATCGTTCTCGCAGCTGCAGTTTGGTTCGGTTACCTGGATGATTGTGGCCAATAAGGATAAATTTGCCGCTCTACCGGCGGAGTGGCAAAAGATCATTCGGGATACGTTCAAGAAGGCGGGCCCACGGCACATCCGTATATACTGGGATTCCGAGAAAATAGCGCTGAAAGAAGCCGGTGAAAAATATGGAATGACCTATTTAATGGTTCCCCCGGAGACCCTTCCCTATGTCAAGAGCAGGGCCCCCGAGTATTGGGAGACATGGCGAAAGAAGGCCGGCCCCTATGGAAACAAATTGTTGGATGAGGGTTTGAAGTTGATCGGCAGTTACAAAAAATAGAGAAAGCTGTATAACTCCATTAAATAAATAGGGAAAGGAGAAGGAAGATGAAAAGAAATGTTACGATGATGTCAGTGTTTTTTTTGGCTTTTTCGGTGTTGATTTGGGGATTTGCTTCTCTAAGCGAAGCCGCCCCCAAGGTATCCTGGAATTTCCACACGGTCTTGGGTAAGGTGGACACCATGGTCGTCCAAGGGGAACAATGGGCCATTGACGAGATCAAAAAGGCCACCAACGGGGAAGTGGAAATGACGATTTTCGAAAAATCGACCCTGGGGTTTGCCGGGCCGGATATGTGGGAGGTGGTTGGAAAAGGACTTTTGCCCATTGCCGAGATGTGGGGTCCCCATGTTGCCGGCCGGTATCCCTGGATTATTCCCTTTGAGTTGCCCTTTGTATACGACGTTTCCAAGACCGACCTCACCAATCAGATTTTTGATAAAGTTTGGGATCATTTTTCCCAACCCATGCTCAAGGACAATTTGGTTCTGTTAGGCATCACGGTGTTGCCCGTGGGACGAGGTTTTACAGTGAATAAACCACTGCAGTCAAACCCCAAGGCGCCGTGGAAAGGGATGAAGATCCGCTGCAGCGGTCCCGTTCCTACCTGGGTTACGGAGACGCTGGGGGGAACCCCCGTAGTGATGGACTATGCCGAGGTCTACGAAGCAGGAATGCGGGGTATGGTGGATGGAATGGATTCAGCGGTCAACAAGGGTTTTTATTCCATGAAATTCCATGAAGTCTTCAAGAGAATCATGGTTACAGACCCGAAAAACTACATCCAGTTCATGGTGGGTACCACGACCTTCATGATCGTCGCCAACAAGGATAAGCTTGAAAGCTTGCCCAAAGCAACCCAAGAGATCATTAAGGACCGTATGAAAAAGGGTTCTCAGCGCATGATCACATTCTATAAGAAGGACGCCCAGGATGCTGTGAAGGACGGGCCGGAAAAATATGGGATGAGTTATGAACAAACTTCTCCCCAGACGATGGAACATTTGAAGGCCGAGGCTCCTAAATATTGGGAAACATGGAAGAAAAAAGGGGGAGCCCACGGAGTTAAGATATTGGAGGAAGGATTAAAAGTAATTAAGGCCTATAAGCCCTGATCTTTTTCAGACAAACCATCATTGAGCCCTCCAGGCATTGCTTGGGGGCTCAATATTCCCACAAAACGAGGGGATGATTTGGAAAGATATCCCCTTGCCGAAGAGGAGGAATAAGAATTGGATTACAAAACGATCAAATTTGAACGCAAGGATAAGATCGGTATCCTGAGCCTCAATCGTCCGGAGCGGTTGAATGCTTTTACAGTGGAAATGCTCCATGAACTTGGGGACTGCTTTGGAAAGCTCTACTATGACCTGACCACCCGGGTGGTCATCCTTAGGGGAGAAGGGCGGATCTTCTGTGCCGGAACCGACTTGAATGTGATGGTGGAGGGCGGAGAAGGCCAGCAGAAACTGGGAGAGGTCCAGTACATTTACCATAAGATGCAGCAGCCTTTGAGTGAAGTCGTCGTGCGCATGAGGAAAGCCCCCCAGCCCATCATTGCCGCCGTTCACGGAGCTGCAGCCGGCGGAGGGTTCGGACTGTCCTTGGCCAGCGATGTCCGAATCGCAGGGGAGGCCGCCCGTTTCAACGCGGCCTTTATCCGTGTGGGTTTATCCGCCGGAGACATGGGGGTTTCTTATTTCCTGCCCAGGCTAATCGGCTGGTCCAAGGCTGCGGAATACCTCTTCACGGGCCGTTTCATGGATGCCAAGACGGCTGAACGTTTCGGGCTGGTGGCCCGAGTGGTCCCGACAGACCAGGTTTTGCCCGTAGCCATGGAGTTGGCCAACGAAATGCTGCAAAACTCCCCCATGGGACTGCGGATGACCAAGGAAGTTCTCAACACGAATATCGACGCCGGCGGCCTGGAGAGCGCACTCCAATTGGAAAACCGCACGCAGACCATCTGCAGTTTGACGGAAGATAACAAAGAAGCTGCCAAGGCCTTCCTGGAAAAACGGCCGGCGAATTTCGAAGACCGCTGAGCTGCGGCTTAATGGGAAAATTTTACAGCGATCGAGGAGAACGGGTATGGCTCTTCATATGGAAGAACTCCGTAATCGAATGTTATCCCAAGAGCAATTTGTGGTGGGGGGTAAAATCAAAACGCTGGAAGAGGCGGCCAAACTGGTCCGCAATGGAAGCACCATTACCTTTACGGGAATTGCCCAGGTGCAGGTGCCTGACGCCATGCTGGGAGCCTTGGAAATTCGTTTTCTGACCGAGGGGGAGCCCAAGGATTTGACCCTGGCTTACCCCTTGATGAGCGGTGCAGGAGCCTACAACGGGGTTGAACATCTGGCTCACGAGGGAATGGTCCGGCGGGTCATCGGCTGCAATTTTTACACGGATCTCTATCCGGAGATTGCCCGGTTGATCTGGGGGAATAAGGTGGAGGCCTATATGTTCCCCCTGGGCAGTTACCTCCATCTCTTCCGGGAGATCGCCAGGGGCGGCAAAGGGCATATGACCCAGGTCGCCCTGGGGACTTTCTACGACCCGCGACTCGGCGGGGGGAAATTGAATCCTTCGACGAAGGAAGACCTTATCGAAGTAATCAATTTTCTCGGGGAAGAATACCTGTATTACAAAGCTTTCCCCATCGATGTGGCCATCATCCGGGGAACCACGGCAGATGAAGACGGAAACATCAGCCTGGAAGATGAACCTCTGACCACCACGAGTTTGCTTTATGCCATGGCGGCCAAAGCGTCCCGGGGGATCGTCATTGCCCAGGTGCGCAGGGTCGTAAAATCGGGCTCGATCGTACCCGCCCACCTCGTCAAGATCCCGGGGATTTTCGTAGACGCCATCGTGATCGACGAGCACCAGAAGCAGCTGGAAACCTTCGACCGTTTCGACCCTCGGATTTGCGGCCTGCTGCGCATGCCTCTTCCCCCTCAGCCGCCCCTCCTTTTCGACGAGGATACCATTGTCTGCCGCCGGGCTATGCTGGAAATGAAGAAGGGTTGGGTCGTGAATTTTGGCGCCCGTCTCCCTTTGCAGGGAACCCCTTTATACATGCTGCAGGAAAATATTCAGGACCTTGTTCACATCAGTATCGAGCATGGAGCGCTTGGCGGGATCTGTCTGGGCAGCCACGTGCATTATAACCCCACTTCCTTTATGGATTCCGAGCGGATATTTGACTACTACCTGGGAGGGGGGTACGACGCCTGCTTCTTGGGGGGGGGGGAGGTCGATGCCCAGGGCAATGTCAATGTCGGATTGCTCGACAAGAACCTTTTGGGAGCCGGGGGTTCGATCGACATCTGCCATTCCGTTCCCAATATCTATTTTATGACCAAATTTACCCGGGAAGGGCTCCAGATTCAATCCGGCGACGGGAAGCTACGGATTGTGAACGAGGGGAGAAAAAAGAAGTTTGTAAAAAAACTGCAGCAACTGACGATCAACGCCTGCGAGAGGCTGAAGAGAGGGCAAAAAGTTAAATACATCACCGAAAGAGGGGTGCTGCGTTTGGAGCCCCGCGGACTTGTCCTGGAAGAGATCGCCCCGGGAATTGACGTGCGCAAAGATCTTCTGGATCAGGCGGAGTTTGAAATTTTTGTAGACCCCAACCTCCGCGAGATGGACAAACGCATTTTTCTGGATCAACCGCTCAGCCTGCGGGAAGAATTACTGCGGCAATAAATGAACAAAATCAACTATTAAAATAGAGGGGATAGGAGGAGCATTCGATGTCTTATTCAACAATCATCCTGGAGAAGAAGGGAAGGATCGCCAAAATAACGCTGAACCGTCCGGACAACATGAATGCGGTGAACAAAACTCTCCGCAACGAATTGGGAGATGCCTTTACCAAGGCGGAAAAGGACCCGGACATCGACGTCATCATTATTACGGGAAACGGAAGGGCATTCTGCGCCGGCGTGGATTTGAAGGAGCTGAGCAAAAGCACGGATACCTTAACGACCTTTCCTTCCTTCTGGGACCAGATCCGGGTAAGTGAAAAACCGACGATAGCGGCCGTAAATGGGTTCGCCATCACCGGCGGGTTCGAGCTTATGCTCTGTTGCGACATTATCCTTGCTTCGGAAAACGCGAAATTCGCCGACACCCACGCCCGGGTGGGGGTGTTGCCTGGAGCAGGGCTGAGCCAGATTCTACCCCGGTTGGTGGGGATCAAAAAAGCCAAGGAGCTTTCCTTCACGGGAAATTACATGACCGCCCAGGAAGCCCTGCAGTTCGGTTTAGTGAACCGGGTGGTGCCCGCAGGGGAGCTCCAGGAAGCGGCGGAAAAACTGGCCAACGAAATCATTTCCAATGACCAGATCGCCGTGCGGAAAATAAAGAAGATCATCGATCACGGGGAAGGCATGCCTTTGGAAGATGCCATTCAGTACGAGCAGTTCATTCATCTCTGCCACCAGAGCGCCCAGACCGCCTCTGAAGTGGGAAAACGTAGAGAGGGGATTTTGGAGCGCGGGCGCGAGCAAGCGAAGAAACAATAAAACGAGACAATCCAGTCCACCCAGAAAGATTTGGAGGTTCAGAATGGCAGCAAAAGAGATTTCAGGGATCCGCTATTTGGAAAACGATATCGCGAAACTCCAGCGGAGAATCAAGAAGGTTAAGGAAAACCCCGACCCCACCCGCCCCAAGGCGAATCTGCTCCTTTATGAGGCCGAATTGGATTCGAGAATGGAACAGCTCGAAGGGGTGAAGTCCGGAAAACCGCTGGGATGGGTATCGATCGGTGGGCTTACCCGGGCCTTGGGATTTATCCCCTGGGACGGGATCAATTCCGCCGACCGGACTTCCGGGGCGGAGGCGAAAAAGTACTTTGAGCATATCCGCAAGGAAGGGATGGCCGAACATACCTGCGACCGGACCATTATCATCGTGCCCATGGTCCTGAACGGAGACTTCCCCAAACCGGATTTTTTGTTCACTTCCAACTTCGAGTGCCTGCCGGTTCATCTGGCCCACTGCAGTATCGCCAATCTCTTGAATATTCCCATTTACATGGTCGACCGGCATTTTGGTCCCTATGCCTTGCTGGAAGAGGAAGAAAAACTCAAGTACATGACCGACCAACTGGAAAAGCTCATCGTGTTTGCTCAAGAAAAAGTTCCAGGAATCCGTTATAACGAGGACGTATTGATCGAGATGCAGCATTACGACCGGATCTTCATGCAGAAGAATCAGGAGCTCTATGAAATTAAAAAGAAAATTCCCTGTCCCATTCCCGGTCGGGATGCTTTCCGTGAACTTCGCCTGGCCAGTTTCTATCCCAAACCGCAAAAAGTCATTGAGTACATGAACCAGTATGTGGAAGAGATGGCGGAAAAGGCGGCCAGGG
>ENA-ORXD01002896-ORXD01002896.1-sediment-metagenome-genome-assembly--contig:-NODE-2896-length-10632-cov-4.150071_pt1 | contig 10632 bp, 7 predicted proteins | sample MGYA00237862_ERZ511471 | MGnify/ENA metagenome assembly ERZ511471 | reverse complement strand
CGGCTGATCAAGTTCCTGCTCGGTCTCGCCGCTGGGGCGACGGTGGCCGCGCTGGTGACGCCCAAGTCGGGGCGGGAAATGCGCGAGCAGTTGCTCGCGGGCGTCTCGGGCCGTCTGTTGCCGCCGCCTCCCGAGCCTCAGACGCTGCTGGAGGAGCCCATGCGCGCCGCCGCGCCGGTGGCGCCCACCGAGCCCGAGGCGGTCGAGCCGGGCCCGGAGCTCGTGAGTGAGTCCGCCGCCGAGTCGGCCCCGTGGCTCCAGTCCGTGCCGGAGCCCGCGGTCGAGGAGCCCGCGGTCGAGGAGCCCGCGGTCGAGGAGCCCGCGGTCGAGGAGCCCGCGGTCGAGGAGCCGTCGCCGGTCGCCTCGACCACCTACGTCGAGGCGCCCGTGGTCGACGACGCCGGCGTCGGCGTGTGGCCGGAGGAGCAGGAGACTGTCGCATCCGAGCCCGAGGAGACGGCGTGGAACGCGGGTGTGGCCGCGGCGGTCGAGACGCCGCTGTACTCCGAGCCCGCTGCGGAAGAGGCGGTCGAGACCCCGCTCTACTCCGAGCCCGCGGCTGAGGAGGCTGCCGAGCCGGCTCCGCCAGAGGTCGAAGACCTGAAGCCGCGCATCGAGGCGACTCGGGCCGCGGTGGAGAGTGAGATCGCCGAGCCGTTCGCCCCGGTCGGGGAGCCCGTGGCCGAGAGCGAGATCACCGAGGAGATCGCGCCGGTTGAGGAAGCGCCGGTCGCGGAGGAACAGGTCGTTGCCGAGCCCGTCGCCGACGAGGAGGTCGTTGCCGAGCCCGTCGCCGACGAGGAGGTCGGTCCTGAGGCTGCGTCGTGGGAGGAGCCTCAGGCTCCTGAGGCCGCGGAGCCGGTCGCGGAGGAGGCCGCGCCGTGGGAGGAGCCGCGCGTGGCAGAGGCGCCGATGACCGAAGCCGTCGTCCCGCCCCCGCTGGCGCCCTCCCCGTTCGCGGGGACCACGCCCGCCTAGGCATACGTGGCGCCGCCGGCCTACTAGGCGCCCGAAGAGCCGGTGGCGGATGAAGCGCCCCCGCTCGTCGAGGAGCCCGCCCCCGCTTGGGAGGCGTACGAGGAGCCGGCGCCCGAGCCGTCGACGGCCGCCTGGGCGCCAGACGGCTCGGGGCTCGTGGCCGACATCGCGCAGGTGCCATCGGTGGCGGAGGAGCCTGGCCTCGAAGAGCCGGCCGCCGCAGCGCCGCCGGTCGCCGCAGCGCCCGCCGCCGCAGCGCCGCCGGTCGCCGAAGAGCCGCCGGTCGCCGAAGAGCCGGTCGAGGCTCAGCCGATCGACCAGGCGGAGATGCGCCGTCGCATCGAGGAGACCCGCGCCCGGCTCAAGGCGAAGGCCTTCGACGCCATGATGAGCGGAGAGGCGGCGCTGCTCTCCAGGGACAGCGGCGAGAAGCCGGTGCCGGACGGCACGGTCCAGCTCGACAGCGAGGCGTCGGCTCAGGTCGACGAAGGTCTCTCGCCGGACGACTCCTGACGCCACCCGGGGCTTGACGTGACGACGCCGGGGAGGCCGCTCAGCGGCCTCGCCGGCGTCGTCACGTCTCCCCTCGAGTCAGTCCTCCTCGCGGCTCATGCGCTCCCGCCGCAGCGCGGGTCGTCGCCTCGCCGGGGCACCGCCGTCCCCTGGACCGTCACGCGGACCACGTCGACGCCGCTGTCCGCCTCGGCCCTCTCCGGACTCCGCAGCGCCCCGCCGGCCCCCCCACCGGGCGCCCCGCCGGCCCCCCCACCGGGCGCCCCGCCGGCCGCTCCGGTGTCCGGCGTACGGGGCTCCGGGGCGGGTGCCGCGAGATCGTCGAGGCCCACGCCTCCCGCGACTGCGGGCGACGCCGGCCGCCGCGGCGCGGCGTGCATCGCGCGTGCGTAGAAGACGGTGGTCGACAGGAACAACACGCCGAGCAGCGCCGCCGGTACGGGCATGGCGCGGGTCTCGAACTGCACGAAGAGGTACCACCAGGCGTTCACCTCCAGCCCCGAGTGCACGGCACAGTGCACCGCCGCGACGACGAGGGACGAGAGCCCGAGGAGGACGGGCAGCACCGACCGCGCCCAGCCGCCGGGGCGGGCGAGCGGCCAGAGGAGCGCGGCTGGGAGCACGAGCAGCAGGGAGTAGACGTTGAGCAGCGCGACACCTGCGGCGATCAGCAGGAGGCTCACGTGTGCGACGAGGACGAGGCTGCGACTGTCGGCCGGGAGGCGCCGGCCCACGCGCCGCTCGACCCCTGCGACGTAGACCGTGACCAGGGCGAACACGGCGGCGAGCAAGGCGATCCGCAGGTAGCGCGGCTCGGCGACGACCTCGGCACGGGGCACGAGCACGCCGCCCGGACCATTGGGCAGCACGCCGACAGCGTTCGCGAGGTAGGCGAGTACGACTGCGACCAGCCAGGGCACGGCGGCCAAGGCGGCGCGGACCCACGCGGGCCGCGGTGCGAGCCGTGCCCGCCGACACTGGGCGTAGAGGTCGAGCGTGACCGTCAGCAATGGCACGAAGAGGGCGACGAGCAGCAGGGCGAGAGAGCGGCCGGGGAGCGTACGCTGCCGGGTGAGGAAGATGGTCCCGCCGCTCCGGTCGGGAGGCAGCTTGGCGCCGTCGATGGTCATGACCATGGCCTGCACCGACCCGCCGACCCTGGCCAGGGTCTGTCCCGAGACCGTCTCCAGCGTGTCCGCAGGGGGAGGTACCTCAGGGGCGACGGCGGTCAGGGAGACCGCCGGCACACCGGCGGCGACGAACGGCGCCTGCAGCCCCCCGCCGAGCGGCGCCGCCAGCCGGAGCACCTGGGAGAGCGGGCCCGGCAGCGCCACCAAGGGAGCGCCCGTGGTCCGTGCCGCCGGCGCGGCCAGGAGCCACAGCCAGGGCGGTGCCAGGCGTGGGCTGTCGCTCCAGCCCTCGACACGCAGGGCGGTGGCGCCGTTCGGGGCCACGGCGCGCACGCCCACGACCGCGACGAGGTCGTCGACCGCGTGACGGGCGGCGAAGTCGGCGGCGCCGAGTCCTCCCTCGGCGTCGCCGTCCGTCCAGAGGAAGAGGAGCCTGTGCCGGTGCGAGGTGAGCGCGAAGACGCGCGCCAGCTCGAGCAACGCCGCGACGCCGGTGGCGTTGTCGTTGGCGCCCTGCGTCGCCGAGCGGACGATGTCGCGGTTGGCGACGAGGGCGATGGTACCGCGGGCCGTCCCCTCGTCGAAGGCGTACACGTTCTGCAGGCCCACGGCGCGCCCGCCGCGGCGGGCCGGGAAGCTCTCGATGCTCGCCTCGAGGCCGATCTGCTCGAGCTGTGCGACGAGCCACAGGGTCAGACGCCCGTCCTGCTCCGAGCCGGCGACGCGGCGCGGGAACTCGGTGGCGATCGTGCGCACGTCGTCCATCGCCCGGGCTCCGTCGAAGGCGACGGACTCCCGCACGAGCGGCGGCGTCTCTGGGGATTGGAGGGTGAAGAGCGCGACGACCGCGACGAAGGCGGCCACGGCGAGGCTGAACCCGTACACCTTCAGGTTGGGCAGCTTGACCTCCTTCGGGCCTGCAGGATGGTATCAGATTGCCGCCCGCCGTCTGCGGGCTAAGATGGGGGCATGGGTGCGGTGCGCAGGATCCTGGTCGTCGAGGACGAGGCGCGGATCGCTGAGGTGGTGCAGCACTACCTCGAGCGTGACGGGCACCAAGTCGTGTGGCGGGTGACGGGCGAGGACGCCCTCGAAGACGCCGCCCGCCGCCCGCCCGACCTCGTCGTGCTCGACCTCGGGTTGCCCGGCATCTCCGGCGAGGAGGTCTGCCGGCGGCTCCGCGAGGGGTCGGACGTGCCGATCATCATGCTCACCGCGCGCGACAGCGAACAGGACCTGCTGCGCGGCCTCGAGGTGGGCGCCGACGACTACCTCACGAAACCGTTCAGCCCACGCGAGCTGACGGCTCGCGTACGCGCCCTGCTGCGCCGCGCCCACGCCGAGGCGGCGCCGCAGGCCGACGTGCTGGAGCGCGCCGGCGGGCGGCTCGTGGTCGACAGCGCCCGCCGCCGCGTCACCGTCGACGACCGCGCCGTCGAGCTCACCGAGTCCGAGTTCAGGCTGCTGCAGACACTGGCCCGTTTCCCGGGGCGCGTGTACAGCAGGTTCGAGCTCATCGAGAAGGTGCAGGGCTACGAGTTCGAGGGCTACGAGCGCACCATCGACGCCCACGTCAAGAACCTGCGACACAAGCTGGGCGACGACGCCCGCGACCCGTGGCTGATCGAGACCGTGTACGGCCGCGGCTATCGCCTCGCCGAGGACGCCCGGTGAGGCGCGGGCTGCGCCTCAAGCTGGCGCTGACGCACGCCGGCGTCGCCGCGCTCGCCGTCGTGGTCGTCGCCCTCATCGTCAACTACACCGGCGAGCGACGCTTCGAGCGCTACGTCGACGAGGTCCGGGAGCAGCGGCAACTGGCCGTCGTCCAGACCCTGGCCGAGACCTACCGCGCCGGCGGCTGGGACGCGCAGGCGATCTACGCCGTCGGGCAGATCGCCTCCTTCAACAACGTCGACGTCGCCGTCTACGACCCCGAAGGGGAGCTCCTCTTCACCGTCGAGGGCCGCCGCGCCACGGGGATGGGCCGCGGGATGATGGGCCAGGGAGGGATGGGCGACACGGAGCGCTCCTCGACGCGATCCGAGGACGGGGTGGAGGTGACCTCGTACCCTGTCATGGTCGACGGCGAGACGGTCGCCCGGGCCGATGTCTACGCGGCGCCGGCGGCGGAGATCGCGGTCGACGAATCCTTCCGCAGCGCCCTCAACCGCAATCTCCTGCTCGCGGCCCTCGTGGCCGCCGTGCTCGCCCTGCTCGTCAGCGTGGTGATCACGCGGCACATCACCGGACCGCTCGAAGAGCTGACGGACGCCGCCGAAGAGGTCGCCGCCGGCAACCTCGAGGTCCGCGTCGCGCCGCGCTCCGACGACGAGGTCGGCGCTCTGGCGGCCGCCTTCAACCAGATGGCCGATGCCCTGGCGCGCGACGAGCAATGGCGCCGCGACATGACCGCCGACCTCGCCCACGAGCTGCGCACGCCGCTGGCGACGATCCAGGCGCGCGTCGAGGCGCTCGAGGACGGCGTGCTGCCGGCCACGCCCGAGAACCTTCGTGTCATCGGCGAGGAGGTCGAGCGCCTGGGCCGGCTGCTCGGCGATCTGCGCAGCCTGAACGAGATGGAGGCCGAGGACTTCGAGCTCGTGCTCGAGCGGCTCGATCTCGGCGACGTGGTGGGGGACGCGCTCACGCGGGCGGAGCCCGCCTACGCGCGCGCCGGCGTCACTCTCGAGCGCGAGCTGGCCCCGGCCGTCGTCAGCGGCGACCACGACCGCCTGCTGCAGGTCCTCGGTAACCTGCTCGAGAACGCGCGCAAATTCACGCCGGCCGACGGCCGCGTGGTCGTGACGGTCGCGAGCGGGGGCGCGCCGCCCGGCCGTGCCCCCGGCGGCTGGTCTCACCTCACCGTCGCCGACAGCGGTCCCGGCATCGCCGCCGCCGACCTGCCCTTCGTCTTCGACCGCTTCTACCGCTCGTCCGACGCGCGGAGCACCGCCGGCGTCGGCCTCGGGCTCGCCATCGCCAAGGGGCTCGTCGAGGCCCATGGCGGCGTGATCGAAGCGGGGACGGCGCCGGAGGGCGGAGCGCTGTTCACGGTCTGGCTCCCGGCCCCGGCCTGAAGCCGAGCGGGCGCGCGGCAGATTACGTAGAATTGACGCTGCCGCGCGCCCGGTCGCGGCGCTGCCCGCGGGCCGGCCGCCCGCGCCAGACCCGGGGAGACCCGCCGCCGATGACCCGACCTCGACACCGCCACGCCGGAGTGCCCGAGTGAGGGAGCTCGGGTCCGACCTCTCGATCGCCTGGCTGATCCCCTTCGCCGGCATGCTGCTCTCGCTGGCGGTGCTGCCGCTGACCGTCCCGCGGTGGTTCCACCGCGACCGCAACAAGGTGCTCGTCGCCATCACCTGGTCGCTGCCGGTACTCGTGCTGCTCGAGCTCGTGAGGCGGGAGACCGGGCACCACGCCCTCCTCGAGACGGCCGAGGAGTATGTGGCATTCGTCGTCCTCCTCGGCAGCCTCTTCACGATCTCCGGCGGCATGTACCTGACGGGCAACCTGCTGGGCACGCCGCGTACCAACGTCGCCTTCCTCGCCGTCGGGGCCGTGCTGGCCAACTTCATCGGCACCACGGGGGCAGCCTGTCTTCTGATCCGGCCGATCCTGCGCGCCAACACCGAGCGACGCTACGTGCGCCACACCGCCGTCTTCACGATCATGGTGGTGGCCAACCTGGGCGGTCTGCTCACACCACTCGGCGACCCGCCGCTCTTCCTCGGCTTTCTCGGCGGCGTCGACTTCTTCTGGACCTTGCGGCTCTTCCCGCAGTGGGCGCTCGCCGTCGGCCTGACGCTGGCGATCTACTACGTCGTCGATCGGCGCTACTACGCCCGCGAGACGCCTCTCTCACGCGTCGAGGACATCGAGGACTACGTGCCTCTCGGCATGGCCGGCAAGGTCAACGTGCTCTTCCTCGGCGGGGTGATCGGCGCGGTGCTGCTCTCGGAGCCGCTGCACGAGATCGGCACCGCGATCCACTTCCCCTTCCTGCGCGAGCTGATCATGGTCGCCATGGCGGCGCTGTCGTTGACCGTCGGGTCCCAGATGCCGCGCCGCTGGAACCAGTTCACGTGGGCGCCGATCGTCGAGGTGGCGGTGCTCTTTGCCGGCATCTTCACGACGATGATCCCGGCGCTCGCGATCCTCGAGGCGCGCGGCCAGGAGCTCGGGCTGACCCAGCCCTGGCAGTACTTCTGGCTGACGGGCGTGCTCTCGTCGTTCCTCGACAACGCCCCGACCTATCTCACCTTCACGTCACTCGCCCAGGGCACCCTGGGCGTGGACGGGCTCGGTGGTCTGATGAGCACCACGGTGACGGGCGGCGCGGCGGCAGCGCCCGCCGCCTTCCTCGCCGCGATCTCCTGCGGTGCCGTGTTCATGGGCGCGAACTCGTACATCGGCAACGCGCCCAACTTCATGGTCAAGTCGATCGCCGAGCACACCAACGTGCGCATGCCGAGCTTCTTCGGCTACATGGGCTACTCGGCGGCGGTGCTGCTGCCGGTGTTCGCGATCGTCACCCTCGTCTTCTTCCTCTGAGGCGGTGACCGACGTGCTGGTCGATCTGAGCCACGGTATCGGTGAGGGGATGCCGTCGTACCCAGGCGATGGTCCGGTCGAAGTGCGCCGGGTCGAGGTCGACGCGCCCTGGCACCTGCTGCGTCTCGCTCTGGGCACGCACGCGGGGACCCACATCGACGCGGCTCGGCACTACGTTCCCGGAGGTCGCAGCATCGACAAGTACCCGCTGGAGAGGTTCGTGCTCGACGCGTGGGTCGTCCACCTCGACGCGACCCCTGATGCGGCCGTCTCCTGGTCGGCACTCGAGGCCGGCCTGTCACCGTCGGGGCTCGCCGGGGCGGCGGTCCTGCTGCACACCGGCTGGGACCGCCGATGGGGCCAGCCCGACGCCGTGCATCACCCGTACCTCTCCGCGGACGCCGCACGGCGGCTCGTGGATGCCGGCGTCGGCCTCGTGGGCACCGACGCTTTCAGCGTCGACGCGACCGCGGGCGGCACCGAGCACGCCCACGAAGCGCTGCTCGGCGCCGACGTGCTGATCGTCGAGAACCTGACGCATCTCGAGCGCCTCGAGGGCGCGGGCCCATACCGCTGCGCCTTCGTGCCGCTGCGCATCGAGGGCGGCGACGGGTCGCCCATCCGCGCCTACGCGCACATCTGAGTCACGGCGCTCCGGACGGCTCCCGGACGCGCTCGCGGCGGGATCGTCGCTGGCCGTTCGCCGGGCGGGGGCGCGCTCGCGAGCGCGCCCCCGCCCGGGACGTGTCAGCCGATCTTCGGCAGCGCCGCGATCGACTCGGCGATCGCCTCCTCCGGATGGTCGTAGTCCTGGAGGTCGCCGGCGAGGAAGCTGTCGTACGAGGCCAGGTCGAGATGACCGTGGCCCGTCAGGTTGAAGAGGATGTTCCGCGGGGTGCCCTCCGCCTTGGCCGCGAGCGCCTCGTCGCTGGCTGCGATGATGGCGTGCGCCGACTCGGGCGCCGGGACGATGCCCTCGGTCTGCACGAACAGGCGCGCCGCGTCGAACACCTTGGTCTGCCGCACCGCCGTGGCCTCGATGAGCCCCAGGTCGTAGGCGTGGCTGAGCAGGGGCGCCATGCCGTGGTAGCGCAGACCGCCGGCGTGGATGCCGGCCGGGATGAAGTCGTGCCCCAGCGTGTACATCTTCAGCAGCGGCGTCATCTTCGCCGTGTCGCCGAAGTCGTAGGCGAAGGTGCCCTTGGTCAACGACGGCGTGGCGGTCGGCTCGACGGCGAGGAAGCGGGTCGAGGTCGTGCCGGCGAGCTTGTCACGCATGAACGGGAAGGCGATGCCGGCGAAGCTCGAGCCGCCGCCCACGCAGCCCAGCACGACGTCCGGGTAGGCGTCGGCCATCTCCATCTGCTCGATGGCCTCTTCGCCGATCACCGTCTGGTGCAGGAGGACGTGGTTGAGGACGCTGCCCAGCGAGTACTTGGAGCCGGGGTGGGTGACGACGTCCTCGAGGGCCTCGGAGATGGCGATGCCGAGGCTGCCGCCGTTGTCCGGGTCCTCGGCGAGCAACTGGCGGCCGTACGCGGTGTGCTCGGTCGGGCTCGGGTAGACCTCGGCGCCGTAGAGCTGCATGAGCGTGCGCCGGTAGGGCTTCTGATGGTAGCTGACCTTCACCATGTAGACGGTGAGGTCGATGCCGAACATGTGACAGGCCATCGACAAGGCGCTGCCCCACTGGCCGGCGCCGGTCTCGGTCGCGATGCGGGTGACGCCCTCCTGCTTGTTGTAGTACGCCTGCGCCACGGCTGTGTTGGACTTGTGCGAGCCGGCGGGGCTGACGCCCTCGTACTTGAAGAAGATCCGCGCCGGCGTGTCGAGCGCCTTCTCCAGCCCCGTGGCGCGGATCAGCGGCGTCGGCCTCCAGATGCGGTAGATGTCACGGATCTCGTCGGGGATCGCGATGTAGCGCTCGGGCGACATCTCCTGCTCGAGCAGCCCCATGGGGAAGATCGGGGCCAGGTCCTCGGGCCCGGCCGGCTGGCCGGTGGCAGGGTTGAGGGGCGGGGCGGGCGGCTCGGGCAGGTCCGCCATGATGTTGTACCAGGCCTTCGGGATCCTCTCTTCGTCAAGAGCGAACTTCTTCTTCATGACGCACCTCCTTCGACTTGTCGCTTCGCGGCGCCTGGACGTGCCGCATGAGTGTCGCGTGACTGTGGTCCGGGACGCGGGCGCACCTGTGCCCGGGTGGGAAGAGGGGTGCCCTGCGGAACGAGGGTGTGGAGAGTCAGGCGCGCGCGGCGCGCCAGAGCCAGCAGCGCCAGCTGCGGGTGGTGCTCGGTGTGGCGCCGGGGCTCGTCATCGTGGCGCCGATTGTACCACGGGCTGTCAACGGTGCGGCGCGCAGGCGTCGTCCGGGCGGGCGATGGGCGCGGGCTCAGGCGTCGCAGCTCGGGCGATGGGCGCGGGGTTCAGGCGTCGTCGGCGACCTCCTCGAGGGCCGCCGCGGCGGGGTCGATGCGGTCGCGCAGCGGGTACGGCGAGCCCGGCTGGGCGAAGAGGAACCCTTGGGCGTAGGGCACGTCGAGCTCGCGGAGGGCGTCGAGCTCCTCACGGGTCTCGACGCCCTCCGCGATCAGCTCGATGCCGGCGTCGCGGCAGAAGGCGCCGAGGGTGCGCACCATCTTCTGCTTGACCAGGGATCGCTCGAGGTTGCGCGTGAGGCTGATGTCGAGCTTGATGTAGTCGGGCTCGGTCTCGACGATGGTCTGCAGGCCCGAGTAGCCCGAGCCCGCGTCGTCGACGGCCACCCTGAAGCCGTTGGCGCGCAGGCGGGCGATCACCGTGCGGCAGTGCTCGAAGTCGTCGATCACGGTCTTCTCGGTGATCTCGAGGACGGTGGCCGCGCGCAGCTCCTCGGGCAGCTCGGCGATGTACTCGTCGATGGCCACGTCGCTGAGAGTGTGGAAGAGGGCACCGGGGTCGATGTTGACGAAGCGGAGGAACTCCGCCGGCAGCGTGGCGCTGCTGCGTGTCGCCGTGCGGCGGCAGAGGCGGTCGAGCTCGGTCAGCCGGTCGGCGGCTCTGGCCATGTCGAAGAGCGCGTCGGCCGAGTGCAGGTCGCTGTGCTGCGGGCCGCGGGCGAGGAGCTCGTACCCGACCACGACGTAGTCACCGAGGCGCACGACGGGCTGGTAGACGCAGCTCACCTGCCCGGCGGAGAGGATGTGCTCGAGCTCCCCGCGCAGGCGGTCGCGGGCCTCGGCGCGCTCGCGCTCGATGCGTGTGGTGGCCTCGCTGATCGCCTGGAGCAGCGCCCGCTTGAAGCGCACCTTGGGCGAGCGGGCGAGGTGCGCGTACCCCACGAAGACGTCGATGTTCATGAGCAGTCGGCCCTCGAGCTCGTGCTCGAGATCACGCAGCAGCCGGTCCTCGAGACGCTTCTTGATCGCGACGAGGTCGCGCTCCTCGACGGCGGCGTGGTCGCGCGCCGGGGACAGGACGA
>ENA-ORXD01002895-ORXD01002895.1-sediment-metagenome-genome-assembly--contig:-NODE-2895-length-10633-cov-4.571144_pt1 | contig 10633 bp, 7 predicted proteins | sample MGYA00237862_ERZ511471 | MGnify/ENA metagenome assembly ERZ511471 | reverse complement strand
GCAATCACTCATCAAATTATGGATAGCAGAAAAACTCGAAAAGGCAGCCAGTTAGTCTCCCCTGTTTTTGAGCGTTTTGAATATAGAGCATTATCGGAAAAGCCCTCGAAGACAATTCGAGGGCTTTTTATGTGTTTAAAGGAATGATTTATCGGAGCGGTTTTCTGCAGCCACGACAAAAAGATCAGCAGTTGATACAAAATCCGCGGAAGCGAAAAGTTGGGGAATGTACATCAAGGATAATACCGTACGATTCCAAATGCACTAATGCTTCCTTCAGTTTTTACGCTCCCCGTAACTAGAATCTTGCCGTCAGGCTGAATGGCCACGGAAGTAGCATTTGATGATTCGATGCCGACTTTTGTGATAACTATGCCTTCCTCTCCAAATGTACTGTCAATGGTGCCATTCGTATTAAATCTTGCTAGCGCGAAAGAATACTGACCATCCTGAAGAGTGTCTCCAACAGCGATTAATTTACCATTTGAATCCATGGCAAGAGATGAAATAAACGCGTAACCATCACCTATCTCCGATAGCGCAGTTCCTGAAACGCCAAAAGAAAGATCAACCAATCCATTTTCATCAAACTGAAGAAGCGAAAAATTATCAGAATTTGTGCCTAGGTTGAATTCTGAAGCAGCAATAATAGTTTTGTTATTTTCTTTTATCAACATGTCCCTAGGCCAATTGGCAGGAATTTCTACTGTGAGGTCTGGTGTCCCAAAATCAACATCTATAAAACCCATCGGCGTATAGCGGGCAATCGCTAATTCCCTAGTTGTAAAGGTTTGATATTCTATTGAAGATAGCCCTGCTGCGATAATTGAGCCATCGCCTGAAATAGCAAGTGCCGTAAATTCTCCTATACGACGGTAACCTGAATCACTTGGGAGGGGTGTCTTGACATATCCTTCAGCTCCGAAACTGGAGTCAATCATCCCATCAGCAGTATAGCGGACAATTAGAAAATCCAAGTCATTATCTATTTCATTTTCAGTGAAACCACCTATCAATATTTTTCCATCTTTTTGTAAGGCTATAGATAATGCACATTCGTTAGTTCCAGCAGGACTTCTATATATGCCTTCTACACCAAAAGATGAATCCAATTCGCCTTCTGTGCTAAGTCTAACTAAAACAATATCATTATCATGTCCATTGTAGCTATATCCTGCTAATAGAATTTTTCCATCTTGTTGCTGAACAGCTCCAGATAAGGAAGTATATGCCACTCCAACTGTTATAAATGCAGTCCCTTTCCCGTTGTTGCCATAGTTTTCGTCTAATTCACCTGAAGAATTGTAGTGTGATACTACAAGATTCGAATTTTCCCCATCAAATGATTCACCAGCAACTAATATAGAACCATCGTTTTGAGATATTATTTTCTTTGGAACATCGTAGTAACCACTGAATTCAGTGATCACTATGCCATCGGTTCCAAAAGTTAGATCAATTTCTCCAGGAATTTGTGTTTGTTTAATGGGATTATTGCCATTTGTAAAGCCAATATCGTTTTCTTCGCCACAAGAGCAAAATATAGATATAGTGAAGAAAACAATAATAAATTGTTGAAGCTTTTTGTAATGTTTGACCCTCATTTTTGACTCCATAATATTTAGATTAAATATTTCCCCCTATACGACTTGTGCCATGAGGGTTTAAATCCGTATTTTTTGAGAATTCAGTCTAAATCTACCCAATATGTAAGCAAACAGAACCCTCACAAACGAGATTTTGCATTAATAATCCGTCATCGGTGGTGTTATACAGCACACAAAATAAGTTCATAGTCGAACTGCTTATTTATGAAATTAACAAAACCGCCAGTCGGTATAATGGACACAGCGGTCCGAAATATTTTGCGCGCAATAGCTATTTCCCCCTCCCAGTGATTGCAACCCAAGCTATAAAAAAGGGCCCAACCCATATTAATCTTCTTGGAATTATTTCACTATCAGGAAAACCCTGAATTCACCCTTCGAAAAACCTTAGCTGTCGACCTCAAATTGGTACACAAGCAAGCGCGAGCATTAGGCTCGTGACCTGTTTTATAATTAGCGATAAAAAGGAAAGCCATCGCTCTGGCGATCAAGGACATTTTGTGTGTTTAAAGGAGTGGTTTATAGGAACAGTTTTTCTACAGGCTAGACGGTGGAGATAACCGACTACGACGTACCGATGATGGATTTGGCCGGCACATCCTTTTCTCAAATCCCCTGTAAAACGACACATTCTTGTCAATTTTTTCAACTCTTTCGGTGCACCGCCAGATGTCCCCAGGATTGATTGATGGACATGACCTCCAGGGCATTGACATTGACATGGGGGGGCAGGGTCGCTGCGAAATGGATGATCTCCGCAATATCCTCGGCCCGCAACGGTTCGGTTGCGTTATAGACCTGCGCCGCCCGCTCTTCATCCCCCTTAAACCGTACTTGGGAAAATTCCGTTTCCGCCATGCCCGGAGCCAGATAAGTGACCCTGACTTTCGTTCCGAGCAGGTCTGCGCGCAAATTCCTGGAAAACTGCTGGACAAAGGCTTTGCTGGCGCCGTACACGTTACCTCCAGGGTAGGGCCAGCTGCCCGCGGTAGAACCGATGTTGATGATGTGCCCCTGATTCCGTTGGACCATTCCGGGCAGAATTGCTCGTGTGCAGTACATCACCCCTTTGATATTGGTATCGACCATGGTGTCCCAGTCATCGAGATCTACCTCCCATGCCGGCTCAAGACCAAGAGCGAGACCGGCATTGTTTACCAGCACATCGACTGCAGGCAGGTCGCGGAAGGTGTCATGCACAGCTTGTCGTTGCCGCACATCGAGCGAGATGGTGGCAGAGACGCTCCCTCCGAGCGTTTGCTCGATTTCCTCAAGGCGTTCTTTGCGGCGTCCCACCAAAATTAATTGCCATCCTGCAGCCGCGAAGCGGTTTGCACATGCTGCGCCGAAGCCGGAGGTCGCGCCGGTGATCAGTATTGTTTTCGGCATGATTCATTCTCCCTTTTGAAAATAGTCAAACCGGCCCTGAATGGATCAGGAGGAGAAAGGCAACGGTTCTGTCTGTTGCCCTGGAATCCGGAGGTGAGGTTTGTTTTGAAATCGTTCGCAATGGCATATTCAAAATAATACTGCATATAGGCTGTTTGCCCAGGATTTCAATGGGAGACAAAATGCCATGACTGGTATCTTTTTAATTTAAAAAAATTAATTTAAATTATTGACAATCCCTATAGGTTTTGTATTTGTAAAAGCAAGAGGAAAGTCATTACCCACGAAAAGCCAACCCTCCTGTGAAGAAGGGCACGGAAAGCGGCGGGTCTCAAAATATCAGGCAAAAGAGATGGCCGAGCTGCCGAAGGATAACGAATCCGCCGGTGAGCTTGGCCATTTTTTGAAATTTAATCTCGGGGGCAACGTTTGGAAACTTCAGGCATACGGCCGACCAAGCGTAACCGCATACATCCCAGTTGATGGAGGGGCTTATGAAAGCGAAAGAAAAGAAACCGGTTATGGTCATCGCAGTTACATCTGGAATTGTCTTGTTGATTTTCATTATCGCGTTGATCGCCTCACCGGGCAGCAGCAAAGAGGGAGCGCCCGGAGTTGAAGGCAGAAAAAAGAATCCTGATGACCAGGGGGTGTTGCTCGGGCTGCTGTTCGGCGACCAGTGGATCGTGGTTCGTGACTTGACTGCTGAAGGAAACGGCGAGCCTATTTATTTTTCCTGGCAATGGCCGGATACAGCCTATAACGAGGATGGCGACTTCGAGCCCGATGCCGGGGTTTATCCGATCGGTTTTGAAGGCGGGCTTGACAGCGGTTGCGTGCAACCGGTCAGTTTTGAACCTGTTGGCGATATGGCCGTGCAGTTTGAATTGAACGATGGGGGCATCGGCTATTACGACAGCTATGGCAGGGAACGTGTGCCGACCTATCTGATTCCCCTCGACCCGGAATGTAAAATCCCCGACGTCTATGCAGAGACCTGGGGAGCCCAGGTCATGGAGGCGGACAGCGGTCGTTTCAACATGGCCAGAAGTCCCCAGAACGTCATTGATGCCGCTTACGAAGAAGTCCTTGCAACCTGTAACCGTGCTTCTAATTTTTTTCTCGATGCCGCAGGACGATTGGTCCTCGAGTTCACATTAGACGATGGGACGAAAGACCTCAAGACGATCGACTCGCCTTTGGAAAATCTGGCTTTGTATCAGAAAATCATGCAAAACGGCTGCCTTGTCGGGACAGATGAAATGACGCTCAATGAGGGGAGCATCGCTCTGCTGAATGGCGGTGGCATGGGGTATTTGGTCTGTGGCGACGACAGCTCCCCGAACAACGACGACTTTCTGCGCGCGGCAGCTTTCCTGGCCGGTGCCGGGGATAAAACCGGACGGGTCAACGTTGATCTGGTCATTTATCTGAACAATCGCCTGGAGGTTAACGATATCCAGTGGTCGGAAAACAAGCAGGAGGTCAGCATCGGTTATTTCAATTTCCAGGGGGCCAGCTATGACCGCGGCAGAGAGCACCTGGCCTCCACTGCTGACCTGTTGCAACCGCCGGCTGGATCAGACCCCCAAAAGTATCCACGCTATTTCGATGTGTCCACCCAGATTTCAATTTTCGACAAAGTCTTTACCACGGATTGGCCGGATGGAGATGGCGACGAGGTCCTGATGAATACGCCGATCATTAATTTCGTGCGTGCCGCCGATGATGCTCTGACCATCATCAACTACCTTCACAACTACGAATTGCCGGTCTATCCGCTGTTGCCTGTGGAAGAGCCAACCTACCCGGTTGAATAGATGGAGCGATGATTACTTCTCATCGCCGATAAATTTTCGGCAAGCCCGAAGGGGGCTTGCCGATGGTTTTTTTAGAATGGGGGTAGGAGGTCATTCGGATTCGAGCGCAACTTCGGCTGCCTCTAGAGGCAATGCGGGATCGAGTAATTCCACTCGGAAGGTGCTCCCTCCGCCAGGGGTTTCTTCAACCCAGGCATTGCCGCCATACAAGCGGGCAATCTTCTGGACAATGGCCAATCCGACGCCGGTCCCCTTATGCTCCCTGCCATTGGTTCCACGGTAGAAAACATCAAAAATCCGAGCGCGCTCTGCGGCGGGAATACCTTTCCCATGGTCACGGACGTAAAGATTGACCAAGTCTTCGTTCCTTATCCCACCGACTTCAATTGGCCCTCGCTCCCATCCACCATAGCGCAGTGCATTGCTGATCAGATTATCGAAAATTTGGGAGAGCAGGGTTTTCGGAACAAAAAGCTCAGGTAATGGGGTCAGGAGAATCATCTCCTCACAACCGGGCCAAGGGAGGCCTCGTGCTGCAAGGATTTCTTGGACAACTTCTTCGGTGTTGGTTGGGACCTTGGTTTGTTGAACATGCCCGACTTTGGCCAGGATTAACAGATCCTCCAACAGGGCAACCATTTTCTGCCCATGGATTTGAATTTCTGACAAACAATCGAGGGCTTGCGGATCAAGCCGATCTTTATAGGCCTGACTGAGGTGCTGGGCAAAGCCGATGATAGGTGTCAGAGGGGAACGCATATCGTGGGAAATGGTATAAACAAAGGCATCCAGCTCGCGGTTGGCTTGTTTCAATTTGTCTTCGGCCAGTTTGCGGTCGGTAATATCGCGAATCGATTCAATGGCGCCGGCCGGTTTCCCTTCTTGATCACGCAGCAACGAGGCTGTTGCCCATACATAAGCACCTTTGCCTCCATTTAATATCGGCAGATATTGCTCGATAAATTTTGTTTCGCCGCGGTGCCCCATGAAATCGTATTTGACCTGGTTTTCCAGATCCGGAGAGCTGATCAAGTCGATAAGAATGGGACGCCGTTTCCCGTAAAAGGGGAGAGCATAGGCGAATTCACCCTTGCCGATAATTTCCTCTTTTCTTACGCCGCTCATCGACTCCATGGCTCGATTCCAGGCCACCACTTTGCGGTTTTGGTCCACGACAAAAGTGGCATCAGGGAGGAATTCGATGATGTCCTGCATCTGGCGGTGAGCGGCCCGCAGTTCTTCTTCGGCCAGTTTGTGATCAGTGATGTCCCGGATCGATTCGATGGCGCCGACCAGATTCCCTTCCGGATCACGCAGTGGGGATGCTTTCAGGGCAACATGGGCTCCTTTGCCACCGTAAAGGGTCGGCATGAACCGTTCGGCGAACAGGGTGTCGCCGTCTTTCTCTATAAAGAGATATTGGGCTTCCCGTTCCGGATTATTACTGTCGATAAGGTCGATCAGGATCGGTTTCGTTTCGTTGTAAAGTGCGGCAGCATAGGCATAGTCACCCTTGCCGATAATTTCCTCTTTCCTCACGCCGCTCATCGCCTCCAGAGCCCGGTTCCAGGCCACGACATTTTTACTGCGATCAATGACAAACGTGGCGTCGGGGAGAAATTCGATGATGTCCTGCATCTGCCGATGAGCGATGCGCAATTCCTCCTCAGCCAATTTGCGGGAGGTAATGTCATGAACCGTAGCAACGAAGTAAAGAGGATTGTGGGTTTGGTCGTACACCAGGTTCACGGTGGCATGACCCCAGAATATGCTGCCATCTTTTCGCAGGTAGCGTTTTTCGTAGTCAAGAACTTTACGGTTGCCACTCAGCATTTCCTCATAGAAATGGTGGGTGGGATCAATGTCTTCTGGGTGGGTGATGTCGCGAATGTTCAGCTGGCTCAGTTCCACGCAGGTGTAGCCGAGTAACTGACATAGGGCAGGGTTGGCTTGAATGATATAGGCTTGGGGCGAAAGGACCGCGATCCCAGCGGCAGAAGATTGGAAAATTGACCGGAAATCAAAATCTTCTGGTTTCTGTCCAGTCTCTCTGCAGTTTGGGCACATGATAAACATTCCCTCTCTCAGGCCGGGCAAAAATCAATCAGCACTTTAAATTTCGGCATTCTAACCCAAACAGCTCCACTATTAAAAGGTATTTATTTCGCTATTGTGTTTTATTGACCGATTTAATCATTCACAAAAGAAGGAATACGGATTGGAGATATAAGTGAAACCAAGTGATTGGCTAAAAAACAAGTGTTTGACTTTGGAGGAATCGCCTTTTAGGGAAAAAGCGATTTCCTACCATCTCAGGAGGGGGAGGATTGGTCGGATTACTGCCGAGCCAGGCGCAAGTTAGGTATCGCGAATTCGAAATTGCTGCGCCAGGGGTTGATGTCCAGTCCGCCACGGCGTGTGTAGCGGGCATAGACGGTCAGCTTTTCAGGACGGCAGAAATGCAGCAGGTCGACGAAGATGCGTTCAACGCACTGTTCGTGAAACTCATTGTGTTGGCGAAATGAAACCAGGTAGCGCAGCAATGCCTCGGGGGCGATGCGCGGCCCTTGGTAGCGAATCAGAACACTGGCCCAGTCCGGCTGGCGGGTGACCAGGCAGTTGCTTTTAAGCAGATGACAGTGCAGTTCCTCTTCGACGATGTTGTTTTCAGCGACACAATTCTTGAGCAACTGCGGCTCGAGTTGATACTGGTTGATCTCGATATCGAGATCATCGATACAACGCCCGGGCAACGTGGTAATGATCTCTTCGGCAAAGGCGTTGCTGCCTTGCAGGCGGACCGAAACGTCGCCACCGGCTGCTGAAGACAGGTCGGTACGCAGCACGATTTCCACCTGCGCAAAGGTTTCAAAGCGGGTCTGGTTAAAGGAGTTGAGATAGAGTTTGAATGATTTCGATTCGATGAGGTTGGGCGTAGTCGATGGAAAATGGAATTCACCCATGGCAACGACCGGTTTTCCCTTGGGGTCGAGCCAGGACAGCTCAAAAGCGTTCCAGATGTCATCACCATGAAACGGTAATAACTCGGTTAAACCAAGTTCGTCACGTTTCAGGTGGCGAGGAACCGGGCAGAGCAGGGACGGGTCATAGTCGGATTTGTAATCCGTGGGTTTACCGAGAGGGAGGTGGGATTCGAATTCATTCATGGGCGGCATTCTCTATCAGCGTCCTAGAGGTTGTCAATAACCAAGTCGCTGGTTTTTCGATACATGAAATGTTTCGTGTCTATGGTTTTAATCATATCTTGTCTTTGCAGACGAAGGTTCATAGTCTATCCTTTTTACAATAAATGCGTTCTCGGTTTTGCCTCAAGGAAAGGAGACCAGCGTGGATCTTTTTGCCCGTTTGGCCGCCGCAATTGTTCGTCAGAACAGGGATGGCGACCTGCCTGACTTTGTTGTTCCGTTGTTGATGAAGGTTGCCCAGAATCCGGCCGACTTTGCCGGCCAGGAGGACCTGGTGGCGCTTCTTCTGGAGGAGGTTGAAGATTACGAAACCTATTCCAATGTCTGCTGTGAGAAAATCGGCTTCAGTCTGGAAGATATCAACCGGACCTTGGATAAACTGAGGGTTCGTTACTGAGCCGGTCCGCCATCCGCCCGGCCAGCTGTCTGTATTGATTGATCATTCGCGGTCAACCTGCCGAAGAGCCAGGTCCTTTGTTGCGCTTCCGGAACGCGTCCGACTTGGATGTGAACCTGCGCGGCGCGGCCGTGATCGTCAACCACCCGCACCGTGTAACTTCCGCTCTTTGCCTGCCAGAATAGCGGCTTTCCCCGTTTCACGACCCCTGCGTATTGATCATCCACAAACCAGAACAATTGATTCACATCGGCCTCACAAGTGGCTTGAAAGGGAATCTGCTGCTCTTCAGAGGTCGCTCCAAGTTTGTAGGCGACTTCTGCCGAAGGGGAGAGGATGATCGGAGCATGGCCGGTTGTACTGACGGTATCGAGACTGCAATCTGGGTTGAACGCTGGCGGCGAACGCAGGGCTATGCCGGCTTGGCGAAAGATCTGCTGCAGGTCTGACGGCCAGAATTCGAAAACCTGCAGATCGGTCTTTCCAGGTTGTTGCCAGCAGGCGCGCAGGCCGCTCGCCGGATCAATGGGTATGGTGCGGTGGATGCTGCAGATTTTGATCGGCGACACCCCCGGGATGTACCAGGTTTCTTTGGTCTGCGGGCACGCGTGACCGGGGAGGTCGCCACTGGCCGCACAAACCGTCACCTTTTGCAGGTTGAGTAATCCCGGTTTGAGCTTGTCCCAAGCGGGCGCTTCATTGCTGTGGCTGGTGTCGCGCAGTATATCGAACAGCAGGGGGCCGGCTGCGGTGCGACCGACAAAGGCCGGGTTCCCTTGCCCGGAAAAATTCCCCACCCACACGGCTGCCACATAATCACCGCTGATGCCGATTGCCCAGGCATCGCGGAACGCGAAAGAGGTACCGGTTTTCCAGGCGACCTTGATGTCGCTGCTCACTTGTCCGCTGAGTTCCGGACGGGTCGGCGGCGGGTTTTCGCTGAGGATGTCCAGCACCAGAAAACAGGCTTCGGGGCTGATCAGTCGTATCGTCTCCGGATCGTTTTGCGTCTTTTGTAAGGTATGCAAGGGGCGCAACTCTCCCCCGTTGGGGAGGATGGCATAAAGCCTCAGCAGGTCGAGCATCGTCAATTCGACCCCACCCAGAGTCAGTGCCAAGCCGTAAAATGATTCTTTCCGGAGATTTTGAACATCAGTCTGTTGCAGGAATTCATAAAGCGTCGGCGATGTCAGTCTGGCCTGCAGACTGACGGCCGGTACGTTACGACTCGCAATAAGCGCGTCACGGGCAAAGACCGGGCCGAGAAACTGCTGATCATAGTTCTCCGGGGTAAAGCCGCCATAGCGGCGCGGTGCGTCTTTGAGCAGGCTCAGCGGATGGATAAGCTGCTGATCCATGGCCAAAGCGTAAACGAACGGCTTGAGCGCGGAGCCAGGGGAGCGGAGCGCGGTGGCTCCGTTGACCTGACCAGAGATGGCTGGATCATGAAAGTCAGCCGAACCGACCAGAGCCTCAATCTCCATGGTGCGATAATTGAGAACCGCTGCCGCGGCATTGATGATTGCGTCTCTTTTGCGGCGTTCGATGTAATTTGAAATCCGAGTTTCAACGGCGCTCTGCAGATTTTTGTCCAGGGTCGTAGCGATGGAACCGCGCCGTGAGGCTGAGAGTTGCTGCTCGAGATCATTGATCAGGTGCGGAGCGATGAACGGCAATTGCTCCGGCGGCCTTACCGCCAAAGGCAGGTCGAAATAGACTTGTTTGTCCCTATCCTGGGGATGCTGTTCGAGCCAGGCGGCAAACAATCTAGCGCGGGCATTCCGTACCTCGGCAAGGCCTGCCGGCTGGGTCGGATTGCGTTTGTTGGGATTCTGGGGGATGACGCTCAGCGCCAGGGCTTCCGGCAGGGAGAGGTCTGCGGCGTGCTTGTTGAAATAGATCAAGCTGGCGGCTTCTACCCCCTCGATGTTCCGACCGTAACAGGCCTGGTTCAGGTAAGCGGAAAAGATTTCTTCTTTGCTGAAATGTCGGCTCAGTTGCAGGGCACGCAGGATCTGGATCAGCTTTCCGCCAAGGGTGCGGGTGTGCAGGTTCCAGTGGAGACGCGCGACCTGCATGGTGATGGTCGACGCCCCGACCGGTCGCGATCCGCTGACGTAAGTGCTCCAGGCGGCGCGCAGCAACGCCAGCGGGTCGACCCCTGGATGGGTGAAGTAATCCCGGTCTTCGTACAGCAGAGTCGCCTGGCGCATC
>ENA-ORXD01002894-ORXD01002894.1-sediment-metagenome-genome-assembly--contig:-NODE-2894-length-10635-cov-4.590832_pt1 | contig 10635 bp, 5 predicted proteins | sample MGYA00237862_ERZ511471 | MGnify/ENA metagenome assembly ERZ511471 | reverse complement strand
TCCGACCAGTCGCTGTACCGCCTCCGCCAACAGGGTCAGGCTGTACAGGGACTGGGTGACCGAATCGTGCAGGTCACGCGCCAGCCGCTCCCGCTCCCTCACCACCGCCAGTTGCTCGGCCTGCCGGTACAGCCGGGCGTTCTCGATGATGATGGCGGCCTGGTTGGCGAAGATCGTGAGGGACTCCACATCGTCATGGGTGATTTTCATGCGGGTCCGGAAGCGGTCCACGCCCAGCAGGCCGAGGATCTTGTTCTTGATCTTGAGGGGGACGTACAGGACAGAGGTTCTCTCCTGGTTGTGGTTGATCACGCGGTCGATGGCCGTAACGTCGGCCGCCCGTTCCGTGTCCGGAATGAAGCGGGGATTCCCCTCCTTGACGACCTTCGTTTCATAACAGTCGTGCCTTTCGAGGAAGAGCGGCCTTTCCCAGGCCAGCCGTTCCCCTGCGGGCGTGAATCCCTGGATGCACTTGCACTCCAGACGGGTGTGGTCGTGGTTCAGGAGCATGACGATCGCCCGGTCGAAGTTCAGACCGTTCATGGCGCTGTTCGTGATCTTGTCCAGGACTTCACGGAGATCGGGCGAACTCGTGAGGAGGGAACTGATTTCGAAGAGATGATTCAGAAGATTGTTCTTGATCCTGAGCTTCTCGCCCAGGACGCTTTCCCGGCGGGGCATAACCGCTCCTTTTTTCGTCACACGACTTCACCCCTGTGACAACAACCCCGTTCCTTCTGGCCCCATGCAGACGATTCGTTTCTCCGGACCCCTTCGGGGTTTCCTTGCATCGAAACAGTCCGGTCCCGGAACGTTCTTTCGAGTTCATTCGGCCCGACTCGGAACAGCCCATCTAAAATGGATGAAGTGCGGCATCGTTGTCAACCGGTTTCTCCGGGTTCGATCGCAATGCGGCGATCCGAACCCGTGACAAACACCGGGGGACATGGGTCGGGCCCGTCACGGTGGTCCGGGATTTCCCGTCATCGATGCGGCTCGAGCTCGACCTTGAGTTCGAGAAACTTGAGCAGGTCCTTGAGGCTGATCACCCCCGCCAGCCGATCCCCCTCGAGAACCATGAGACGGCTGGAGCCGGTCCGGTTCATCAGCGAAAGCGCCTCCATGGCATCCGTTTCCGGAGCGACGGTGTTTTCCGGCGAGCAGGCCGCGGCCAGGTCTCCCGCCGTTTTCCGGCCCCATTCCTCCCTCGGGATCCCTTTCACCTGTTTCATCGTGACGCATCCGAGAAGACGGTCCGAACCGTCGACGATGGGAAGCATCTTGAAGTGGTATCGATAGATGTAGTGTTCCACGATATCCTCGACCGTCGCGGAGGGCGGGACCGTGACAGGGTCCCGCTTCATGAATCGGCGCACCGGTTCGCCCTCCAGGGCCCTTCGAACCAGCAGTTGCTGGTAGGACGCCCCGGCCGCCCGCCGGAGGAACATGCCGATGAAAAACCACCACATCCCGCCGATGAAATTACCGCCGAAGAACTGGACGACGCCCAGAAAAACGAGAAGCAGGCCGAATCCGGAACCGACTCCCGCGGAGATCCGTGTGGCCCATCGGAGATTGCCCTTCCAGCCCCAGAGGATGGACCGCAGAACGCGCCCCCCGTCCAGGGGAAAGGCGGGAATGAGGTTGAAGGCCGCAAGGACGCCGTTGATCCATGCCAGGTACCGGATGACCCCGTAGACGGCCTCGGGCAGTCCGGCGCCCTTCCCGATCTGCGACATCCCGTAGAAGATTGCCGCAAGGAGGATGCTGGACAGGGGACCGGCAACGGCCATCATGAATTCCGCCTTCGGATCCCGCGGCTCATCCTTCATCTCTGCGACCCCGCCGAAGATGAACAGGGTGATCCCCTGGATCGATATCCCGAAACGCCTGGCTACGAGGGAATGGGACATTTCATGGACGATGATGGAGAAAAAAAGCCCGATGGCGCCCACGATCCCCATGATCCAGTAAGTTCCGGTGGACAGCCCCTCGTAGCGAAACGGAAACAGTCCCGCCGAAAGGGACCATGCAATGAGAATCGCGATGATCACCCAACTCGGGTCGATCCGGATCTCAAATCCGAAAATCCGAAGCAGATCGATGCGTTTTCCGAACATCTTCCATCCTCCCGTGCAATCGATATTCTAGAACCCATGATCCATCGGACCGGTTCTTTGCACTCCGGCGCCGCCCGCCTGGAAGGGAACCGCCCTTTTTTTAATGTAATGGTTCTATCGTTTTTGTAAAGGACTCCCAGGCGGCGGCGTCAGTACAGAACGCCCACCACCGCCCCGGTCATCAGCGTCGTCAGGACGCCGGCCAGGATGGAACGGGGCCCCAGCGCGACGATTTCACCGGCCCGGTCGGGAGCGATGCTCGAAAGCCCGCCGATGAGGATGCCCAGGCTTCCGATGTTGGCAAAGCCGCACAGGGCGTACGTCATGATCAGCGCACTCCGCTCGGAGAGCGCGCCGGGAGGCAGTGCGGCCAGTTCCAGATATGCGAGGAGTTCATTGAGAACGACCTTGACCCCCATGAGGCTTCCCGCCGTATGCGCTTCCTTCCACGGAATTCCGGCAAGCCAGACCAGCGGGCTCATGAGGTATCCCAGGATGCCCTGCAGGGTCAGTGGCGCCCCCCCGACCGCGGGCAGCAGTCCCAACGCCTGGTTGACCATGCTGACCACCGCCACCAGGACCACCAGCAGGGCCACGACGTTGATGAATATCTTCACCCCGAACATGGTTCCCTGGACCAGGGCGTCCATGGAACTGCGGGTCTGGACGGGAGGGGAGATCTCGCCCAGCGTGGGCTGTCCCGATTCCGGGATCATGACCCCGGCGATGAGGATGGAGGCGGGCGCGCTGATGAGGGAGGCCGTGAGGATGTGCCCCAGGGCGTTCGGCACGACCTTTCCGACGATGCCGGCATAGAGAACGAACACGGTCCCGGCGATGGTGGCCATGCCGCAGGTCATCAGTGCGAACAGCTCGCTGCGTGTCATCGACGAGACATAGGGCCGGATGAAGAGAGGCGATTCGACCATTCCAGCGAAGATGTTGGCCGCGCACCCCACGCCCAGCGCCCCGCCGATGCCCATCACGCGCTGGAGCACCGCGGAAAAAGCCCTGACGACAACGGGGATGATCTTCCAGTGATACAGCAGCGTGGTCAGGGCCCCGGTGACGACGATGACGGGCAGGGCCCTGAATGCGAAGATGTAGGCCGCGCCGGAACGGGGGATCTCAAACGGCAGCGGGCCGCCGCCGAGATAGCCGAACACGAAGGTGGTTCCGGCCCGGGTTCCCGCTTCCAGGGCTTCCGCGACCCCGTTCAACAGCAGGAAGCCCTTCCCCAGGACCGGGATTTTCAACAGGGCCAGTGCCAGAAGCAGTTGCAGGACAAGCCCGGCGACGATCAGGCGCAGGCTTACGGCCCGGCGGTTCTCGGACAGAAGCCAGGCGATGAGTACAAAGGCCAGAAGCCCGAACGCGCTTTGAAGCATGGCGGGAATCATGAAAAATCTCCCCGCGTCTCTCTATTCCAGCCATTTTCCGATAACGGCCCTGAGCTTCTCCGGTCCCAGTTCGTCCAGATAACGGTCGAAATCGGCGCGCAGGGGGGAACCCTTCGGGAAGGCGAAGCCGAAGGTGTCGAACCCCGTGAACACGTAGCTGTCCTGAACGGCGATCTTCTTTTTATAAACCGCGGCGACCGTTCCGTCGAGAAAGGCCAGATCGAGGTTTCCGTTTTGCAGGTCGGCGATCACCTCGTTGTAGGTGGGATATGTCCTCACGTCATCAAGCCGGTAAATCCCCCTGGGTTCGAGTTCATTTGCGATGAAGCCGCTGTAAGCCATGCCGCGGGGATAGCCGATGGTGTACCGTTTCAGGTCGGCCAGGTCCGCGATCCGGATGTTCCGGCTCCGGAGGCTCACCAGGTTCCAGGTGTTGTCCATGTAAGGACGGGAAAAATCCATTTTCCCCTTTCGCTCGTCCGTGATCGAGATCGCCGAGAAGGCCACGTCGGCCCGGCCCGCGACAAGGGCGTCCAGCATCCCCTGCCAGTCGTATGCGGCGATCTTGAACTGACGGTTCCGGGCCTGGCAATATCCTTCAAAAAGTTCCAGATCGAGACCCCGGTATTTGCCGTCTTCCAGGAAGAGATTCGGCGGGGACGTGGGGCAGACCGCCGCCCTGAGGACGGCGGAACCTTTCTTTTCCGTGCATCCGGCAAGTGCCATAAGGACGATGCAAACGAGCAACACCGCTTTTTTCATGCAATTTCCTCCCTGTTCCGATCTTGACAGACTCAGCGATAATGCGCAAAAACGCTTTTTCGAACGGCAAGGGAAAAGCCCCGGAATCCATGCGCCCGAATCCCCCCGGGGGCCGAGGCATACCCTCCTGTGCGCCCCGGCAGCCTGGGTGATGGCGGGCGGCGCGCACGTACTTTGCTTACGAAGCCTTCGCCCTTCTTCGAATCATCCAGCAGGCAAGCAGGGACAGGAGGATCAAGAGGGCGATCCTCCCCTCGCTCGAGAGGGCGGGGATGATGTACGCCGAGGTCCCCGGTCCCCCGTCATCAACAATGACGCCGTTTCCGCCGATCAGATCGTCATCGCCTCTCTGACCGTCGATAAAGTGGAGCACGACGATATTCCCGTTAATCTCGGCGCCCGTGCCGCCGTCCGTGCCCGTGAAGTCGTAGGCGTGTTCCGTTTCGTTGCCGGGCTCTTTTCCGTATTTCCAATAGGAATCCAGAGCGATGCTTCCGGAGAGGAAAAGGCGGACCTGCGCCGCCCCGCCCGGCGTGACGCCGCTTATGGTAAATCGTAACAGGCCGTATGGAAAGGAGACGGTGAACGGGAAAGTCCCCTGCACCGGTGCAGGCAGGGCCTGAACATCCGAAAGGATGGTCCCTTCCGGCGCTTCAAGGGTGACGTAGTGGTTTCCATCCCCCGTATGGAAAGACGCGACATTGGGCTGATTGCCGTCGGGGATTCCATCTCCGTTTCCATCGTAAAGCGGGTCGGTCCCGGACGGCCCGTATTCCTCTTCAGCGGGGATTCCGTCCGCGTCGGAAGTGGACGTGAAGTCCTGCCCGGGCTGGTCGGCGGATATGTCGTTCAAGGTGCGGTCGGCGGGGCTCCAGTTGCCGTAGCCCGGATGACTGGGACTTATGGTGGTGGTGGTGCCGTAATGCACTTTGTATGAGTAAGTGCCGTTGGAAGCCGTGGTTTCCGTGTGCCCGTCGTGGGAGAAGGTGACGGTCGCGCCTTCTATGGGATTGGCGCCGTCCGTGACGAAGCCCGAGATGGTGACGTCCGGCATTCCCGTTCCCCGAATGCTGTAGTTATAGGGGTTTTCATCGGAATCGTCGTTTGCGACGCTGACCGTGGCCTCACGCAGTCCCACGGCGCCCGGGCTGAAGGTGACGGCAAAGGTGGTATCCCCGCCGCCGGAAGCGATGGTGCCGGAGGGGATGGCGGATACGGTGAAGTCTCCCGCATGGGTTCCCGAAATCGCCACATGGGGAGAGGGATCCGTCAGGGTCAGGGTGTCCGTTCCGGTGTTCTCGATGGTAAAGGTATGGGTGACGCCGCCTCCGCCAAGTCCCGCGGAGCCGAAATCCGTGTCGTCCGATGCCTCCGGGTCGAGATCCCCGTCCGAGATGGAAACGCCGTTTCCCAGGATGTTCATCTCGGGTGCGATGACATTCACGGAGAAGGAAGCGGCCGTGCTGGTGGCCGCGAGCGTTCCCGCATCGGTGACGGTCAGATCGAAGGCGGCGGTCCCGAGATTGGCGCTCAAATACGTGAGATTCCGGATCAGGGTCTGCACCCGCGCCGGCGTGGCATTGGCGTTGAAGTCGATACGCAGGTCGCCGCCTCCCTGGCCGTCATCGGTCCCATCGACGGTGCCCACCGCGGTGCCGCCCACGGCCACCGTCTCCCCTCCTGCGATGGTCCCGTCCCCGCCCGAGGAGACGTTCGTTCCGTCCACGTTAAGACCTCCGGCAATGCCGGTTGCCGTGACCAGGAGATGGCCGCCGTCGAAATTGCTGTTGTCGGGATCGGAAACGACGGCGTTTTCACCGGCGTCTATTTTGACGGCGGCGTTCGGCCGGGTGTTCACGGTGTCCCCGTTCAGATTGGCGATCACGGGCGGGTTGGGTGTCACGTTTACGGTGAAAACGGAGGCGTTGCTGGTGGAAGAACCGCCGTCGCCGTCATCGACCGTTAGGCTGAAGGTACGGGCCCCAAGACCGCTCGGCGCGGCATAGGTCAAGTTCCGGATCAGGGTCTGCACCCGTGCCGGCGTGGCGTTGGCGTTCAAGCCTATGCGAAGCGTTCCGCCGTCCTGTCCGTCATCGGTCCCATCGACGGTGCCCACGGCGGTCCCGCCCACGGCCACCGTCTCCCCGGCGGCGATGGTCCTGTCCCCGCCCGAGGTGACGTTCGTTCCGTCCACGGAGAAGCTGCCGTTCGCGGTGCCTCCGGTCTGCGCGATGACCAGGGATCCGCCGTTGAAATCGGCGGAGTCCGCGTCCGCCACCGCCGCGTCGCCGTTCTGATCGATTCCCGCCGCCGTCCCCGCCGCGACCGCATCGACGGAATCCCCGTTCACATTGGAGACCACGGGCGGATCGTTGACCGCGCTGACCGTAATCGTGGAGGCCAGGGACAGTGTCGCCGTGTCGCTGCCCCCGCCGGCGGTTCCCCCGCTGTCCGTAAGAGAGGTCAGGGTCACCACCCTGTTGCCGATACTGGGGGCATCCTCCGTGTTTCTATATCCGATTCCATCCACCAGGGTCTGCATGGCGGCGGCGGAGACGTTCGCGCCTGAAAGGGTGACCGTCGCCGTGCCGCCCGTTACGCTCACCGAAGCGGCAAAACCGTTCGTCGCCGTTGTCATGGAGGTCCCATCGGTGAGGGCGACATCGCTTCCATCGATGGAAAGAATCTCTTTCGCACCGTCACTGACATTGGTTACCGTCAAAACGAGCGCATCGAGGGTCTGGCCCGGTTCCACCGTGCTGACGGCGGCGCCGGTATAGATTGCGACGGCGGCACCCCCCTCCGTAAAGGTCGGATTCAATGCAGTCGCGGTCAGTGTCGGCGCGTCATTGACGCCGGATACGGTCACCGTGACGCCGGCCGCCGCGGAAACACCCCCGTCGCCGTCGTTGACCGTAACGTCGATCGTGCGCGCGCCCGCGGTGGGGGCGGCGGCATCGGCGTCTTCATAGGTGATCGCCTGGATCAGGACGGCAACCCGGGCGGGGGTGGCGTTGGTATTGAAATGGACCACCAGATCGTTTCCGGCCGCTATGCTGTTGCCCAGTGTGCCGACGATCGTGCCGTCCACCGACACGCCGCTGCCCACCGTTGTTCCGGAAAGCGTCACAGCGCCTCCGGTGTCAAGAGACAGCACATCCTCGGCCGGGTCCTCCCCGGCGCTGACGGTCGCGGTCAGATTGCCGCCGTTGAAATCACCGCTGTCGGCGTCCGTCACGTCTGCCGCCGTGCCCCGGTCGATCGCAACCGCCCCGTCCCCCTCGTTGTACGACAGGCTGTCGCCGTCGAGGTTGGAGATCACCGGCAGCGCGATTCCCGTGCCCTGTATGTCGAACGTATAGGGATTTTCGTCCGAATCGTCATTGGAGATGGAGACGGTTGCGCTCCTGACGCCGAAATCCGATGGGTCGAACCGCACGGTGAAGGGGGTCGTTCCCGTTGCCGCCGCGACGGGACTTGACGGCTGGGAGGTCACGGTAAAATCGGCCGCATGGGAACCGGAAATCGCCACCTTGGGCGTTCCGTCGAGAACCAGCTCCTGGGAACCGGTATTCTTGATGGTATAGATCCTGGATACGGTTGCGGAATCCACGTCGCGTGAACCGAAATCGGTATGGTCCGACGTCGACGGGCTGTCATCCCCGGAAAGGATTTCGACGGAATTCCCTTCAACGGCCATTTCCGGTCCGCTGTAAACGATGACCGGCGTCCCTTCATTCCCGTCCTCAACATGCCAGCTGTCCACGTCGACCGGTGCAGCGTCTTCGGTATGGTTGTTCGAATAGAAATTCGATGCTTCGTCATCGGTGTCGGTGTCGATGTTCCAGTAGCGGGTTCCGTTGGAGAACTCATCGTTGTATATATAGTATCCGCCCGATTCATGCAGCCAGTATGGAAACTCATACAGGATTCCCTGATAAAGATAATTGCCGTTCGCCGCCTCCGGAGTGGTGATGCCCGATACGGTCAAATCCTTGGGCGTGAATCCGTCCCCCTGAATGGTGAAATTATAGGGATTTTCATCCTCATCGTCGCTGGCGATCGAAATCGTGGCCGTCCGGGTTCCCTCGACGGACGGATCGAACGTCACATCGAAAGTGGTCGATCCGTAACCGGCGATCGTCGACGAGGGGGCCGCCGTGACACTGAAATCGGACGCGGCGTCCCCGCCGATCGTGACATACGGGGACGATCCCGACAGCGTCAGCGTGGCGCCGCCGGTATTCTGGATGGTGAACGTTCTTGTCCTCGTCCCCGACGAGACCTCGAGGGGCCCGAATTTGGTGTCGTCCGTAAAGGACGGGGTGTTGTCGTCATCCGGTATCGTGACGGCTTTTCCCTGGACATTGATATCGGGCACCGGATTCGCCTCGGCGATGGATGGGTCGCCCGTGCTGGCGACTGATTCATTGTCATTGTTCTCCCATCCGGTCAAACCGACGGGGGAACCCGCGTCGGAGGCAATGTAAAAGATATAATCGGTATTCGTGTCATCCGTGTCGACGTCCATATTCCAATACCGGCTGCCGCCGTACTCGTCGTTGAAGAGGTAGTAGCTTTCGCTTTCGTGTTTCCAGTATTCGAAATCGAAGAGCATCCCCTGATGGAGATAGGTCCCGTTCGCCGCTGACGGGTTCGTGATGCCCGAAATCACCAGATCCCTCGGGGTGAATCCGTATCCCTGAATAACGAAAGTATACGGGTTTTCATCGGAATCGCTGTTGACGATGGATACGGTCGCAATGCGGTTTCCCAGGGCGGAGGGGTTGAAGGTCACCACAAACGTGGTCGAACCGAAACCTGCAACCGGCGACGACGGTGCCGTCGTTACGCTGAAATCGGATGCATTGGTGCCGCTGATGGTGACATCGCCCAGGGTGAGGGTCTCCGATCCCACGTTTTCGATGGTGTAGGTTCGCGTCGCCGTGCCCGATGAAACATCGACGGATGCGAATTTCGTATGGTTGTTGAAATCGGGGGTCGAGTCTCCGTCTACGATGGGGTTGCCGTTTCCCCTCACGTTGATCTCTGCAACGCCGTCTTGCACGATGTAGGGGGAACCGGTCCCCGAAAGCGGGGTCCAACCGGCCACGTTTATCGGAGAATCTTCCGGGGGATTCTTTTCCGAGTAAAACAATGAGTCGGCATCATCGGTGTCGACATCGATGTTCCAGTAGTAACCGCCGTCTCCACCGGTATAATAGTGGTAATAAATATAATAATCCTGGCTTTCGTGTTTCCACGAATCGTGGTCGTACAGCGTCCCGTTGTACAGATACCGTCCGTTGGCCTCCGATGGACTCGTGATTTCGGACACCAGCAGGTTCGATTGCGCATGGGATACGGATGCGACGGACAAGGAAACAAGCAGAAACAGGAAGACGGCCGTTCTACGCATTTTCTGTCTCGATCCGGCTTTCGCCGCTTTTCACATCTTCCGATCAGGAGAAGTTACATCGTCATTTCCCAATGGTGCGATCACATCCGCCAATGAGATCAGTGAAAACCGTCCTGCTACGGGACTATATGAAGAGAACCCCTGCATGTCAAGGGAGTTAAGACATTTATTTAGAAACTTACGCCCCATTCCCCCTCTTCCCGGTCACACCCCGGCGGCGGGACGTCTCCGGCCCGCCGCTTTCCCGTGGAATGACCGTTCAAGGGCCGTCGAACGGGGGGATCAGGACCTCCACTCGTATATTTCCATGGCTGCCGCCTCGGCGCATTTTCCGCAGCTCCCGGCGCAGCACGCCCGCGCATCGGATTTGACGACCCTGCCCTTTCGAATCCACAGATCCAGCATCCCTTTCATGGCCTCCGGTTCGGTACCGAAATGCACGGCAAGGTCCCACAGGGTCACCCGCTTGTGTTTCACCAGGTACTCCTTGATGTCGGAAAGGATCATCCCTGACACCTCCTCGAAAACAGTCCACAGCCCTTGGCAGGGCGCGAAGAAGAATTTCAGCCGGAATCATGTTCCAGGCCCGGGAACCGATGGGCGCCTACGCCTTTGCGCCGTCCGGAAGGCCCGGGATCACTTTTCTTTCCCTGTCGCTCATCCGCCGCATGATCGTGACCACGCCGAGGAAGACGCCGCACAGAACGACGATCCAGAACAGCGAGGAAACCGGGTGGCGGCCGATGGTGGCCGCCTGATAAAACAGGACGGAGGCCGCATACGCCAGGCCCGTGGTCCAGGCCCCCGCAAAGGCGGTCCACCTCCAACCGGTTTCCCGATAGACGGCGGCGATGGCTGCCACGCAGGGAAAATACAGCAGGATGAAAAGGAGGTAAGCGAACGCCCCGATCCTGCCGTCAAAGAGGCGTACCAT
>ENA-ORXD01002891-ORXD01002891.1-sediment-metagenome-genome-assembly--contig:-NODE-2891-length-10640-cov-3.637414_pt1 | contig 10640 bp, 10 predicted proteins | sample MGYA00237862_ERZ511471 | MGnify/ENA metagenome assembly ERZ511471 | reverse complement strand
CCGGCTTGTGACCCTATTTGGGCGCCGGCCCGCGGGGGAGGTGTGAAATAGAAATCATGTTCTATTTACGCTGCTTAAGATAACAAAAAATGACCGCTTTGACAACCTGTCAAAAGGTGAACGTGAGAAAAAGGGGGATGCCGATGTGAGAGCTTCTGATAGTTTTAAGCTCATAGAATGGGGTCCAATATCAATAAGTTAAGGAGAATGCAATGGAAGTTCCACGCCATTGGAGATTACAAAAACAACGCTACAGCCTGACGGGCGAGGTCTGTCCGCACTGTGACGCCAAGATTTTCCCGGCCCGCGACGTCTGCCCCGAGTGCGGCGGCGAGGCCAAGGAGCCCTTCCGCTTCAGCGGCAGGGGCCAGGTCTATTCCTATACTGTCATGAAGAGCGCCCCGGCCGGCTTTGAGCATAATCAGCCCTACACTGTGGCGCTCGTCAAGCTGGAGGAAGGCCCCACCGTCACCGCCCAACTGACCGACCTTGGCCAGCAGCCGGTGCGCATCGGTATGCCGGTCGAGATGGTCACGCGCCGCATCAAAGAGGACGGCGACGAGCGTGGCATGCTCATCTACGGATATAAATTCCGCCCAGTAATGCAGTGATCCGTTTGTTTTAAGAGAACGCTCTCCTTTCATGGAGAGCTTTTTTTATATAATAAACCAAGTAAATAAAACGAAATAAGAACTGAGGAACGTAAATGGAATCCTTTCACCAATACATCGACGAATACAAAAATCAACTGCGGGAAGGAGCCGTCAAAAAAGCCTACCGCGGCTTGATGGAATATATGCTGGCTTTGAGGACGCATTTCGCCAAACACTACCCGCATCATTACGTGTCAGGCAGCCTGTATCAGGGCTATATGGACATGACCTACTTTTCCCTCACCCCGCCAGCCCTCAAACAGCTCGGGCTGAAGATCGCGCTGGTCCTGATCCACGAAGATTGCCGTTTCGAAGCCTGGCTGGCGGCCAGCAACAAGGCAATCCAAACGCAGTATTGGGATTGTTTCAAGCAAAGCGGTTGCAGCGCTTATCGCCTGGTCGCCAGCCCGCAGGGCGCGGATGCCATCCTCACGCACGTCTTGGCTGAGCAGCCCGATTTCAGCGATCTGGATGCTCTGACCCAGCAGCTCGAAAAAGGTGTAATGGCGTTTGCGCAAGATATCGAGCGCTGCTTATCGGCGCATGAGATGCCGCCTAAGCGCTGAATAAGCGCCGCCAAAAGCTGGGTGTTGTTTACTCAAAAAAAACACCCACCTGCAAAATCTTGATCATTCCTCGGTGACGGGAAGCGCCGGAACGAGCACTGCCTCTACTTTCTCATCTAATTGGAATTGCTCGACCTCAAGTTGCCCGGCGGGCTTGAAGCCATGTCTTGGTAGCCAGGTGCAATACAGGTAGCGCAGGGCGCAATCCTTATCACTCTCGTCTATATTCATACGCGCATATCTCGCCGCGGGCAGTTGATAATCTGCCAAGCGTGGATTTTTCTGCACCTCATCGTTCGCCGCTAAACCAACAAACACATGGCGCACATTCCGTTGCGGGTCAACCGGAAAGGTGCAGGCTGTCATCTGCGCAGGCTCTTTGATTCCGCAGATCGCCAGCACATTCATGGCGGTCTGCCGGCGCTGCTCTACTCGGGCTGAAACCTCCGGCACGAGCGCCGCCATCAACCCTCGCAGCTTGATTGCTTCTATATCAATCAGAACCGGAGCTTGAAACCGCGCCCCACTTCTGAAAAGTAGGTCTTCTCTTTTCAAAGCGGGAATGCCTGCCCGTTCTGTAGCGGGTTTTTTCTCTCGCCAATGGCTGGGCTGCATGCCAAACATGCGTTTGAACGCCCGCGAAAAGCTTTCCAGGTTTTCGAAACCGTAATCCAGGGCAATGTCCGTAATGCGCCTTGAATTCGTCCTCAGTCTGCGCGCGGCTTCGCTCAGCCTGCGCCGCATGATGTAATCATATGGCGTGTGATGGGTCATCCGGTTAAATAAGCGGATGAAATGAAACAGGGAGTAGCCGCTTGCCTGCGCGCAAGGTGGCAGGGTCAGGCTGTTTTGGAGCTGCTCTTCAATGAAAACGAGCGCCCGGTAGATGCTGTCAACCTGGTCGCACATCGTTCAGGCATTCTTTTTGATGGGGAAAAAAACGTCCAGCACGGATTGCTCAAGCTGGTCCAATCCTATAAAACGCTCGTCATAGTACTGGAGGTTGAAAGCGCCGCTTGTCTGATAATCGGATGTGCCTATCCAGTCTTCAAGGATGCGCTCCCAATCTGCGCTGATCTGTTCGCCCATGAAGGTAAAGACGGCGTACTGGGTGGCTGGCAGGATCTTCAACGACAGGTTGGCGGGCATTTCCTGCGCATCTCGCAGTTCGATCGGTAAACCTACGAATACTTCGAACAGCCCTTTCTCTTGCGTCTCATCCCCGTAGATATGTACTTCGAAAGCTGCGCCAGGCTGGCATTTGACCCCTGGGTGGCTGCGCAGGAAGCGCATGAAGCGCTTCCACAACAGCCCGATATGGTTCTCGTCATCCCAGCCCGAATGCAGGTCGAAGGGATCTCCATAGAAGGACATACCCACCAGGGTGAATTGTTTCACTTCCGTGATCTGAGGTTGCATAGATTATTACCTGAATAAATTCTGGAAATATTGTACCTTCCCCAATACAATCCTTAGCAGGACCGATTGGGGGATGTTCAAAGTTCAATCGCCGAAATCGGTTGGATGCGCTGCAAAAAAGGCGCCCGCCTCTTCCATCCATTCCGGCCAGTCCTGCATCCAGTCCGCCACGCGGAAATCACGAATGCGGTCGGAAACGGGCGTGTATGGCTTGATATCTAAGACCGGCGTACCGTCAAAGGCATCGATCCACGGCAGGCGCAGGATGCCGTTGTGCTTGTCCAGCATCAGGATGGGCATGACGGTGATCGCGATCGGGTTCGGACGGTATTCGCTGCGGCAGGCGAACACCCCTGCCCGAACCCCACGCGCGTATGGCAGTTCAGTGGTAAGGATCGCGCGCTCCTCCGCTTTATCGTGCTGGTCAGCCCACCAGATGATGACGGCATGGCTGAACTGGTCCAATTTTTCCAGCGCATCCCTGAATTGCGCCAGAATCTCGATCTCGAATCTGCCTTCCTGTTCGCAGGTACGCACATAACCGATCGGGGTGACCTGAAAAGTTGGGGTATCTTGATTCATGAGATTGTTTCCTCCATATTCTTGTATTCCAGCCTTTTAGGTAGCGGCAGGTGTATTGAAGCATACACTCGTATTATGAAAAATGCTTGACCGGGATTGCGCTTTTTGATCAAGAAAACAGTTATTTTTGCATTCGGACTGACAAAAATTGCGGTTGGGCTTTTTACAATACTAACCGAACAGAATAGTGACCACGACCACAGATGGCATGAATGGATTGATTGTAAGGGTGATTGATACTTATCTGCGATCCTCAATATTGCTTAAGTGGATAAGCATGGTAAAAATCTTCCCCCAAGAGAAGCATCATTCTTTAAGAAAAACCGCGCTTAGCGCTATGTCTTTCTGCAATTCCAGCGTGATCTGTACATCACTGGCAGCAATTCCCTGCCAACCCGTAAAACGGTAACCGGGTTTTGGTATGGCGCTAATGGTCAGCGGCACATCCTGAAAATATACGCCGCTCCATCCTGCTGCGTTTTCCACCCCGGGTGTAGTTGGGCTGATCTCTAGCGAGTTGACGCGCACCGTTCCCATTGAAGGATCAACCTTGATATACAAATTCGCCAGATCATTTAAGCCAAATTTCTCAATGATCTGCCGTCGCAGCACCTCCGGTCGTTCGCGCGCGAACAGTCGTATGCCTTCGATTTCTTTTTCCCACTCCTGCACTGCATCCAGGTTGTCCTCCCAGCGCTGCAGGTGTTCCTCCATCTCCGGCGCCAACAGCGCCTGGCTGGCATCAATCGCCGCCAATACATGTTCTGCTTTGTAGACGGTGTTCATCAAGTCAGCGCAGCGGTTGATGAACCGATCCCTGAATGACCGATTCTGCAAAAGGGATCGGAACAGAAAGCCTGTCCAATCTTCCTGCTGCGCCAATGCCAGCGTGTTGTTCTCTACCCCGCCATCCATGCCCAGAAAGCCGAAAGTGTAATCCAGGTCAAACAACATCCAGCGCCAGCGTCCATCCTGTTCGTTGGCAGCATTCGGAAAATTCCCATCGGTGTTCCTGTGCCAATAATACAAATTGTTGTGTGGCCAATCGGTATTTCCCATGAAAATATTGGCGATCAGGTAATCAATGTAGTTATCCATGTCCATCTGGCTTTGCACATAGTCATAATTTCGATTATCTGAGAGTTCATGCCTATTGATGAAATCCAGCAGCGCCGCGTAATGGCTCACTCCTGCGGCTTCCCCCTGGAACAGCTCTTGATTGTTTCTCAAAATGGTGGCTTGCTCTGGCTCCACCCCGAAATGGTTGCGCAAATATGCCAGGTCGTAGCGCTCCTGCAGGTGATAGATACCCCAGTACTCGCCATTCAGGAAAACGATCACCGGGCGCGAGGCCTGCGTGTCCACCTCGGTTTGGCTCGCCAGTGCCTGCCCCAGGATGTCGCGCATCATTGAGATCATCCAGTCTTGTCCTGAATTGCGCAGCAGGAATACTTCGTACTCCAAATCCTCTTGCTTAGAAGGTTCATCTTCATCAAGACTGAAAAGCGGGTAGGCAAAAGAATCCTGACGGTCGTATTCTCCGCGGGCATAAATGCGCAGCGATTTTTGCGGCCGCTGCCGTGATGAACTGCCATGGATGCGCACGCCTCCATTTTGGTTGAAGACCACTTTACCGTTGCTATCGATCAGCTCAAAATGTACCGGGCGCTCCCAATCCCTTCCGCGCCGGTGGAAGTTTTCCACCACTGGGTCACTTTCAAGAGTTGTGCCCGGTTGGCGCGATTCTTCAAATTCACGCCCCAACACATAGATGCCCCTATCAGGGTCAAACAAGTCCTGCGGATCAACCGCCAGCGATATGATCGGCAGCGTGTAGCGTTCCGCCACTCCTTGCCCGATAAAATAGGTGTGCGTAACGGTAGCGCTGGTTTCTCCGCTTAGCGGGTCGATCGCTTTCGCCCGCACCAGGTTGGCCTTGAAAATTTCTCTCTCAGGAGAGTTCCAGTCAGCGGCTACCGATTCAATGGCTGCGTAGCGGTTAGGCTCTCCTGCCCGGCTGCTGATGCGGATGGGACCGCTGTATTGTGGAGAATTCTCGTCCGGTTCTGAGCCATCCAATGTGTAATGGATGCGTAGATTCTGTTCATTCGTTCTCAATTCAAGGAAAAAACTTTCCTCATAAAAACCGGATGCGCGCGAGAAGGTTGGATCCGGCAGGTTGGAATAGAAAGGCAGCGCAATTGGCTGCTTCTGGGCGATATTTTCCCAATAGGGACGCACAGCGGCGAATGCATCTATGCTTTCCTTTTTCGGTTCAAGATTGTCGCGGATATCCAGAGCTGCCATTCTTTCTGTTTTGGGGTCGTTCTGCAACCTTCCCTTGGACATCAGCCTTCCCAGAAAGGCAAGATCACTGATTTGGCAGCCGCGCAGATTCAGTCTGTTTAGTTCAGGGAATTTTTCAAATATGCCGCTCTGCTCACCCACCGGCACATATGCCAGAATCAGCGTTTCAAGCTGCGTCATATTCTGCAAAGGCAATAACGACCTGATCTGGCTGTTGGAATGCAGGTTGAGATACTTCAGATTGACAAGCTTGGATAATGACGAAAGATCCTCTATGCCCGTATTGCGCAGGTTGAGCGTATGCAATTGGGTCAGGTGCGCGAGCGTTTCGATCTGGTCTGCCACTTGAACGTTTGCTAAAATTAGCGTTTGTAGCTGGCTCAAGTTTTGGATGGCACGGATATCGTGGATATCTGGATTGGAATGCAGGTTCAAATATTCCAGCTCTGTCATGCCGGCAAGGAATCCCAAGTCTTTGACCCTGCAGTTTCGTAGATTGAGGTGTTTCAGCTGGGTCAGGTTTTTCAATACTTCTATCTGGCTCCCAATGGGCAGATTGCCCATGATTAAAGTACGCAAACCGCTTAGCTCTGCAAGCGGTTGGATCGATTGGATTGCCTGATTCGAGTGAATATTGAGTTCATCCAGTTCGCTCAGTCTTGCCAGCGGAGATAGATCGGCGATGTCATTATCTCTCAAATTCAGTTTTTGCAGGTTTTTGAGATTTCCCAACGGGGAAAGATCGGCTATGTGGTTGCCGCTTAAATCCAGCTCCATCAAGTTGGGCAAAAATTCGATGCCCGCCAAGCTGGTGATGTTCTGATTGGGAGCATCCAATCGGACAATGGTCAGCAATTGATGTCGCGAGATTGTTCCCCCAGGCTGCTTCAACAAATTTCGAATCGTTGTTTCCAGATTCGGGTTCTCAAAGGTTACCGTTTCATTGAGCTGTGCGGCCGGGATCTGCAGCAGAAAAATCGCCAATAAACACAAGGCCAACAAACCCGGGTTTCGCAAGCGCATCCGTTTGGCTGTCAGGATCTGTTGTAAGGGAATTGCCACAATCATGAACAATGCCAGCGTTCCCATGAAATCTGCTGCCATGGCGCCGGCTACCAAGATCTTGCGGGTGCGGTCAGCACTGCGCCAATTCAGGGCGGGTTCAAGGGTATACTCAAAAATTCCCTCCTCTTCCGAATAAAGATCCAGCAGATTTTCGTTCCCATCCCAAAGAACGTGCACCTGCCCGCAAGATGGGCAGGTCTGGAATTTCAGCATGATTCCCGCCTGCATCAACCGTTCGAATTGCAGAGAAGCTTCTTTTCCATCCGTATGCACCAACCCAAAAGCGTCTCTGCCGCCCTGCCAGTTGCTATTATATGTAAATTGGCTGATGGGTACTTGTGTATGAGTGCCCTCGAGCAGATCAATTGTATTAATCGAAATGACCTCAATCCGGTAGCCCTCTGATAATGGGTTTTTCTCTGGTTGAGCGCTGATCTCTAGCTGATGCCATTCTGGGAATGGCGGGGGTTTGTAGTACACAAAAAAAATCGTCCCAATCAGCAGCGCGCCCGCTGCCACCAAAATTGCCGCTGTCCTTTTTGGAATGAATGGAATGAAGCGCGGTAGCAATACCCAGTAAAACCAAACCGCCAGCAAGCTGGTTGCTGCCAGCAGCGTTGCCAAGATCAGGGCCTTCTCCCCTTTCGGCGCAAACAAAACATCCGTGTAACGTGTAGCCAGGCTGTACGCCCAGCAGCCCGCACTCAGCATAGTTGCAGCCCACAGCAGTCTATCCTTTATAGGAATAGAGCGATGCGAAACTGTACCAGGCGTGTTTTTGCTAAGCACTCCAGGCTTCCCTCACCAGTTTAGGGCACGCAGCTTCAATACCTTGCACATACTTGCTGTTGGCAGCGATGCGCAGGCCATTTTGCTGGATGATCTCCCGCAGCCAATCCGGCTGAAAATCGTTGCATTTGATCTCGAAATCGATCATCCCTGAATGATGCCTACGAAAAATTGCATGCTCCGGGAATAGGTTCGCTGCTGCAGCGCTGGAAGCATGGTGATCAAAGGTTATGCGCAGGTTCTCTCGGCTGCGCACGTAATACCCTTCACGCTGGTACTCAACAATGATCTGCGGCTGCAAGCTCTTTAGGTGAAAAAGCCGTTCAAATTCCGCCAGCACTGGATTGGTGGAATCCAACCAGTGCCCGTTCTGCATAAAGGCTTCATACTCTCCATGATCAATCCAGCAGACAAATTTTTCTGTAATAATCCCCCTGCGCGCTTTCAATTCCGCTCGCAGCCTCAACTCAGTGGTTGGAGTAATACAATATGTTCGGATGCGCAACTTAACACGGTCGCAATCGCCATTTACTTTCTCTTCATAGTTCCGCAAATTATAGGTGTCAAAATACAGGCTGCGCACCAGGTAGCGTCCACAGGTGCCGGCTGAGGAGTATGCATCTCTTTTCATATATGGCTTCAATGCATTGCGGACGCAATGAAATTGCGAAATTGTCAAGCGGTATTTGTACTCAAAACGCGCATCGCTGCTCGCCGATCGGTTGTTGGTGGTCAAAATACTTCCTTCAGTGCTGTTTTATAACGGCAGGGAAAGCTGTGGGGCAAGCAGGGAAACATTGCGCACCCCTGGCTGCGATTTCAATTCCCGCATCAGCTCATCAGCACTAGTGCTGGTCATTTCGGCCAAACGCAGTTCATAGATGATTTCCCACCCTTCCCCTTCCGTCTCATAAGAGCGCATGCGGGCATCCAGGGTATGGCGCTGCAGGATTTCACGAACTTGCTCTCCGTCATACGGCATCTGGCCAGAAAAGGACAGCACGAAATCCTGATTTTGCGATTGTCCATAACGAATGTAATACAGCACCCCTACCACTGCCATGATGAACAGGGATGAAACCAGCACCACGCTCCAATTGTATGTACCCGCTCCCAACCCAACCGCGATGACCCAGAAAATAAAGACCATGTCGCGCGTGTCTTTGATGGCGGTACGAAAGCGTACAATGGATAGCGAACCGATCAAGCCCAGCGAAAGCACCAGATCGCCGCGGATGTATAGCATTACCAGGGTCATGATGGGTGCCATCAGCACCAGCGAGGTCATGAAGGAATGTTCGTAGTTCAATCCGCGGTGGGTACCCTTATACAATTGCGAGATCAGACCGCCAACGACGACAGCCAGCACTAAAGAAAACAGGACATCTACTATTTCAGGTCCATTGAATAATAATTTATTAATTATTTCGTTCATGATCAGTTCTCTCCAAAAGGTGGGGTCTTTTTTCAAAGACATAAGTAAGTAATTATATATTTACAAACGGAAGATTCCCTGGTCAATTTTACAATTCATTAGACTTTCCGGGATACTAAAAAACCGCCAAAACACACTTTCTAAAAAGAATTTTTACCAGAAACAGGTTCGCACATAAAATAAAACAGTTCACCCAATTGCAATCATATCTCAATATCCTCGGTTTTTATTTTAATTGTTTAAAACAAAGATAAAATACGCATAATTCCACATATTCACCTTTTAGGAATAGAATGGATAGTATTAATAATCTCTTTCGCTCAATCGACGAATACATCTCCATTTTCACCCCAGATGTTCAGGAAAAATTGAAAGAAATAAGGTCAGCAATTCAAACGGTAGCTCCCCAGGCGGAGGAAAGGATCAACTATCAGATGCCCACGTATTTCCTGAATGGAAATTTAGTGCATTTCGCCGCTCAAAAACATCACATCGGGTTCTATCCAACCCCTAGCGCCATCCAGAAATTCCGGGGCGAACTCTCGCCATACAAGTATTCCAAAGGCGCGGTGCAATTCCCGCTCGACCAACCCCTGCCGCTCGATCTGATCGGCCGCATGGTCGCCTTCCGCGTGCAGGAAAATCTGCAAAAAGCGGCAGTGAAATAGTCATTACATCACCTATATACCTTGCAATGAAAATAATGAGTTTTCACGCTGCTGCATGGCTTGACAAGGATTTCAAGCACTTCTATAATAAGCGCGCTTTCCTCGCTAGCTCAATTGGCAGAGCGCGCGGCTGTTAACCGCTAGGTTCCAGGTTCGAGTCCTGGGCGAGGAGCTTGGTTTTTAAAGCCTTAATCCCTCTGTTGACCTTTGTTTTTGCATCCATCAGCTGATATACAGGCCGCCGTTGACCGGCAGGGTGACGCCTGTGATATAAGCCGCCTGCTCGGATGCCAGGAATGCCGCCGCCTGCGCAACGTCCTCAGGCGTGCCCAGCCTGCCCAGCGGTACTTTAGCGGCGTATTCCTGGCGCTTGCCCTCCAGTTCCCCGCCCCAGCCTTCGGTATCGATCCAGCCTGGCGCGATGGCATTCACCGTGATATTGAAGCGCGCATACTCGCGCGCCAGCGAGCGTGTCAATCCCAGCAAAGCCGCTTTAGAAGCCGAGTAGTGTGTGTGCCCGCCAGTGGAACCCTGCTGGGCTGCCAAAGAGGAAATGTTGATCACGCGCCCCCGGTGGTTGGATTGCATATTCGGCAGCACTGCGGAGCAAAAATTGAAAGCCCCATCCAGATTTACTCTCAATACCGCCTGCCAATCTGCTAACGTCATTTGGTCGAAGGGCTGGGTCGGGCGGATACCGGCATTGTTCACCAATATATCAATATGCCCAAATTCATCTAAAACGCTGGCTGCCACAGCGCATACTTGCGCCAAGTCGGTCACGTCCACCTGCCGGAATGCTGCCTGCAAACCTTCATCGCGAAGCTCGCGCGCGGTCTGCTCGCCGGACTCGGCTATATCGGTAATGATCACAGCAGCCTGGCGCAGGGCAAATTCACGCGCGATAGCCCTGCCGATTCCGCGAGCTGCGCCGGTGACTAGCGCCACTTTGTCTGTCAATTGCATTTTGCCCGCCTTTCTAATAAAGAGCTACGTTTTTTATGCCCACGTGGTCGCGGGTTTTAGCCAGCAGATCAGCCACCTCATCCAACTTGCCGGTAGCGCTGATCAAATGCTCACATCCCAGCCGTCCTTGGTTCAATAATTCTAGCGCCCACTGGTAAGAGGCGTTGGTATAACTGACCGAACCGGTGAT
>ENA-ORXD01002890-ORXD01002890.1-sediment-metagenome-genome-assembly--contig:-NODE-2890-length-10641-cov-3.024801_pt1 | contig 10641 bp, 7 predicted proteins | sample MGYA00237862_ERZ511471 | MGnify/ENA metagenome assembly ERZ511471 | reverse complement strand
AGAGGAGGAGAGGTGGTGTCCAACGATTTCTATGAATTAGGAACGACGGATTTCAACTCCATCCTGATGAAGGCAAAGATGGCCAACCCCGATGTTCTATACGCCTGCTCTTTGGTCGAAGATGGGGCGATGTTGAACAAACAGGCGCGGGAATTGGGTATTAAAGCCATCATGATGGGGACGGACGAAATGGGCAGTGAGGCCATGTGGAGACTGGCTGGTGCAGCGGCGCCCGGGATTTACGTCTATTGGGGCGGTGATCCTCCCGGTGCGGCGGCCAAGGAATATGAAAAGAAGTTTATGCAAAAATACGGATTTAAATCCATCAATATCGACAAGATCGGCTATGATACCACGCATCTGGTGATGGATGCCATTAAACGCGCCAACAGCAAGGATCCCGAAAAGATCGCGCAGGCTTTGCGCATCACCAATTACCAGGGGATCAGAAATAAGTATTCCTTCTCTGATGCAGGGCAGGCGAAAGTCAAAATGTGGATTGTGCAGCTTTTAGAAAATACAAATTATCGATATGTTAAAGATATGCAGGTGGACAATAACCCGCCCCTGCCGATCGACCGCGAATAAGGCGATTCAGTGACGAAACGGCCTGCTGGTGATTAGAAACAGCCGCAGGCCGTTTTTTTATGGGAAAATAGAGACAGAAGACCATGAATGGATGGCTGTTTTTGTGCCGGGCTCGGAGCCTGCTGTAGAATTCAGTGGGGGATGCCGTGTTTTTCGAGTTTGCGGTACAGAGTGCAGCGGGCGATGGATAGCTTTTTGGCGATTTGGCTTTTGGAGTAGCCGGAATGGATCATGTCCAGAATCATTTGTCGCTCCATGGCTTTAAGGGAAGTATCCTGGGCGCTGCTTTCCGCCACGGGATGACCGAAGAGCTCGCGGGGTAAAATATCCACGGTAATCAAATTGCCGGGGGCCAGATTGACGGCCCGCTCGATGATGTTTTGCAGTTCCCGAACATTGCCGGGCCAGGGGTATTTCATCAGAATGTCGTACACTTTGGCATCGATGCGCACCGGAGCAATGCCGAGCCGGATGCTCAGCATTTTGGCAAAGTGGTCGGCCAGGAGAGAGATATCGCTTTTTCTCTTCCGAAGCGGGATCATTTCAATGGTAAAGACGTTGAGTCGGTAATACAAATCCTCCCGGAAGTTCTTTTTGCGTACTTCTTCCTTCAGGTTTTTGTTGGTGGTGGCAATGATGCGGACATCTACCGGGACGACTTCCCGTCCGCCGATCCGGACAATGCATTTATCCTCGATCACATTGAGCAGCGTCGTCTGCAAATCCAGCGGCATTTCGCCGATTTCATCCAGACAAAGCGTACCACCGTCCGCCAGTTCAAACTTGCCCTGATTACCACCCTTTTTGGAGCCGGTAAAGGCGCCGTCGGAATAGCCGAAAAGCTCGCTGGCGATGAGTTCCCGCTGAATAGCGGCACAGTTCATCGCCACAAAGGGCCCATTAGCCCGGTCGCTGGCGTTGTGAATGGATTGAGCCAGAATATCCTTCCCCGTGCCGCTTTCCCCCAACAGCAGAACATTCGACAGAGAACGCGCCGCTCGGTGCCCAAGATTGATAACCTCCAGACCACGGGGATGATTCCCAATAATATCCTGAAACTTGAATTTGGCCTTCGCCCCCATCATTCTGGTCACCAGCGTCTTGGCCCGCATGATTTCGTTGAGAATGATCACCTTGCCGGCCGGATTGCCCTCGGGGCCGGGAATGGAATTGCAGGTGAGGGTATAATGCGTTGGCTTGTCGTTGTGCATAATTCTCACCTCGGCATCAGTCAGGACGCTGCTGTGATCCAGCGCGTTGATGAACATTTCATTGCCCTTTTCCAAAACACTGAGCAGAGGCTTCCCGATCGTGTCCGCCGGCAGATGCAGCATCCGTTTGGCATTTTCATTCAGGAGGGAAACCACGCCGCTTACGTCCAAAGTTATCAGCGCCTCCGGAATGGATTCAATAACCGTATTCTGAAAAGCATTGATCACCTGGAAGGCCTTCATGTTTCTTTGCAGGTGCAGACAGTTCTTGATGGCGTAGGCCGCTGCCACCACCATGCCCAGCGTGTGCGGATTGGCTTTTTGATACGGACCGAAAATGGACAACCCGCCCAAAAGCCTTCCTTCCGGATCGTGAATCGGCGCGCCGGAGCCTGTTACCCGATGCCCAAAACGACAATAATGTTCAGCCGAGCATATCTGAATGGGCTTTTCCTCCTGAAGAATGCTGCCCGTTACGGTTGTTCCGGCCGTCTTTTCGTCCCAGAGCGCCCCGACAACACAGTTCGTGCTCTTTACCTGCACCGCTACATCTTCATCGCCAATGATGTCCAGCAGGTAACCCTCCGCATCCTGCAGAGCCCCCATAAAACCGGAGCCCTTGACGAAGGAATACAAATTCTCCAAAAAAGGCCGGCTTACACCAATCAATTCTTCATTATACTCCAGCTTTTCCCGCAGCTGTTGCCCCTCCAAAACTACCGGAACCTTTTTCTGGTGAGGATTAACGCCGTATTGCCGGCAGCGCCTCCAGGAAGCCTGAATATAGCCGGGCAGCCCATTTCCCTCGTCAAACTGTCCGCTTTCCATAAAACGCTTCCAGACAGTCAGGGTGGTTTGATGCTTTTCTTCCAGAATTTCTTTCATGTTCTATCTCCGGCAGTTACCGCTTAATTTTGCTGGTTAAGCCTTTATCTTAATTTTGAAAAAGCGCTTTTGACTTATGTTCTTTGCGATCTGTATCAATGTCATACACTATAGTGTTTTAATGTGAGACGCTTTTGTTTCGCCTAACGGCCGTTTGCTAACATATTTCTCCCGAACATGCAACAAACTTTCCGCAACAATTACTTTGCATATTCTCTTGTATATTGAATTATTTATCTCCTCTATCTCTTTCTTAATTGATACCTATCTTCCCTCTGGAAATAACTCTCTGGAAGATGGGCATAATATTTGCTGGAAAGCGGCTTGATAAAGGAAAAATATTACACTGGTTGTCGCCGAGAAGCGATTTACCAAAGAAAGGGAGATTATTGCATTATGGAAATTAAGAAAATTTGTGTGTTGGGAGCGGGCCTGATGGGCAATGGTATTACGGAAATCTGCGCAAAGGCGGGTTATCAGGTGGCCATGAGGGATATCGAACAGCGTTTCGTCGATGGCGGCATGAACACAATTAAGAAAAACCTCACCCGGGAAGTAGGGAAAGGAAAAATGTCGCAGGCGGATGCCGATGCCATCCTCGGCCGGATTAAACCCACTGTGGACCTCAAAGAAGCCGCGGGGGATGCGGATATTGTTGTGGAAGTTATCATTGAACTCATGGAACCGAAGAAACAGGTTTATGCGGAGCTGGAAAAGATTACCAAACCCGAGTGCTATTTTTTCACCAATACTTCCGGTATCAGCATCACCGAACTGGCGGCGGCGACGAAACGTCCCGGTAAGTTTATCGGTACACACTTTTTCAACCCGGTACCGGTCATGAGACTTCTGGAAATCATTCGAGGATATGAAACGACAGATGAGACCCTGGCCGTGGCCAAGGAGTGGGGCAAGAAAATCGGCAAGCAGGTTATCGTTGTGAATGAAGCGCCGGCCTTTGCCGTGAACCGCGTTTTGTGTACGATGATGAACGAAGCCTTTTATGCCTGGGGCGAAGGCATTGCTTCGCCGGAAGATATTGATACCGGCATGATGCTCGGCTGCAACCATCCGATCGGACCACTGGCTCTTTCCGATTTGGTCGGCCTCGAAACTCTGCTGCGGGTGATCGAAGGAATGCACAAGGAACTGGGCGACAAATACCGGCCGGCGCCTCTTTTAATCAAACTGGTCCGGGCCGGGCGTTACGGACGCAAAACGGGAAAGGGCGTGTACGACTACACAGCGCAAAAGTAATTAAACGAAAAACCGGTGGGCAAAGAACTTAGCTTTAGGCTTTACCTGCCGGTTTTCTAAAAAATCAAAAACCTTTAATTTATTTATAGCTTTTTTTAAGCAAATGTATTATAAAAAAACCGTTTTTCAGCATGCAGGAGAAGGAGTTTCGACTTAAATAATCTTTTATTTGCTCCATACACAATGGCTGATCAAGCGGCCAATTTTTTTATGCGGGGGTAGTAAATTTGGTGCAACATCAAATAATTTAATAAAATAAAACAAATAAATTGGATGTTGCACTGCATTTGCTTTTGAAATAATAAACACCAATCAATTTAAGGAGGAAGTAAAATGAGAAAAATAGGTAAATTTGGTCTTTTTTTGTCGGTTTTTGTTATTATTGCCTTCCTTTTGAGCAGTACTTCTTTTGCTCAGGAATTTAAGCTGCGCATTTCCGCCGGCATTGGCGATAAGCACTGCTGGGTAGCGGGGCACATGATGCCTTTCGCCGATAAGATCGAGAAACGCACCAACGGCCGCGTGAAATTTACGCGGTTTGTCGCCGGCGAGCTGTGCAAGGCGGGGCAGGAGTTTGAATGTTTAAGAGGCGGCAGCATTGATGTGGCCGGTCCATTTTTGGCTCCTTATCATGCCGGCATGTTCCCACTGACCGATGTTACGATGATGCCCATCATGAATACAACATCGGTTGAAGCGGAAAAGGCTTTTACTAAATTGTGGGCCAGCAAGGTCCCCCTGAAGGACGGCAAGACATTTTATCAGCTGGAAATTGAATCCCGTGGTTTGGTGGCCTGGCCTGTGGCTCCGACCCAGCCTTATTACATCAGTACGCTGGGCAAACGTTTCAACAAGGTTTCCGATATTAAAGGAACGCCGATCCGCGGCGGTGCCCGCGCCAACCTGGTTTATTTGAAAGCTTTCGGCGCCAATCCCGTTTATATGGTCGGTATGGACGCTTATGAGGCTTTCAGCCGGGGTTCGATTCAGGGCATCATTTACAGTGTTCCCGATTGGAAATCATACGGTTTCCAGGAGTTGATCCGTTATACGATTACCGGCATTGGCCTAGGCCACTGGCCCTCCTACATTGCGGTCATGAAGAGAACCTGGGATAAATTCCCGCCCGATATCAAGAAAATCTGGGAAGAAACGGCGTTAGAACAATCGATCGAAAGCGGCAAATACTGGATGTTCTTGCAGGATCCGGTAATCAAGGAGGCCAAGGAAAAATATAAGGCGGTCTTTGAAGATATTTCCAAACTTAACCCGGAAGTTCAAAAAGTGATGGCCAATGCCGCGGTGGAAACCTGGAAAAACTGGATTATGGAAGAGGAAAAGAAGGGTAATCCGGCGAAAGCGACGGCCAGACTCTGGGCGGAGCTGATCCAGAAAGAAGGCGGCAAGCTGCCCCCCGGCATCAAAGAATTTTTGGCCAAATAAGAAATCTTGTTGTCGCGTAAGTGGGAGATATTTTGAGTCACAGACTGGTCAGGGCCGGTCAAACCGAGCCCTGACCTTATATTGTGATTGTCACTGGTCATCTTTTCTAAAATTCAGCCGGATAGATTGGTGTTAAAATTAGTGTTCTTTTTTAGGTTTTAATTCGGAAAGTCAAAGGAGAATAAAAATGAGCTATGAATCTTTCACTTTGCTCATGGTTACTATTTATTTTGTGCTTTTTTTGTGCTTGGGGCAAAATATTCCGACGGTCCTTTTTGCCACGGGTATGCTCGGTTTAATCCTCACCGCTGGCCCCAGCATTTTGGTTCCGTTTCTGGAGGCAGATGTCTTTTACCGGGTAGCCACCTATTCTTTTATCACCATTCCCCTGTATATTATCATGGCATTTTTCTTATTCCGGGGCGACGTGATTAAAGATGTCTATTATGTCGTGCATCAGATTACCGGCAAACGGCGCTCGCCGCTGGGCGTGGCCACCATTATCATGGGCGGCATGCTCGGCGCGGTCTCCGGTTCCGGCACGGCGATTTCCGCCGGCCTGGCCGTGCTGGCCGGCCCGGAGCTGCAGCGTTACGGCTATACGAAGAATTTTTCTGTTTCGCTGGCGGCGGTGGGCGGCTCGCTGTCCGCGATTGTCCCCCCTGCGATCATCATTATTATTTATGCCTCAATTGCCGAGCTTTCCATCGGCAAGATGTTTATGGGGGCGGTAATTCCCGGCATAATGCTGACGCTTGTGTTTGCCGCTTTGTTGATTGTTTTCGAACATGTCTTTCCCAATGGGGTGATCAGAGAAAAAACGCCGCATGAGAAGCTGACGCAAGAGGAGCTCAAAAAGCTCGAAGAAATGGCCATGTCCGTGTCCAATCCCAAAGACAGTTTTCTTTCTTTTGTTGTCATAATTGTGTTGATCATTGTTGTTTTTGGGGGCATTTATTCCGGTGTCATGACGGCCACCGAAGCGGGCGGAGTGGCCGCCTTTATTGCGCTGGTAGCAATGTTGATGCGGGGTAAAATCACTTTTCGCACGGCCCGAACTGCTCTGATTGACGGCGCCCGCTTTGGGGCGATGATTATGGCGATTGTTATCGGCGCTCAATTTTTCGGTCGCTACATGTCGCTCTCCCAGATGCCCCGCAAATTGATCGCCGCTCTGGGCCCCTTGATGGATTATCCCATGCTGATCTGCATTGCCCTGCTTATCCTTATTTTGTTTTTGGGCATGATTCTGGAATCGGCAGCCATTATGGTTATGATTATTCCCATTACCGATCCACTCATTCGCGCGTTGAAAGTTGATCCTATTTGGTTTGGCGTCATGGCTTGTCTTTTTTTAATGTGCGGGATGCTGACGCCGCCGGTGGGTCTGGCGTCTTATGCTGCGGCAACGGCGGCCAAAGCGCCGATGGGCGGCGTTTTCCGCTACACATCCGCTTTTGCCTTTTTGGGAGCGATCATTGTGGCGATTCTTTTATTTATCTTTCCGCAAATAATTCTCTGGCTGCCCGCGGCGGTAGGATTGTGAGGTGAACTATGAATAAATTTGATAAAGTCATGGGAAAAATCGAGGCAGTTTTAAGTGAAATCGGCGGCATCGGCTGCTTTTTGCTGATGATCGGGGTGTGCTTCGGTGTGTTGGAGCGTTATGTGTTGAAAACGACAATTATCCAGGGTCTTTATAACATCATTGAATCCTGGATTTACCCCCTGCTGATCTTTATGGCGCTGGCCGCCAGCTATCGTATCGGGCTTTGGCCGCGACTGGAAGTCTTTGTTGACCGGATGTCCCACCATCCCAATCGCATCATCAACATTATTCATGAAGTAATCGGATTGGTTATGTATCTGGCCGTAACTTATTTTACCTTTTTTTATTCCATCGATTTGACCAAGGACGGCCGGACATTTCAAGCCGGTGCGGCAAACTATCCCCTCTGGCCGTTTATGTGGCTGGTGCCCCTCGCTTTTCTTGTGCTGAGTGCGGAAGTTTTGATCAATCTCTGGAAAATGATTGTGAAAAAAGAGGATTTAACGCGTGGCAAACTCGACTGATCTAGGGAAAAATCTAAGGTAATCTGACTGAGTGCCGAGGCAGATTGTGCCGAGGCACTCAGGAATTTTTTGGAAAAGGCTTGGCTAAAAAAATGCCAGCAGCGAAAAAATATTACTATTATCAAAACGTACGACTCTTCAGTGATTGCCCTCGTGATTGACTAGCCCCTGTTTGCTTTTCGGAGGAGAAAAGAAAGCTATTGTCTGCATTTCGTCAGAGCACTTTGTTTTTTTAAAGCAGGGAGGAATCAAAATTAACGTAAGTCATTCCGGCTACCTGTAAAGCCGGGTCAGTTTATTTTTAAATAAGGGAGAAAAAGCTATGAGAACAAAAGAAGAATATGCCAAAAGTCTTGGTAAGTTAAAGAGAAATGTATATTTAAACGGTAATCTGGTGGACAGATTAGCGCCGGAATTTGAAGGAGCGATCAATACCATTTCCATCACCTACGATATGGGCCTTAATCCGGAGTTCAGTGGTTTGATGACGGCGAAATCGCATCTTTCCGGAAAGGAAATATCGCGCTTTACCCACATCCACCAAAAGGCGGACGATCTGATCACCAAACAAAAAATGGTCCGCAATTATGTGCAGAGAACCGGCTTCTGCATCAATCGCTGCATGGGCATGGATGTCCTCAATGGTTTGTCGGCCGTCACTTATGATACTGATCAGAAATACGGCACGGAATATAATAAAAGATTTTTGAATTACCTGAAATATATTCAGGACACTGATGTTTATGTCGCCGGCGCCCAAACCGATATGAAAGGCGACCGCAAACTGCGTCCGCATCAGCAGGCCGATCCTGATCAGTACCTGCGGATTGTCGAGCGCAAGAAAGACGGCATTGTCGTGCGGGGCGCAAAATGCTGCATCACCGATTCGGCGCAGGCGGAAGAATTAATCGTCATTCCCACCCGGGCTATGACCAAGGAAGAAGGCGATTGGGCTGTTGCCTTTGCCCTGCCCGCCGATACGGAGCGGATGTATTTTTCAACGCGGGCCGCTTCGCCGCGCAAACGAAAAAAACTTAAATCTCCCTTTGCCAACTTGGGCAGTACGGATTCCCTGGTGATTTTTGACGATGTGTTTGTGCCCTGGGAACGGGTTTTTCTGGCCGGGGAAACGGACTTTGCCGGGCCTCTCGCCGTGCTCTTTGCCCTCAATCATCGCCACAGCTATACCGGCTGTAAACCGGCGGTGACGGAAATCATTATTGGTCTCACCGCGCTGGTTTCCGATTATAACGGCGTCGGGAAAGAGCCCCATATCCGGGAGAAATTGTCCGATATGATCGGGATCAGCGAATTGATTTTTGCCTCCGGACTGGCTTCGGCGATGGAATCGAGAATTGCTCCCTCCGGCACCTGTATTCCCAATGTGCTCTATTGCAATGTGGGGCGGCGTCTGGCCGGAGAAAATATTTATCATGAACACAATATTCTGGTGGATATCGCCGGCGGCTTATCGGCTACCCTGCCCACGGAGGAAGATTTTTATGACAAAAAGATTGGGCCGTTGCTCCATAAGTACATGACCAGAAAAGCCGGGGTATCGGCGGAAAATATCCACAAAGTATACCGCGGCATCGGCGACATGTCCTGTTCCGGTTTTGGCGCCTTGTGGCAAATTGCCGGAGTCCATGGCGGCGGCTCGCCCATCATGGAGAGCATCGCAATCATGGCCAACTATGATCTGGAGGCCAGAAAGAAGATGGCCAAAGAACTGGTGGGCATCACGAAAGAATAGAGCCGCTTTTGTAACTTCATGAACGCTGATTGTCCTGTGGCGGCTAAGATTTATGATCAACAATTTGATCTGAGTATGAACAGAGTGATGTAAAATAGAATCGGACAAGATATTAAAATGTTTGAATTCAAAAAAATGGAGGTAACTAATGATTAAGAATTTTAATGCATTTAAAAAAAGTCTGCAGGATGGCCGCGAAGTCTATTACCGCGGTAAACTGGTGAAAGATGTGACAAAGCACCCAATCACCAAATTGGAGGTGGCGCCGGTAGAAGCTCTTTTTGACGAGCAATACTGGTTCAACAATCCGGATTATGGCTGCCGGACTTCTCGGTTTTGGAATATCCCCCGCAATAGTGCAGATCTGCTGGAGCGCTCGAAGATCACTTATGAAATTACCAAAGAACTGGAAATGCTTTGGCCACACATCGGTTCCGACTGCATGCTGGCCTTGAGAGTCTCGACCAACACTTTAGGGGGCGTGTTCAAAGAGAGATATGATGCTTTTGCCAAACATGTAATTACGAATAACCTCTGGCTTGCTTGTGCTCAGATTGATTCTAAAGGCGATCGCCGTTTTCGTCCCGCAGAGCAGCCGGATCCGGATCAGTATGTTCATGTTGTCCAAGAAAAAAAGGACGGCATTGTTGTCCGGGGCGCTAAACTGCACACTTCGATGACCGCCATTGCCAATGAAATTGTTGTTTGTCCGGGCCGGGCTTTCAAAGAAGGTGATGAGGATTACGCCATCGCGTTTGCCGTTCCGCCCAACACAAAAGGGCTGAAATTGATTATGCGTCCGGGGATTGCCTCGGAAGGCGCCAAACATCAAGCCGAGGGGCCACGGGCCAATTGGAAGCGCATGGGTGAATCCATGACTGTTTTTGACAATGTTTTCGTGCCCTGGGAGCGGGTTTTTGTTTATAAGGATTTAAAGGCGGCCAGCGGCCTGGCGCTGCTTTTTGCCCTTTTCCATCGTCTCTCCGCCGTATCGTACCGTACAGCGCTGGCGGAGCATTTTATCGGTATGGGAAAACTCATCGCGGAAGCCAACGGTGTAGATCGCGCTCCTCATATTGCACGGGATATTACGGATCTGATCGTTTATACGGAAATACAACGTGCCTGTTCCCGTATGGCCTGTTATGAATGCCACATCGATAAGAGATCGGGCGTCGCTATCCCCAATAACATTTATACCAATGCGGGCAAACTTTATTCCAATTCGAACTATATGAAGGTCATGAATTCCCTGATCGATATTGCCGGCGGTGTGGCCTGCACGGCGCCAAGCGGTGATGACTATGCCAACAAGGAATTGCGTCCGTTGGTCAAGAAGTACATGACGGGGGCCGTATCCGGTGAAGAGCGTTTCAAGCTCATGCTGCTGCTCCGGGAACAGATTGCGCTCCTGGGCGGAGAAGAGGCGGT
>ENA-ORXD01002888-ORXD01002888.1-sediment-metagenome-genome-assembly--contig:-NODE-2888-length-10650-cov-4.410385_pt1 | contig 10650 bp, 9 predicted proteins | sample MGYA00237862_ERZ511471 | MGnify/ENA metagenome assembly ERZ511471 | reverse complement strand
AGGCTCCCTCCCAGGAGGAGCAGGGCGGCAAGCACCACCCCGCTCGATTCGAGGATCCACTGGACCTGGGCTGCCGTCGAGGAAAATTCCGCCTGGATGGCCGGAAGGGCCAGGTTGACTGCGGACACGTCGATGAACGAGAGGCTTGACCCGAGGATGGCGGCCGCAAGCGTACGCAACTGGGTGCGGGGGGGACATGAACAGGCGCAGGTTCCCTGGAGGAGAACCCCCTCTTCGCAAGGAGGCCGGCAAACGCAGGGCATCGGTTTCATTCAGCGAGCTCCAGGCACGCCCGGACTGCATCGGGATCGTATTTCGTCCCCGCGCCCCTGCGCAGCTCCTCGCAGGCCTGGTCGAGCGACAACGCCGCCCGGTGGGGACGGTGGGACTGCATGGCCTCGTAAACGTCGGCCACGGCCATGATCCGTGCCTCGAGGAGGATGCCGTCTCCCGATAGCCCCTTGGGATAGCCGGTCCCGTCAAGCCTTTCGTGATGCTGGTGGACGATTTCCGCCAACGGCCAGGGAAGCCGGATCTTCTTCAGGATATCGTAGCCGACCTCGGAGTGCATCTGGACAAGGCGCGTCTCCATGGGACTCAGGCCGCACGGCTTGTTCAGGAGTTCCGCCGGTATGCCCAGCTTGCCGATATCGTGAACCAGCCCGGCAAGGGCCAGGACTTCCTGGATTTCTTCCCCCAGTCCCATTTTTTCGGCGATCTTCGACGCGATGCGCGAAACGGCTTTCTGGTGCTCGGAAGTATAGGGGTCCCGGAATTCGACGGTGGAGGAAAGCACGTTGACCGTGTCGATCCACAGGCGCCGCATGCTTTCGATGTTCTCCCTCAGTTCCCGCTCGGTGGCCTTCCGGTCGCGGATGTCCTGGTATATCCCGTAAACGGCCCGCCCTTCGCCCTCCACGGGGAAACTGATTCCCTGGAGAAACACGTCCACGGGAGTCCCGTCCTTCCGGTAACGAACGGTCTCCTTGCGGATCACCCCTCCCCCGGAAACCGCCCGCGTGATCCCCGAAGCTTCCTCGTGCCGGTCGACGGGTGCGATCAGGTCGTCCACGGCAACCCCCGGCCTCGCGTCCTCGGGGTCCAGGCCAAACAGTTCGAGGAAGGCCCTGTTCACCCGGCGAATCCGGCTTTCCCCGTCCGCCAGGACGACCGCCTCGGGGGAATGGTGGAAGAGGTTTTCGAAGTAGGCCTTTTCCCTGCCGATAGCCTCCTCGAAACGGACCCGCTCCGTGATGTCCTTCGCCATGCCGATGACGCGGGGAACTCCGTCGAGCTCGATCATTTCCCCGGAAAGGAGGCAATGGATCATCGATTCATCCTTCCTCCGGAACCTGGCCTCGAAATCCCTCACCGACCCTTTGCTCCCCAGCAGGTCGTAAAATCGCCGCCGGTCATCCAGGTCGATCCAGGCACGCAGCTCGTTGAACGATTTTCCGCCGGCCTCATCCAGCGAATAGCCTGAGAGGGATTCCGCCTGTGCATTCATGTCCAGTATCCTTCCCCTGGGAATGTCGAGGATGAATACGGCATCGGGGATCGCCTGGAAGATCCGTTTCATCCTTTCTGCCGCCTCCCGCAGGGCGCACTCGCTCTCCTTCGTCCCGGACAGGTCGAGGTAGATGACGAAATCCTGGACTTCTTTCGCGTCCATGCAGGTCTTGACGTTATAGACAAGGACGGGAACGGTTGTCCCGTCCTTCCTCCGCCGCTCGGTTTCAAAACGGTAGGTGCCGCCGGAATCCGCCAGCCTCGTCACCGAATCGGCCTGTTCCCGAAGGGCCTCGGGTACCACGAGGTCGTCCAGGCGGCAGCCCGCCGCCTCTTCCGGCGTGTAGCCGAACAGGTTCACGAACTCGGCGTTCACCTGCCGGATGATTCCGTTCGCTTCCACGAAAGCCACCGCCGTCGGGGCGCCGCCGAAGAGCGCCTCAAGCCGGGCTGCGTCCGCAGAGGGCGTGCTCCTGGCCCGGGCCAGGCGGTCCATGTCTTCGTAAATCGCGTAGTCGAAGACAGGGCCTCCATCGGGTGCCGTACGGACACCGAGGCAGCGAACCTGCACGGGGCTCCCGTCCTTGCGGCGCCGGACCGCCGTGAAGTCGAAACTCTCTCCCTGCCCCACCCGCTCCGTGATGGAGCGGGCTTCACGGTTCTCGGGCCCGAAAGCGACGAGGTCGTCGATGTTCTTCCCCAGGGCCTCCCCGGCCTCGTAGCCGAAGAGTTCGGTGAAGGCCGCGTTCACACCGAGGATCGAGCCCTTCGGCCCCAGGGCGGCCACCGCGTGGGGAGAACAGGCAAAGAAGCTCTCAAGCTCAAGGTCCTGCGGCACGCCGGGATGATCGGGCCCCTTCATCGGGTTTCACTCCCGTCTTCCCCCCGGAAGCGGACCCGGACCTTTTCGATAAACCGGGCCGGGTTGTAGGACATCTTGGCCTGCCGAAGCCCTTCGTCTCCCATGTCCTGCTCCCGGTTCACCCAGGCGAACCCGGCGCCCATCCGCTCGAGGAAAAGCTGGTTGATGGCCTGGTAGATGCCCTTGATCTCCGGGTTCCCCTTTTCGAAATGGATGACGAGGGAATCCCCACCGAAAGCCTCCGCCACGGTGTAGGCCGCGATGGCCCCATCCACCCTGACGACGCCCCCGGTGAGCCCCGGAAGGTCCTCCCATATCCCCAGGACCCTGGAAATGGCTTCGTTTTCTGCGGACAGCCCCTCGGACCCCGCGCAATCCTTCCACGCGCACCAGTCCTCCTGCATGGACAGGACTTCCCGGATCGTTTCCGGCACCAGGGGTTCGAAGGTCCACTTTTCGGATTTCAGGAATTGTTTCAGGAGGTTTTTCTTCTTGTGGAAACGGTTTCCGGGCAGGTCGACCAGGTCCTTCAAGGAATAGACGTACTCCCATTCGGACCTCTGCGGTTCGATCTCGATCCGCCCGGGAAGCGCCAGGCTCCAAAGGGAGGCAAGGCTGCAGGGGACGCGTTCGAAAACCATCCCTTCCGGGAATTCTTCCGGCAGGGCCCGGCCCCAGTCGACTGTCGTCCAGTCTCCCACGGGAGCCCAGAGCAGGGGTTCCGGCCGGCTGAGGCGCAGCCAGGCGAGCCCCCGCGCCATGGCGACCCCGTATCCCCTGTAGCCGTCCCAGGCCCAAAGGTTGACGAAGCTGTAGTCCGAGGCCTTCTCGGGGGTTTCGGAGAGAAGGGCCCTGTATTCCCGCTGGAAATCGAGCGAAAGGGGAGTGAATTCCATTTTGGGCAATCCTCCTCATCTCATCCTTTTATCATCTCGCCTTATTCTAGCACTCGCCTATCGCAACAGGAGCGTTCGCGTACCCGTCCGGCAGGGAACTGCTGCCTCGGTAAAGGAAGCCCTTGATGAAAAACGGGAGGCGGATGACGGGAATCACGAGCACGAAGGCCCGGTCCGCCTGTCAGGGCGGACCGGGCCTTCGTGAAGGTCTCGGTCGCGGAAACTTTTGCGGGCCCCGGACTGAAAAACCGGAACTTTGCCTTGGAAACCCCTTATTCGTAGCGCCGGGGTTCTTCCTCGCCATTCAGGACGCGCAGGGCCCCTTCGGCCAGGGCGGATGATTCGTCCTCCCCGGGATAGACCCGTATCGGCCCGATGAAGCTCACCCGGGCCGCGATAAGGTCGGTGAAACGGGTGCTGTAGGCCAGTCCTCCGGTCAGGACGACCGCGTCTACACGGCCTTTCAGCGCTGCAGCCCGCGAACCGATCTCACGAGCCACCTGGTAGGCCATGGCCTCGAAAATGAGCGCCGCCCTGGCATCGCCTTCTTCAACGCGGCGAACGACTTCACGGAGATCGTTCGTCCCGAGGTGTGCGACAAGGCCGCCTCCACCCACGAGCTTTTTCATGACCTGGTCGAGATTGTAGGTCCCGCTGAAGCAAAACTTGATGAACTCTCCCGCGGGCAGGGATCCCGCCCGTTCGGGGGAGAAAGGCCCTTCGCCGTCCAGGGCGTTGTTCACGTCGATCACACGCCCCATTTCGTGCGCCCCCACGGAGATTCCGCCGCCCATGTGGGCCACGACGAGGTTGACTTCACCGTAGGCCTTTCCGAGATCGCTCGCGGCACGACGCGCCACGGCCTTCTGGTTGAGGGCATGGAAGATCGACCTGCGCTCGATCTCGGGAATTCCCGAAAGACGGGCTTCCGGCACAAGTTCGTCCACGACGACCGGATCCACGATGAAGGCCCGGTCATGGCCGGCTTCCGAAGCCAGGTGAGCGGCCAGCGGGGCCCCCAGGTTCGAGGCATGGGATCCCCATCGGCAGCTTTTCAGGTCATCGATCATGGCAGGCTCGACGAGGTAGGTCCCCCCGGGGATGGGTTTCAGGAGCCCGCCCCGCCCGACGACCGCGTCAATGGTCGAGACAGGGGTGTTGTGCCTCTCCAGGGCCTCGCGGATCGCTTCGAGCCTGAAACCTTCCTGGTCCATCACGCTGGCGTAGGACCGGATGACCTCGACATCGTACCGTTGGGTGTCGCTCCAGGATTCAACGCCATTCTCGAAGAGAGCCACCTTGGTGCTGGTCGAGCCCGGGTTCAGCGTAAGGATCCGATAGGTGCGCTTTTCCAAGATCAAACCCTCCAATCGGGAAAGGGGCCGCTTTTCGCGGCCCCCTGGAAGAAACTAGCCCTTGAAGACCGAGAGAGCCACGGCTGCCGCGATGGACAGCGTCTTGGCCTCGATCGTGTCGGACCGGCTGGTCAGGACGACCGGGGCGGAGGCCCCAAGGATGAGGCCGGCGGTCTTGTTCTCGGAGAAGTAGACGAGAGCCTTGACCATCATGTTTCCCGCGTCGATGTTCGGGACGAGAAGGATGTCGGCCTTGCCCGCGACCTCGGAAACGATCCCCTTGTGCTTCGCCGATTCCTCGCTGACGGCGTTGTCCAGGGCGAAGGGGCCGTCCACGAGGCAGTTCTTTATCTGTCCGCGGCGCTGCATCTGCGTGATGGCGGCGGCATCCAGCGTCGCCGGCATGTCCGGGTTCACGACCTCGACGGCTGCCAGCACGGCGGCCTTCGGGCACTCCACGCCGAAGGAGCGGGCGAGCCCGACCGTGTTGGACAGGATATCGGCCTTGGTCTTCAGGTCGGGGTACATGTTGAAGGCCGCATCGGAGATGAAGAAAATGCGGTCATAGCCCTTCACTTCATGGAAGTAGCAATGGGAAATGGTCTTCCCCGTGCGAAGGCCGACTTCCTTGTTCAGGAGGGCCCTGAGGAAGTTGTTGGTGTGGATCATGCCCTTCATGAAGATATCCGCCTTGCCGGAGGAAACGAGCTGGACGGCCGTCATCCCCACCTGGGCTTCACCGCGGCGTTCGTCGATGACCTCGTAGTTGGCCAGGTCGACGCCGGCCTTGTCGGCCGCTTCCTTGATCTTGTCCCCGTTCCCGACAAGGATGCCGAATGCGAAGCCTTCCTTGCGGGCAGCCTCGATGGCTTCGAGGACTCCCGGGTCCTCGGCCAGGGCGATGGCCACCTTGCGGGGCCCCTTCTCTGCGCCGATCTTCCTGGCATAATCCATCAGTGCGGTGAGCGTGCGAAGCTGTTCCATACGTTGCAACCTCCCTTAAAGGATTTGTTTGACCCTATTTACCGTGACATGGAAAGGACCGCCCCGAAGGCGATCGAAAGAAGCTTTGTTTCCGCGTTGTCGAACCGGCTCGTGAGGACGATGGGCCTCCGGGCCCCGAGGATGACGCCGGCCCCCTTGCCGCCGGACATGTACATCATGACCTTGCCCACGAAGTTTCCCGCTTCGATGCTCGGCACCAGGAGCATGTCCGCGTCTCCCGCCACGGGTGAATCGATGCCCTTGATCCGCGCGGCCTCGGGACTCACCGCGTTGTCGAGGGCCAGCGGGCCGTCAAGGATGCATCCCTTGATCTGTCCCCTGCGGTTCATCTGGGTCAGGGCCGCGGCGTCGAGGGTCGCCTGCATGTCGGGGTTGACCACTTCCACGGCGGCAAGGGCCGCGATCTTCGGGCAGGCGACTCCGATCCTGTGGTAGGCGCTGACTGCATTCTCGACGATTCCAACCTTTGTGGGAAGATCCGGGTACATGGCCATTCCCCCGTCGCTCATGCCCAGGACCCCCGGCATGCGGGGGACCTGGAACAGGAAGAGATGGGAGAGCAGGGAACCGCTCCGCAGGCCCCACTCCTTGTTGAGGACGGCCTTCAGGAGGACCGCGGTCTTGACGTTCCCCTTCATGAGGAGGTGGGCCTCCCCCGAGGAAACCATCTTTACGGCCTTCTCCGCGGCAAGAGCGTCATCCGGTTCGTCGACAAAGGCCAGCGGGGAAAGGTCAAGGCCGAGGCTATCGGCAATCGCCTGGGTTTTCTTGCGGTTTCCCACCAGGACAGGGTCAACGATCCCTTCCCTCGCGGCATCCGCGACGGCCTCCAGGATGTCGTCCCCCTGGGGGCAGGCCACGGCGACGGTCATCCGTGGAGCAGACTTGCATTTTTCCAGCAGGAAATCCAGGTTCTTGAGCTGCATCGCCCCTATCCCTCCACCTTCACGAAATCCCCGTACCGCATCGGGGTTTCCTCTTTATTCAGGACTCGCATGGCCCCTTCCGCCAGCGCGGTCAGCTCGTCCTCCCCCGGATAGACCAGGACGGGGGCGATCCACTGCACCGCTTCGGCCACCATCGCAACGAAGTCCGCGTCGAAGGCAACCCCTCCCGTGAGAAGGATCGCGTCCATCTTTCCCGACAGGACGGAGGCGAAAGCACCAATTTCCTTCGCCACCTGGAAGGCCATGGCCCGGTAGGCAAGGGCCGCCGAAGCGTTCCCCTGCTCGACCAGGGCCTTGACTTTCCGCACGTCGCTTTCCCCGGTGTAGGCCACGAGGCCTCCGGCCCCGACGAGGCGCTTGCGGAGATCCTGAAGGGTATAGCGCCCGCTGAAGCAGAGGCGGGCGAGGTCCCCGGCAGGGAGCCCGCCGGCCCGTTCGGGGGAAAAGGGACCGAACTCGTTTCCATTGTTCGTGTCGACAATCCTTCCGTGGCGTGAGGCACAGACGGTGATCCCCCCGCCCAGGTGGGCCACGACGAAATCCATTTCCTTCCAGTCGCCTCCAAGGTCGCGGGCCGCCCTTCGAACGGTCGCCTTGACATTGAGGGCGTGGAGGAGGGAGCGTTTCGGAAGTTCCGGAAGACCCGTCAGTCTCGCGACGTCATCCATCTCGTCGACGGCCACCGGATCCACGATCAGGGCAGGAACCCCAAGGGGCGCGGCAATGGCGTCCGCCAGGATTCCCCCGAGGTTGGAGGCGTGTTCCCAGGGCTTCCCTCTTCGCAGGTGGGCCTTCATGACCTCATCCACCGCGTAGGTGCCGCCCGGTATCGGGTCCAGCAGGCCTCCCCGGCCTACGACTGCATCCAGGTTCCTGAAGTGAGAACCGTGCTCTTCGCAGGCCCTCTCGATGGCTGCCATTCGAAAGCCGAACTGGTCGGCCATGGTGGGATAAGCGGCAATCTCGGCCGGGTCATGGCTCACGGTGCTGTGCCAGGTTTCGACCCCATTGTCGAACCAGCCCACCTTCGTGCTCGTGGAACCGGGGTTGATGGCCAGTACCTGGAAACCCATGTCAACGAACCTCTTCCCTGGAAACGAACTTGCCGTCGATAAAGACTTCCATCATCGGGCAGACCCCCTCCAAAAGGATCTTCATGCCTGGCGTAAACCCGTGCCGGGGCACAAAGACACAAGACCTTTTCAGGTCTTTTCCGAAAATTGATTATATCACCTCGTGAAACGGGTCATTCCCATTGAAAAGCCGAAGCCTTGAACAAAAACCAGGCCTCCCTGCCCGGCACCAGGGCGAGATCGGCCGCCGATGCGTGCGTCAGGCGGGCGGTGAGGACCAGGCTGCTGCAGGAACCCTTCAGGAGTACGGCCCCTGAACCGTTTTCGAGGCTCATCTCGAGGATCGTCACCAGTAGGGCGTTGCGGGCGGAAAGACCATGGGGCTTTTCAATGGAAACGCTGATATCGCTCGCGTCCAGGATACCCAGGGCAGCAGGGCTGGGAGGACGTGTCGAGGTCACCACCTGCCCGCATTCCAGCGTCATCGTCCAGAGCTCCCCTCCCTCGGCTGCAACCCAGGGTCCCGCGAACCGGTTCTGGACGAAAGACCTTCCCGGCCGACCGTCCTGGAAGGCCAGGAGGGAGTCCGCCACCTGCCCGAGCCAGGCCATGTCGTGGCTGACGACCACGAGGGTCGCCCCCCATTCTTCCCGGGCCTTCAGCGCGGCGGACTTGAGCAAGTGTGCGCTCCCCTTGTCAACGCCGGCAGTAGGCTCGTCGAGCAGGAGAACGGGAGTGCGGATCGCCAGCCTGGAGGCGAGGGCCACCCGGCGGGCTTCGCCTCCGGAAAGGGCAGTCCAGGGACGGTGGGCAAAATCCCGGGGGTCGAGCCCCACCATCTCGAGGCTGTGGAAAACCCTGTCCCGCATGCCTTCCCGATTCCCCCTCGCCCGCAGCCCGTAGGCGACGTTTTCGAAAACGGACCGGCGCAGCAGGTAGGGGTCCTGGAGGAGCAGCGTGACCTGCTGGCGCAGCTCGAGGAGGTTCGCCCCTGCCGCAGGAACGCCCCTGAAGGAGATGAAACCGCGGGACGGGGCTTCGAGGAAGGCCAGGATCCGAAGAAGGGTGCTCTTGCCGCTTCCGTTTGGTCCCTCGAGCCCCAGGATGGACCCCGGCGCGATTTCCAGGCGCTCGATGTCCAGCGCAAGCCGATCCCCGTAATTGACCTGCAGGTTTTCGAGGCGATAAAGGGGGTTGATCACGAGGCAGCCCTCCTCCTGAAAAATGACAGGCCGCCGTTTAGAATGAAGGAAATCGCCAGGAGGACGAGCCCGAGGGCGATTCCCATGGAGAACTCGCCCTTCCCGGTTTCCAGGGTGATCGCCGTCGTGATCGTCCGGGTGTGCCACTTGATGTTGCCCCCGAGCATCATCGAAACCCCCACCTCGGCGACAACCCTTCCGTAGGCCGTTACGGCCGCGGCGAGGACCGCGAACCGGACTTCCCTCAAAAGCCCCAGGACCATTCGTCCAGGCGGGGTGCCCAGGGTCTGGAGGGTGAGAAGCATCCTCGGGTCGGCCCCCTCAAGGGCGGAAGCCGTCAGTGCAACCACGATCGGCAGGGCCAGGATAGCCTGGCCGATGGCCATGCCCCTGATGCTGAACAGGAGATCCAGCGAACCGAGCGGCCCCTGCCGGGAGATGAAGGCATAGACGAGAAGCCCCACCACGACCGTCGGGAGGGCCAGGCAGGTGTCCACAACGGCCCGTACCAGCCTCCTTCCCGGAAAATCCCGGGTCCCGAGAAGGATTCCCAGGGGGAGGCCTGCGAGGAGGCTGACAAACATGGAAAGGGCCGTCAGGCGAATCGTGACGTCGACGGCGGACCATGTCTCCGGGTTTCCGCTAAGAAGCAGGGCCAGGGCCTGGCTGAAGCCTTCCAGGATGAAATCCATTGGCATTCCCCATTTTTTCCCAAACTTGAAACGGAAAGATCTTCCGTAACGTAGCACAGGGGCAGGGAGGGTGCAAGAAGTTTGCGAAGAAAGAGAAGGACCGCGGAGAGATACACAATTCGCCGCTTTTCGCCTTATACTAGCAGGCGGAGAATCATCGCCCAATACCTTTCTGAAAGAAGGTCTTTCCCTTGTCCCTGGCCTACTTCGAAGGGGAGTTTCGGTCCCCTTCCTCTGTTTGCATCCCCGTGACGGATATGGGTCTCCAGCGCGGCGTCGGAGTTTTCGACTCCCTGAGGACCCTCGGCGGCAAACCGCTCGGACTCTCGCTTCACCTCGACCGCCTCGACCTGGAGAACCTGGTGTACGGCGTGCCCCCCCCGGAGGAGTTCGACGTCGGACCGCGACACGAGGGCCGTTACACCGCGGATGGGATCCGCCGCCGGCGGTGTCCGCCAGGGCGCAAACCATAGAGCCGCCAGCCCCAGTGCTGCCAAAGCAAGACCGGCTGCACGCGAGTTCCAGGCAAACGTGGCCGACTGTTGCCGAAGGCCAGGCGGACGCAGAGGGAAGGTCGCCGTCGATCGCCGGCCGAACTGCCCACACGGCGTTCGCGCCGGGCTTCGGTGCGGCCACTCTTCTCGCCAGAATAGCTTCTCTGGCGGCTCCTTGACAGCGCGCACGGGTGGACGGAAGATGCTTCAATCGAGTGATTGAATCGATCTCGCTGGAAGCGAGCGACCGACGGAGCAGACTCTTCTGCTCGTGCTCCGTCGGCCTCTTTCCGACTGGGGGGCGGGGCGGTTGGCACCGGAAGCTTGTCGCTGGGCGAGGGTCGCACCGGGGGGTGCTGTTTTTGCAGGCTGCCCCCGGCGGGAAGGGGAGGCCGGCCGCGTGGGCATCCTCCGCCGCCCCCTGTGCTTCGTGGCTCCAATGCTCGAGCCGACCGTCGGCTGCTCTCCCTTGCCGCTCGACGTCCGGCCATGCGATGGGCCGGCGGTGCGACCTTCGCCCCGATCTCTCCCCGCCGCAGGCCCGCCCCCAGGATGATCACCCAAGGAACGGAGGAGCCCCGCTGATGGCCAACGACGACCTGTTCACCCAAGCCG
>ENA-ORXD01002887-ORXD01002887.1-sediment-metagenome-genome-assembly--contig:-NODE-2887-length-10650-cov-14.963397_pt1 | contig 10650 bp, 6 predicted proteins | sample MGYA00237862_ERZ511471 | MGnify/ENA metagenome assembly ERZ511471 | reverse complement strand
CAAGCTGTTCCGGGCTGGTTCGAGGCTTGGGAGCAGGCACTCAGCCGATTTCGACCCTCCAGCGAGCTTAACTACCTTAATAACGCCGGCGGCAGACCGGTAAAGGTGAGTGACCCGCTCTGGCAGGTATTGCACCAAGCGAAAGAGGCCTGGCGATACAGCGACGGGATGGTGACCCCCACCCTGCTTGCTCCTTTGCAAGCCGCCGGATACACTCAAAGTTTTGAGGAAAGCATTATGGGGAAATCGTATTCATCTGCACCTTTTGAATATAGTTTTGCCAGCCCTGAAGAAATAAAGATGAACTCTCACGAGCAAACCGTCTGCCTGCCTCCCGGTACAGGCCTGGACCTGGGCGGAATCGCCAAAGGCTGGGCGGCCTGGCAGGCAGCCATGCGGTTGAGCGCGGCAGGCGCCGCCCTGGTCAACGCCGGCGGTGATATTGCCATCAGCGACAGCCTGCCCGGTGGTCAGCTATGGCCGGTGGGGGTCAATGCGCCTTATAACCGACAAGAATCGCTGGAAGTCATCCTGGTTGGCAAAGGTGGGGTAGCCACATCTGGCCGTGACCGCCGCCGCTGGCAATCTAACGGGCATTGGCGGCATCACATCATCGATCCACGCACCGGGCAACCTGCCCAAACCGATGTAGTCAGCGCGACGGTAATCGCCCCGGATACCATGCAGGCCGAAACCGCCGCGAAAACTATACTGATATTGGGCAGCCAGGCCGGACTGGAGTGGTTGGAAAATCATCCATCTCTGGCCGGGTTGGTGGCACGCGAGGATGGCGCTATTTTGACCACCCCTAATTTTCAAAACTTTAGCGGAAACAAATATGAACAGTACTGACATAGGAAAAACAATTCTAAAGAGTGTCCTGGGAATGGCAGCCATAATCGCAGGCAGCATTCTGGCGATGATTCTGCTGCCCGCCTGGCTTCCGGTGATTGAACACTCCTTCCAACCCTCCGACCCGAAATTTTTCTGGTTTGCCTCCCGCGCCACCGCGGTGATTGGTTATCTGTTGCTATGGTTATCCATGCTGCTGGGGCTGGTGATCAGCGCCCGTCTCGCCGCGCAAAGCACCAGCAAAGAACTCATCTTTGAAATCCACAAGTTCACCAGCTTACTGGGATTGTTGTTCGCGTTGCTGCACGGGTTGCTTTTAATGGGCGACCGCTACATTCAATTCAGCTTTATTCAGGTTTTCACACCCTTTTCAAACCAGGCTTACAAACCGGTGTGGGTCGGCATTGGACAGCTTGCGATCTATATCTGGTTTCTGGTTTGGGCTAGCTTTTATCTTCGCAAAAAAATCAGCCGCCGGGTATGGCGACTGATTCATTTTGCTAGTTTTATTACTTTCATGTTCGTGCTGGTTCACGGCATCACCAGCGGCAGCGATGCCGCCAGCCAGTGGACACTGACGATTTACTGGGTAAGCGGCAGCATTTTTCTATTTTTGTTATTCGTGCGGATTTTAAGCGCATTGCTGCGACCGTCATCCCAAAAAGAATTAAATATCAATACCAATCACGTTCCGAATCACTACTCCAATCAAAAATGAGAAAGTGGCCACACCCACGCTGATCGCCGCCATTTCGAAGAAACGCCGCTTGAACGAATAGCTTTTAGCTACCGAAATATAAAAATTAAACATGGCGATGATCAACAACGCGTTGAATATCGTGAAACTCAGACTGACAATATAATTTCCGAACAAGAAATAGGGCAATACCAGAAATAACACCGTAAAGATATAAGCAATCCCCGTGTAAATGGATGATTTCAACGGATCCTGCTCGCCTTCATCTGACTTTTGCGACAAATACTCCGAGGCAGCCATCGAAAAGGAAGCCGAAATACCCGTAATCAGACCGGCCAGGGCGATCAGGCGCGTATTTTGAAAGGCGAAAGAAAAACCCGCCAGCGCGCCGGTCAACTCTACCAAAGCGTCATTCAAGCCCAGCACCACCGACCCGGCGTATTTTAGGCTTTCTTCGTCCAGCATTTCTACCAGCTCATCCTCGTGGACTTCTTCTTCTCCCATCACCTGTTTTGCTTCGGGGATTTTATCCTGCAATTTCAGATAAGCTGCTTGCGCTTTTTCCTCGCCAATTTCCATCAATTTAATCCCAAAGGTTAACCCCAGAATGCGCGCCAGCCAGTAGTAAAAATTTACTTTCAGCCAGTTCGGGCGTAAATCCATGCGGGTGTAGCGTTTCCAGATTTCATAATGCTTTTTCTCTTCCAGAGCGATTTTTCTCAATACCCCGCTGTTATGCTCGTCTTTCACCGTGTTTGCCAGGCGTGAATACGTATGAAAGCTATTGATTTCATCTTGCTGCAAGAATAGGAGCTGTTCAATAATTTCTTTGTTGAGTTCTATCTTATTTGTTTCCATTTTTTCTCAAACCTCTTATCTTAAATAATATTCCGTCAATGAATGATTAACCTTACTGTAACACAAGCGATTCTGCAATTCAAAAAGGCCAACCTTCCGGGTGTGAAATCCACCGAAAGGTTGGCCGCTTATTCGGACTTGCTTATGGGGTAACTGGTGCTGTCGCGGTCGGCAAGGCCCGCACCAGTTCATCGCGCTTCAAAGAGATAAGCGATTGCGCGGTCGCCGCGGTGATCTTCACCACATAATCATTATCCTCCACCCAGGCGTAGTATTCTCCGCTGGCTTCGTCTTGCGCGCCTACGCGCAGCGTGAAGGTCTGCGTTTGCCCATCTTGATTGGCACTGATTTGCGCCAGCGCGAGCGGATTTTCCAAGCCATATTCCGGTCTTACACTGGTTCCCACTGGAGCGCTCATGCGCAATTGGGCCAGGGAATTCACCAGCGCGGTGATGCGGGTGGTCTGCAATTCTTCACCCGGTTGCCGTCCCGAGAACTTCCAGGTTCCGCCGGTGTCTTTATTGAGCTCAAAGGCGCCGTTGGCGTTGGTCACTACCAGGCTTTGCACGCTTTCCAATGGTAAATTCAAATACAAGGTGTCGATCCAGCTGGCGGGTGTGGCGCCAAAATCATTCGCGGTCAGGTTGCCCACCAAATAGACCGCGTCTTCTCCATCCAGACGCACATGCGTGGCCCGGCTGGCTGGGGATGTGCCCAAATAAATGATTTGCGTTGATCCATCGGTATAAGTCAAATCCACCCGCCGCAAGAAGCTGTCCGCTGCCACCTGCAAGCGCTTGTGGGTATCAGCGGTGTTGGCCACCTGGCGATTGCGTTTGGCATCCACCAGCAGCTGCAAGGCCGCATCCACCCGGCTGGTTTCGGTGGCAAAGCCTCCGGTACCCACCAGCACCCAACCGTCGCCTTGTTTTTCCAGGCTCACCGTCGCGCCATTAGCATCCGAAACCGACAAATCCACCACCTGATCGGCGGTAAAATCTTTCAATAAAGGCTGGCTGGTTTGCGCCCCACCACGCGGCCAGAACACAAATCCAGTCAGCGCCAGCTGAACAGCCAGCACAATCACCAAAATTCTTTGTAGCTTTGTCATGGCTCCCTCCCCTTAATCCACCCGACCGGGAATCGATAACTGCTCTTGGGGCAGCAATTGCATGGCTTTCTGGTTGCGCCGGCGCGCCTGCCAGAAGAACACGACCACAATCAGAGCCAGCGCTTCCATTCCATAGGCAATCCATTCAAAGGTTTGCTGGCCGGTCTCATTCAACGGCGCCAGCAGATGAATAGCCGAGCCGCGGGCGCGGATGCTGAGTAAATCTTCATCTTCCACACTCCAGTCGACCGCGTTCTGCATCAGGCGCAGATTATTGAGGTAATAATCACCACTTAACCGCGCCGAGAGTTGCAGCGCGAAATCGTTGAGAAAATCAGCCGATCCAAACACCACCAGGCGCGCATTTTCCGGGGATTGCTCAATCATAACCGCAGGGGCAGTCTGACCTTCAACCTGCGGTTGGGGTAGCTCTTTGCCCTTAAAGTAACTTTCAAACTGGCTGGAGACCGAAACACCCAACAGAAATGATTGCTGTTCCTGACCAATCGGGAAGCCCAATTCCGGGTATGTTTCAAAATCTGGCACGATATTCAGGTCCTGCGCCTCCCAGGAGTTCACGCTGGAAGACAACAGCGTGTCGGCCTCTCGACCGCTATTCAGGTCCTCATCTAACGTTACCGCCGCGGCCCAGTTGATGCTGACCGCCGGCAGATTGGCTGTAATGGGGTTCTTCTGGCTCATTGCATTGGAGCGGACATCAATGAAGAAAGGATAATCCACCGCCTGAATCTCCTGCACCTGGTAGCCATTGACATCGCGGTTTACCGCCACGGGGAAGGCCGCATTTTGCGGGTCGAGCACCAGGCCACTTTGCACGTTCACCCCGTAACTCGCCAGCAGATCGTTCAACCCGCCTGCGATGGGGGTCAGCAGCGGCTGTCCGCTGTACGGGTCCGCGTTCAGATTATTATTGCTGGCCGCCACCACCAGCGCCCCGCCGCGCATGAGGAATTGATCCACAGCAAACAACTCCAGATCGCCAAAGCCCTGCGGCGCGATCAGTATCAACGTATCCACATCAGCCGGAACGCTGCCGGTACTCAGATCCACTTCTTTGACCGTGTACTCCGCGCGCAATTGCTCGCGAATGGCCTGGAAGGTGCTGACCGGCTGCTGCATCTGCCCAAACATATCCTGCGTGGGTGTTTCAGGCGGCGACCAGACGCCCACCACCTTCAGGAAACCGCTGCTGGAGCGTTTCAACATGCCTTCAATCGTAGCGCGCACATCCGCTTCGTTGGCTTCAACCGGCGGGTAGGCGGCCAGGCTTTCTTCGCTGCCGACCAGCACTAAATGATAATAATAAGTGTCACTGGAAAACAAAGAAACCTGGAAGGGCTGCAACCCGAATTCATCTTGCAATTGCTGGCGGGTGACTGTCGCGCCCGGCTGATCCGGATCCACCACCTGGAAGATGAATTTTCCGTTGGATTGGGCGGCAATCTCCTCACTCACTTTGCGCACCAGCGCGTCGGTTTCCACCAGTTCAGGCGGCAGAACCTGGCTGCTGACGTAGTAGGTGAGGGTGACCGGCTGGTCGAGCGCGGAGAGAATCGCGTCCACGCTTTGGAAACCGTACACCACTTTCTTGATTGCCCGCGCCAGATCGTATTCCAGACTGCGGAAGGATACTTCCACCTGGTCACCGCGGTTGTTGACGTCGATCAAATCTCGGAAGTTGAGCACTTCCCACTGGTCGCCATAGCGCACCAGCACATCAAAATAGGCGTTGACTATCGAAGCCTCATTGCGGCCGGAAATCTGAAACGGCGTGGAACGGATGCCGTATTCCTGGGCGGCCTCGTTCTCAATTTCCGGGTCACTCAAAGGATCCACCACCTCGGTGGTCACCTTGCCGCCTGAAGCGATCTCCAGCTCACGCAGCATATCGCGTAATTGTGGAATCAACGGTTTGAGCAAGGGGTGCGTATTTTCGCTGACATACGCGCGAATCGACAGCGGCTCTTCCAGGTTAGAGACCAGATCGCGGGTAACCTGCGAAATGGTAAATTCCTTCTGCGCGGTCAGGTCCAGGCGCAGCCCGCTCAGCGGGTATAACCAGGCATTCACCAGCAGCAGATTGGCACAGATTAAAGCCACCGTGCTTTGCATTTTGCCTTTATAAGCCTTTTGTTGCCCGCTCCAGCGCTTGGCGTCCAGAGAGAGCACGTTCAACGTCAGGAACACCGCCGTCAGCGACAGGTAATACACCAGATCACGCAGGTCAATCACCCCGCGTTCGATACTCTCAAAGCGGCTGCCGGTGCCCAGCGCCCACAACACATCGCTAACCGCGCCACTGGTTAAATCGGTAATGCCGCGCGTGCCTACCAGGTAGAAAACCCCACCGATCAGCACGGTCAAGATCAAGGAGACAATCTGGTTATCGGTGCGCGAGGAAACGAACAAACCGATCGCCGCGTAAGCCGCCGCCATTAAGATGGCCGCCAGATACCCGCCGAACACCGGGCCCCAATCCAGGTTGCCCAGCAGCGAAACCATGATAGGCAGGGGTAGAGTCAGCGCCAGGGCCAGCACAATCAGCGCCATCACCGCCAGAAACTTGCCCAACACTAAATCGGCCGGGCGCACCGGCAAGGTCAACAGGCTTTCCAATGTGCCCGAGCGCTGCTCTTCGCTCCACTGGCGCATGGTCAACGCCGCCAGCAGGCCAATCAGCAGCACCGGCATCCAGGTAAACATCGGGCGCACATCGGCCAGCCCGCGCACAAAGAATTTTTCCACAGTAAAGAAAACAAACAGAGTCGCCGCCAAAAACACACCCAAAAAGATCAGCGATAGCAGCGAACCGAAATAAGTATCCAACTCTTTTCTGGTAATTGCCAGGATCTTTTTCATTCTTCCACCTCTCAAGCCGTCATGGCAATTTGATTAAAAATGGACTCTAAACTGCGCGTGTCGCGGCGCAATTCACGCAGGCGCCAGCCATTCGCGGCAGCCAGCTGGTAAATCGCGGGGGTTAAATCGGCGCCATCCCTGCCAACCACCCGAAATCCCGGATACGCGCCGCCATTGGCGTACACTTCCACATCCCGCACACCCTCCAGACCGGCCAGCAAGGATTTCGCGTTCTCAGGTAATTCATCCAGAATCACCACCGCGTTGCTGGTCACCGAAAGCTCATCCAGGCGCGCGTTGGCGCGGATTTCACCGTTCATCAGAATAATCACCCGGTCGCACAACGCCTCCACTTCCGGCAAAATGTGGGTGGAAAATAGCACCGTGCTCTGCCCGGCCAGGTTCTTGATCAGACTGCGAATTTCCACAATCTGAGTCGGGTCGAGCCCCACTGTGGGTTCGTCCAGAATTAACAATGGCGGTTGGTGCAATATGGCCTGCGCCAACCCCACCCGCTGGCGAAAACCTTTCGACAGTGTGCCGATCGCGCGCGTAAGGTGCTTTTCCAACCCTACCGCGTACACCGCGCGCGAGATCATCGCCGGTTGATCTTCTTCCGCGATCCCGCGCAGATCGGCCATCATTTTCAGCGTGGCCTGCACACTTAATTCGGGATACAACGGGGCGTTCTCCGGCAGGTAGCCAATCCGCGCCTGCACTTCACGCGGGTGGCTCATCACATTAAACCCATCTACTTCCACCACCCCTTCGTCCGGCTGCAGGTAGCCGGTTATCGTCTTAATGATGGTGGTCTTCCCGGCGCCATTAGGCCCCAGCAGCCCCACAATTTCACCCTGCCCGATTTCAAAAGACACCCCTCGCAGGGCTTTTACGTCTCCGTATGCTTTCTTTAAATCTTGAACTATGATCATGTTCCCCTCCTGAATATTGGAGAATTGTACAGCTTCAACCATATCAAAAAAATATAAATATTTGGTTAACCTTCGATCTCTTGTGGATAAACCACAATCCATAATTCTAATCCTGATTCAAAAAACTGGCGGCTATAGAAAATCAAACCAATTGACGCCAGAATGTATCTCGAAGATACATGGCAAAACAAAGAAACTTCGCTACACTAGAAACGATCCAGGAAGGATCAGTGACTTGCTGTGGAGGAAACATGAATATTGAACAAAAAGCCAGCAAGGCAGCCCGAGCTGCCGCGCTATACAATCTGGAACATTTTCACCAGGCGTGGAACACCCCCAATCTGCGCCGGCTCATGGGCAATGAATTACTCTTCCCCCCCTCACCACGTGTGATTTCGGCGCTGATGGAGATGCTCAATCAGGTTAATTATTATCCGGAAGATATCGGCACACACCAACCGCTTCGAGAAGCTCTGGCGCAATATGTTGGCCTCCCCGGAAAAACGGACTGGGTGACGGTAGGCAACGGTTCGATGGAAAATATAGACATGATTCCGCGCGCCTTCATCGATGAAGGAGACGAAATCCTGCTGCCCTGCCCGGATTACTCCCCCTATACCCGCCGCCCATTGCTGTATGGCGCCAAGATCATCGATGTGCTCCCCGACGCGCAGTTTAATTACACACTCGCTGATTTTGTTTCCAAAGTAACCCCGCGCACAAAAATGATCATCATCAGCCGGCCAAATGCCCCCATCGGCAACCTGGTTAGCCGTGAGTTGATTGAAGGGTTATGCCAGTTGGATTGTATCGTGGTGGTGGATGAAGCCTATACCGAATTTTCTGAACAAACGGTATGCGACCTGGTGGAAATTTATGACAATCTGATCATCAGCCGCACCTTTTCCAAAGCCATGGGGTTGGGCGGGATTCGCCTGGGCTTTTTGATCGCCCAACCAACCTTAATTGAATGGATCAACCGGGTGCGTGTGCCGATCAACATCAGCCTGCTGACTCAGGTAGCCGCAATAGCCGCCATCGAAGACGCAGAGTACATCCGCGCCAACACCCACAAGGTGATCGACAACCGTGAATTTTTTATCAAAAATGTTAGCCAGATCCCGGGCATGCAGCCTATCCCATCATTGGGAAATTTTGTGATGGTCAATTGCAAGAAAACCGGTAAAAGCGGCAAATTCTTTTACGAAGCCCTGTTGAATGCCGGTTATCTGGTGCGAAACTTTGACAACGCGCGCGGCTTACCCGGCGAAGGCTTTTTCCGGGTAACCATTGGCAGTCGCCAGGATGTGGAAGGTGTCTTGGAAGTGCTGCACACCCAAATGCCGCTGGTGATAGGCAATTGAGCGAAAAAGTTAATTGAGGCGAAAAACTTTCCTTTGGCTTGCGCATTCCCCAGCGCGGCCTGCAACAGGCCTGGACTCTCGCGAGGCCAGGCCTTTTTTCAAATCAGAATGGGTTCTTTCCATGACTGAAAAACATTATAATTACTCCAGCCCGATCGGGCGTATTGGATTACCCAATCATGCGCTGGAGTTAGAATTGCCTTCTACATCATTGCTGATGACAACCAAGCTTTACCATCCCCAGGTGCAGCCGGAGTACATCGCCCGCCCGCGCCTGCTGGACACCCTTTTTCAAGCCACCCATTACCCCCTCACAATGATTTCCGCGCCAACCGGCTTCGGTAAGACCAGCCTGCTGGCAGATTGGTGCCAGGCAGCCCGCCAACAAGGAATCAAGATCGCCTGGTTATCTTTGGAAAAAGCGGACAACGATCCGACTCGTTTTTGGACTTATGTCACCGCGGCGATTCAATCCTCCGTGGAAGGCCTGGGAAGCGGCGCATTTCAATTGCTGAATCAAATAGAAGTCCCTCCACAAGAATATATCCTGGCTGAATTAATCAATGAAATGGCTTCTCTGGAACAACCCCTGGCTCTGGTTCTGGATGACCTTCACCTCATTCAGCAAAACACCATCCACAACGGCCTGGCGTTCTTGATCGAACACTTACCAGAGCACGCCCACCTGGTGATCAGCACGCGCAAAGATCCCCCATTGCCATTACCCCACTTGCGCGCGCATAAAAAACTTCTGGAAATCCGCGGAGATGATTTACGCTTTACCCCGCTTGAATCACGCCAATACCTCACGGAAAGCAGCCGCATCGATCTCATCCCGGAAACATTTGAAATTCTGGAAAAGCAATTAGAGGGCTGGGTTGCCGGGTTACAATTGGTGACGCTTTCGTTAAGGAAAAGCAGCAACCCCAATCAAGTTTTAGAGCAAATTTCTCAGGGACATCCTTTTATATTCGATTATCTGGTCGATGAAGTATTAGACCAGCAGCCCCCCGAAGTGCGTCTATTTTTAACCCGCTGCGCGGTATTGGAACGGCTGAACGCCGGTCTTTGTGAGGCGCTGGTGAATCCAATCGATGCGTCCATCAACGCGGCAGACATGCTTGAGCGTCTGCGAAAAGACAACCTCTTCCTGGTGTCGTTGGATGAATCTCAAAAATGGTTCCGCTTTCACCCTGTATTTGAAAAAGTCCTGTCCAAATACCTCATTCAGAAACACCCGCAATGGGTACCCGAACTGCACCAGACTGCCGCTAATTGGTATGAAACCCATCAATATCCCATAGACGCGGTCGCTCATTTCATCCACGGCGGGCAGAATCAACAGGCCGCGCGCGTGCTGCATGAATCCGCCTGGGATTTTTTAAGCGCCACCAACCAATGGGCCACCATAAAATACTGGATTGACCAATTACCCCAGGAAGAAATGCAACGCTATCCGCGCCTGTTTATGCAATACGCGTACGCGCTGCTTTCCATGGGTGAACTTGCCGCGGCGCAGCATTACCTTACGCTGGCCGAGCAGCATTTACAACAATCGCGGGATCACGCCAGCCTGGGAGAGCTTTACACCATCCGTGCTTTATTATTGCGTTACGAATCAGACGCGGACCATATCAAGGCTTTTGCCCGCCAGGCATTGGAGTACCTGCCAGAGAATCATTACATGCAGCGCAGTATGGCGTGGAACTGTCTGGGAATTGGGTACCATTTGGATGGAAACATACTTGATGGGGAAGACGCGGTGCGCCATGCCCTGCGAAACGCATCCATTGCCAATAGCAGCCCGGCTTTATCCAATGCCCGGCACACCCTTGGGCACATTTCGCTCAGCAAAGGCTGCCTGAAAGAAGCGGAATTTAATTTCAAAGAAGCGCTGGGAGAACCGGGAAAAATGGGCGTATTCGCTCCAACCAGCACTGTGTTTGAAACCTGCTT
>ENA-ORXD01002885-ORXD01002885.1-sediment-metagenome-genome-assembly--contig:-NODE-2885-length-10652-cov-8.656548_pt1 | contig 10652 bp, 8 predicted proteins | sample MGYA00237862_ERZ511471 | MGnify/ENA metagenome assembly ERZ511471 | reverse complement strand
TGTAACTATGGTCCCTTCACGCTGGAGGAAGTCGGCGAGATGATGGGCGTCACCAGGGAACGGATACGACAGATAGAAGCGAAGGCCCTTAAAAAACTGCAGCACAAGAAGAGAAAGGATCAACTGATCGACTTCGCGGCGATGAAAGGTTTTGACTAGGAGTCTACCCCCCTTTTTTCGATTTGAGAGTATCAAGAAATTTTCTCATGTGATCGCGTATCTCCGCCCTTGAAAAGAGGAGCGCGGCGATTTCAAATTCGTACTCCAGCGCCGCATCCTTATCAAGACGCGGGACGATGTCGGATATCTTTTTTACCGCTTCGACGGCCCGGGCCGGCCTCCGGGATATCTCGCCCGCAATCGAGCGTGCATCCTCCATGAACGTATCCGGAGGAGAGACCTTGTTCGCCAGACCTATTCGGAGGGCCTCTTGTGCCCCGATAGGCTCGCCCAGCATGGCGATCTCTTTTGCCTTGGCGGTTCCGACCATCCGCCTGAGAGGATCAAACAGCGGATTCAGCCCGAATTTCAGCTCCGGATGACCGAATATCGCCGTCTCAGAGGCGATGATCATATCACACACGGTGACCAGATTGAACCCTCCCCCCAGCGCTATGCCGCTCACTGCGGCGATAACAGGTTTTCTGAATCCGTAGATTCGCTGAAGGCTCTGGATCATGACCCTGGAATAGTTCTCGAACTGACTGCTCTCCAGTGTTGCCATCTCCTGCAGATCAATGCCGGCCGAAAAGACGGTATCCCCCCCGGTGAGTATGACGGCCCTGACTGAACCGTCTTCTTCCAGACGGTCGAAACAGTGCAGCAGTTCGCGCCTCATCTCCACGGAGAGCGCATTCATCTCATGCGGCCGATTCAGCGTCAGGACGGCATACCCTTTTTCTCTCGTGAGGAGTATCGTATTATATTTCATGTGAATGCGGCCCATACTGTATGTAATAGAATTCACATCCCGTATTCCGGTTTGTACAGGTAAGCGATGCCGGAGCCGGTCTCTCTGAGTTCTTCCAAGAGGGAGGAAATTACCTCCCGCGCCAGATACCCAAGCAGGCCCCTCCGCTTCTTCTCGGGGTAGACAACATCGGGTTTCCCCTCTATTCCCGCGAGATCGGCCGCTGCATCGATCGCATAGTCCAGATTTCCAAGATCATCGACAAGGCCCGCCTTGAGTGCCTGTCTGCCGGTGAATATCCGCGCATCGGCAATATCCTCTATCTCTTGCCTGGGAATCTTTCGATTCGATACGACCGCCTCGATGAACTGGCCGTGAATATCATCGATGACACCTTGGATAAGGCTCCTCTCGGCGGATGTCATATCGCGCACCGGAGACCCCACGTCCTTGTACCGTCCCGCCTTGACGACGGTGGCCTTCAGCCCTATCTTTTTGAGCAAATCCTCTATCTGGGAAAATTGCGCGATCACCCCGATGCTCCCGGTTATCGTACCGGGATTGGCAATGATCCGGTCAGCGGCACAGGCGATGTAATATCCCCCTGATGCCGCAACCGATCCCATTGAAACGACGACTTTCTTGGATTTCTTGACGTGAAGGACCTTGTCGTATATTTCCTGAGAGGGGACCACCGCCCCGCCGGGCGAATCGATGCGCAGGACAACCGCCTTGATGCCGCTGTCTTTTTCGTACTTGTCCAGTTGCCGGACAATATCACCCGCATCGCTCAGGACACCCTCGATCGGCACAACACCTACCTTGTCCCTGAAAGAGAAATCCCGGTTCTCCTCCCCGAAGGGAACAAGCAGGCGAAGGATCAGGAAGAAGAACAGACCGATAACCGCGAGGAGAAGGAATCCAAAGATGACTGGATGTCTTTTCATGAACCCTCTACCAGAAGAGATCGTTCTCCGCCGATACGCCTCAGAGCTTTATGCCTGCCAGCATATCACCAAGGTTCGAAACAACCTTTTCTCTGTTGTTCAAGTACTGTTTCTGGGATGTTTTGTCTGAGGCCTTCTCGGACTCTTTGATGCTCAGGCCAATCTTATGATTGGCGACATCTATGTTCTTTACGGCCGCTGACACGACATCCCCGACAGAGTAAAGGTCCCTTGCAGAGTTAACCCTCTCATGGCTGATCTCAGAGATATGAACGAGACCCTCCACTCCCTCTTCTATTTCGACAAAGATACCGAAGTCAGTGATATTCGTCACTTTCCCGGTAATAATAGACCCGGGGGCATACCGAGAGGAAAGCGCCTCCCACGGATTCTCCTCAAGCTGCTTGACCCCGAGGGAGAATTTCTCCGCCTCGACATCGATCCCCAAGACCATCGCTTCGATCTCCTGACCCTTCTTATACAGATCCGCCGGGTGCTTGATTCGTTTTTTCCAAGAAATATCAGATACGTGTAACAGACCATCAATATCGTCTTCAATCCCTACAAAGATACCGAAGTCCGTAATATTTCGAATCTCACCCTTGATAACGGTCCCCTCGGGATATTTTTCTCTCAGCTCCACCCATGGATTGGGCATCGTCTGCTTGAGGCCGAGCGATATCCTCCTGTTTTCAGGATTTACATCCAGCACCATTACCTTGACGGTATCACCGACGGATATCACCTTGGAGGGATGCCGGATCTTCTTGGTCCAGAACATCTCTGAGACGTGGACAAGCCCTTCGACACCCGGCTCAAGTTCGATAAACGCCCCATAATCCATAAGGCTGACGACCTTCCCCTCCACAATGGATTCGACGGGATACTTCTCCGTAATGGACTCCCACGGGTTCTCCGTCAGCTGCTTTATGCCCAACGACACCCGTTCTTTTTCCCTGTCAAAGCTCAGGACCTTAACCGTTATCTTGTCATCCCGGGAAAAGCTCTCCGAAGGGTGGCGTATCCTCCCCCATGACATGTCGGTAATATGCAGGAGGCCGTCTATACCTCCCAGATCGATAAACAGACCGTAATCCGTTATATTCTTGACCGTGCCCTCGATTATTTTTCCCTCTTCGAGGGTCTCAAGGGTCTTTGCCTTCTGCTTTTCTCGTTCTACTTCCAGTATGGCTTTTCTGGACAGGACAACGTTGTTTCGTTTTCTGTCGTATTTCAAGATCTGGAAATCCATGGTCTGTCCGACATACCGATCGAGGTCCTTTACGGGGTGTGTGCTGACCTGGGAACCGGGAAGAAAGGCGGGAAATCCGATATCGACCGAAAGACCTCCCTTGACTTTTTGTGTGATCGTACCCGGTATGGTGTCATGTTGCTCGTATGCCTTGATAACATCATCCCACACCTTTATCCGGGAGGCCTTTTCCTTCGAAAGTATCAGCTCCGCATCCTTCTTGCGGTCCACAAGGACTTCAATCTCATCGCCCACCGAGATGGTGATATTGCCGTCCGCATCCGTAACTTCACTCAGATACAAACGACCTTCCGTCTTGTATCCGACATCGACCATCGCAGCGTCATCGTTGATCTGGACGATCTTTCCCATCACGACCTTGCCGATGGCTACATCCTGAAGGCTCTGCTCATAGAGCTCCACAAAACTCATGCCGTCTTCCTCTTTTGGCGCCCCCCCCCTCACATCTTCAGCTTCTTTCTTTTCCGGTTTGGTTGTTAAGTTACCTTCGTTAACCATTGATAAAATACCCCCTGACGTTATTCTGAAACCACGTGAAGTGTTCTTGTCTAACATACCGAAAATAAAATAGCAAGCCTAAGAATCTGCCGAATGCCGCCGCCCGTGTCCTCCTGTACGACTCATGAGGGGGGATATCATGACGGACCTGTGCTACGGTCCTGTATTCAAGGGGAGAGACCCTCCCGCATTGACTTATAGCGTGTATTCACCTATCATAGGAATCATTGTGACTGTGCCATCCAGTCATTGAGTGCAAATCCCTGGAGAGGGTCAACCGGATACTATGAAAATAAACCCCAACAACAGTACAGGAAAGATACTGGTCACGTGCCTTGTCCTCCTGTATCTCCACACATCAGCGGGCGTATCCCTCGCATCTTTCACCATACAGGATGAAAAAAAACTGGGAAAAGAATTTTACGATACCTTGAACGACAAGGGGGTGCTCATCAAGGACCCCAAGATAACCGGCTATATCGAAAAGATAGGGCATCTGCTGCTTTCTCATGCCGACCCGTCGTTTTTTGATTTCACCTTCTCCGTCATCAACAGCTCCGGGATCAATGCCTTTGCAACACCGGGAGGCTACGTATATGTGTACAAGGGCCTCATAGAGATTACCGAAGACGAGAATCAGCTCGCCGGCGTACTGGCACACGAAATAGCGCATATCAAGGCCAGACACATAGCCCAGATGATCGAAAGTTCGCAGAAGATGGGGTTGGCGACTCTCGCGGCGATTCTGGCCAGCGCCTTCCTCGGCGGAGGCGGTGATGTGACCGCCGCTGTTGTCGGCTTCTCTTCGGCAACGGCGACAACCCTCAGTCTCAAATACAGCAGGGAGCATGAAGAGGAGGCGGATCGCCTGGGGATGCTGTACCTGACTCAGACCGGATATGACGGCGAGGGGATGCTGAATTTTCTGAAGATTATGAGACAGTACGAGTTTTACTCGAATTTCGTCCCTTCCTACTTCCTGACACACCCGGGAACGGGAGACAGGATCCGCTATCTGGACGGACTTCTTCAGACGAAATACAGGAGCCCGGGTTCCAAGAGCATAGTAGGAAAGCTGGAGCGGATCCAAACTAAACTCGTCATCGAGAAGGGGGACCCCGCTTCCAGTATCAGATATTTCGAAAACGCACTGAAGAAAAAGCCCGGCAATCCGGATGCCCTGTACGGCTTGGCGGTTATACAGGGTAAACTCGGCAGGACGTCGGAGTCCTTCGCCAATTTTCGAAAGGCACTCGCACTATCCCCCGGCGATTCCGACATCCTCCGCGACCTGGGTATCGCCTCCTTTAATCTCGGCAGAATGGCCGAGGCGGTGGATGCCCTTCGGAGCGCCTATCTCGCGGACAGGGAAGACATCGACACCGCCCTGTACCTGGGAAAGGCGTATGCCAACACGGGCGAGCACGATACCGCTCTCGAAATCTACAGGGAATGCCTGCAGAAGAATCCGGACAATATCCCGGTGCACTACGATCTGGCAATGCTCTACGGAAAGCTCAACAGGAAGGGAGAATCCCACTACCACTTCGGCGTCTTTTTCAAGAGGGAGGGCAAACTCCGAAGCGCGCTCTTTCACTTCAAGGCCGCCCAGCCCCTCTTCCCGCCAGGCAGTGAAATAGCCGGGAAGATCGAGGAAGAGATACGTTCCATAGAAGGAAAAGATTCCCCCCCGGACCGTGAAACAAAACGCCCCGCAAATAGGCTATTTTAAGGGCATGCGGCTGCCGTGAAGAGTTGTGTTGCGCATTGACATTTCGCACCCGTATGCTATCTTCCCCGGGCATATGGCACCCTACTGAAGGAGGCATAGATGAATATCACCGTCATGCGAGGGTCCCTCACCGATTTCGACTGTGAAGTCCTGCTTGTAGGACACTTCGAAGACAGCAAAACCCTGGAAGGGGCGGCCAGCCTTCTCGACGACCGGTGCAACGGGATCATCAGCGAGCTGATCGACAGGGGGGATTTCGATGGGAAGCTGTACGCGTCCTCTATCATGTACACCAGGGGGCTGATCCCCGCTAAGAGGATCGTGATCGCGGGGCTCGGGAAGAGAGAAGATTTCAATCTCGAAAAGCTTCGGGGGGCATTCTCCAAGACGGCCCAGAAGATACGTGATCTGGGCGTCCCGCAGGCAGCCGCATCCCTCGATTTCGGCAAAACGAAATGCTCTGCCGGGGACATGGCGCGGGCCGCCGTTGAGGGCATATTGCTGGGGCTCTACCGCTTCACCCCTTACAAGACCGCCGAAGATGACAAGAAAGGGTACATAACCGACCTTACCATCGTGGAGAACCGGCCTAAACTCCGCGGACAGATCAAGGAAGGAGTTCGAATCGCACAGATCGTTTCGCGGGCGGTCTACTTCGCCAGAGACCTCGTCTCCACGCCGTCGAACGACATGACTCCTTCCATCCTGGCGGGCAGAGCCGAGGTCATTGCCAGAGAGGCCCATCTCGCATTCGAGGAGCTGGGCGAGACCGCCATGGAACGACTGGGGATGAATGCCCTGCTCGGCGTGGCGAGGGGGAGCGCCGAAGAAGCGCGGCTGATCATCCTGAAATACAAGGGCGGGAAGAAAAACGATCGCCCCGTGGTGCTGGTCGGCAAGGGGATCACCTTTGACAGCGGGGGGATATCCATCAAGCCTTCTGACAAAATGGACGAGATGAAGGCGGACATGGCCGGGGGCGCCGCGGTAATCGCCGTAATCAAAGCGGTGGCCGACCTGAAGCTCCCCCTGAACGTGGTGGCCGTGGTACCGGCAACGGAAAACCTCCCCGGCGGGAGAGCATACAAGCCAGGGGATGTGCTGAAAACCATGTCCGGCCAGACGGTCGAGGTCAAGAATACCGACGCCGAAGGGCGCCTGATCCTGGCGGACGCCCTCACCTTCGCGCAGAGATACAATCCGGCGGCGATGATCGATATCGCCACGCTCACCGGCGCCTGCGTTATCGCCCTGGGGGATTACATCGCCGGCCTCATGGGAACGGACGAAGACCTCAAAAAGGGCATATCGGCCGCCTCGGATGCCACGGGTGAAACAGTGTGGGAACTCCCCCTGTGGCACGAGTACGAGGAGTTGCTCAAGAGCGACGTGGCGGATATGAAAAACGTGGGAACACGGGCGGGGGGAACCATAACGGCGGGGCTGTTTCTCAAGAAGTTTGCGGGCGACTCCCCGTGGGCGCACCTCGACATCGCGGGGCCCGCACTCCTGTCTACAGACAGGCCATACAGCCCCAAAGGCGCGTCCGGCGTCGGCGTGCGCCTCCTCACGCAATTTCTCATGGATTTGAGCCATGTCTCGCATCCTTGACGTACAAGACCTGAAGACGCACTTCGCGACACGGAACGGTACGGTCAAGGCCGTGGATGGAGTGGATATCACCATCGACAGGGGGGATACCCTGGGGATCGTTGGGGAATCGGGGTGCGGGAAGACCGTTCTCGCCCTGTCCATCATGAGACTGATACCGAATCCGCCCGGGCGCATTGTGGGGGGTACAATCCTGTTCAAAGGAGTCGATCTTCTTACCCTCAGCGAGCAGGAGATGCGCGGACTCCGGGGAAACGATATTTCCATGATATTCCAGGAACCGATGAACTCCCTCAACCCCGTCCTGAAGGTGGGAGACCAGATATCCGAGGTGATCAAACTTCACAGAAAAGCTTCGGAGGGAGAAGCGCTGGACCGTGCCCTTGACATGCTCCGGCTCGTCGGCCTGTCACCTACCCGTGAAACCCTCAGGAGCTATCCCCACCAGATGAGCGGCGGGATGCGCCAGCGGGTCATGATAGCCATGGCGCTCGCCTGCAATCCCGAGCTGATGCTCGCCGATGAACCGACAACGGCCCTCGATGTGACCATCCAGGCACAGATCATCGATCTGATAAACAGACTGAAGGAAGAGGTGGGGACATCGGTCATGCTGATAACCCACGATCTGGGGGTGGTCGCACAGATGGCCCGGCATGTCGCTGTGATGTACACGGGAAAGATCGTAGAGTACTGCAGCGCGGCCGATCTCTTCTCCACGCCGCTTCATCCCTATACCAGGGGACTTATGGAATCGACACCTAAGAAGGCCTCAAAGAAAAATGGGTACCTTACAGCGATCCCCGGGACCGTCCCGAACCTCTACGAACTCCCCTCGGGGTGCAGTTTCCGGAACCGCTGCCCCGACGTCATGGATATATGCGCCGAGCAGGAACCGCAGCTGGCGGAGCACTCCCCCGGCCACCAGGTGCGATGCTGGAAATACCGATAGGATGCAAGGATCAGTGCCGATGGATACGCCCTTGTTGCAGATCGAAGGATTGAAAAAGTACTTTCCCGTCCGGGGAGGCTTCCTCTCGGGGGGGCGGAAGACGGCACGGGCCGTGGACGGGGTGGACCTGGAGATCTTCAGGGGGGAAACCCTCGGCCTGGTAGGGGAATCGGGGTGCGGCAAGACCACGCTCGGCCGCCTTATCACCCGCCTCGAGGAACCGACCGCCGGGAAGATCATCTTCAAGGGGGAGGATATCCTCACCTATTCCCGCAAAGAGCTCAAGGCCTTTCGCCGAAAGATACAACTGATATTCCAGGATCCCTATTCTTCGCTCAATCCGCGAATGAGCGCAGGGGCCATCGTGGGAGAGGCGCTCACCATACACAACCTGTCCCGGGGAAAGGGAGACGGGGACAGGGTCGCCGAACTGATGGAGGTTGTGGGACTCAGCAGAGAGCAGATGGGGCGCTACCCGCACGAATTCAGCGGCGGGCAGAGACAGCGCATCGGGATAGCCCGGGCCCTCTCCCTCAATCCCGAACTGATCGTTGCAGATGAACCCGTCTCGGCCCTGGACGTCTCCATACAGGCACAGATACTCAATCTCTTGAAAGACCTGCAGAAAGAGTTCGACCTCACCTACCTCTTCATCAGCCACGACCTGAGTGTCGTGGAACATATCAGCGACCGGATCGCCGTCATGTACCTGGGGAAGATCGTGGAACTCGCGGGCAGGGAATCTCTGTACAACGGCCCCCTCCACCCCTACACGCAGGCCCTCCTCTCCGCCGTCCCCATCCCCGATCCCGCGCACAAAAAGGACAGGATACGGCTGGGCGGGGACATCCCCAGTCCGACGGATCCGCCCTCCGGATGTTCCTTTCACCCCCGGTGCCCGTACCGCATGGATATCTGCGAGACGGTGACACCCCATCTCGAAGAACGGGGCGGTGGGCACGACGTTGCATGCCACCTGAAAACGGAATTTTGGTCTGGAACCCGGGAAAAAAATCTGAAATAATCCTTGACGAACGGGATTCAAAAGAATAGATAGGAAAGTCAATTTTTCTTGGGGCAGCCCTTTGGAGGCAGGGGCGCTGCCTGCACAAGGAAAAAGCGCCCGTAGCTCAGCTGGATAGAGTCGCAGACTTCGAATCTGTTGGTCGAAGGTTCGAATCCTTCCGGGCGTGCCAAGAAAATTAACTCATGAAGATATATGGGCCGCTAGCTCAGCTGGTAGAGCAACTGACTCTTAATCAGTAGGTTCGGGGTTCGACTCCCCGGCGGCTCACCAATAAAAACGGGGGTTACGGAGATACCGCAACCCCTTTTTTTTGCCAAAAGGTCTACGGAGGGTCTACGGCAATTGATTAATCCACTCCAGACAGGAGCATGGAGTCTTGTATAAATGAAGTAATTGGCATGTCGTTGCAAGACCCGCCCTCTTCACTTATGTCAATCGAGATCGACCGCCTCCGATAATGTTGCCCCGATTTCCGAATGCAGCACCAGATCGGCGATCCCATCCAACGGTGTGGAATCGCGATTCAGGATAACCAACCGGGCACCCTTTTGTTTTGCGAGGTCAGGGAAACCGGCTGCCGGATAGACCACCAGCGACGATCCGATGGCTATAAATAGGTCGCAGGCCAGCGTTGCCGCTTCGGCGGCCTCCATTGCCTCCAGCGGCATAGACTGGCCGAAGGAGATGGTGGCCGTTTTGATGATTCCACCGCACTGATCGCACAGGGGAAGCCTTTCGTTGTCCTGAAATATCTCGTGGATGTCAGAAAGCTCATAGCGCGTTCCGCACTCCAGGCAAGCGGCATAAGTAGCGTTGCCATGCAGTTCAATAACCTGTTCATCAGGTATGCCGGATAGTTGATGCAGACCGTCGATATTCTGGGTAATGACCGTAGAGACTGTGCCGATCTGAATAAGTTTGGCCACTGCCAGATGCCCCCTGTTGGGCCGGGCCTTTTTCATCACCGCATCGGATGCGAACTTCCGGCGCCATGATTCCCTGCGCATTTCTTCCGATGCCATGAAATCACTGAAATCGATGGGCTGATACCTGGTCCAGATACCGCCGGGACTGCGAAAGTCAGGGATACCGGATTCCGTGCTGATACCGGCGCCGGTAAAGACAACTCCGCGCCTGCTCTGTTTGATCATTGATCGCAATTGCCGGATTGCCTCGTTTTCCGCCATAACTGTGCCCTTCTATTTAATAGACGATGAATTTTTACCATTCAATTAATTTTTGGTCAAACCCAATTACAATAAAGATGGGTTAACCACGCATTATCTGGAACAGATGTCCACTCAAAGCATCTTACACCATTTGTAGGGATCGTTGGCACCTAAGAAGTAGCCGTGGCGGACCTTTGTAAGGTGGGATATGTTAAATTGATCTTCTGAGAATCTTGGATAATCATTTCATTTTAGCCTGTTATGCTTTTTTGAATTTCCTCTTGCGCTGCTCACTGGGTACCTCTCACGATTTATTTCAATCTTCGCTCTAACTACTTCTTCAATGGAAATGTTGAGGTCATGGCAGAGATAGCTAAGCAGTATCGCCACATCGGCTATTTCGGCTTCAATTTCGGTTCGCTGTTCTTCAACGATAGTCGTGATTTCAGAATCACGAGCCCATCGAAACAGGTCGAGTAACTCGGCAGCCTCAATACAAAGAGCGGAACAAAGGTTGCGAACAGTATGAAACT
>ENA-ORXD01002884-ORXD01002884.1-sediment-metagenome-genome-assembly--contig:-NODE-2884-length-10657-cov-8.386484_pt1 | contig 10657 bp, 11 predicted proteins | sample MGYA00237862_ERZ511471 | MGnify/ENA metagenome assembly ERZ511471 | reverse complement strand
ATCTTGCTTTGAAATTGCCATTTCCGCCCCCTATGCGGTCCCTTAGTGAGGAGGGGAAGGCGGCCAGGGTTTGCCGCCGTTCGGCCTGCAGAGCCTATCCCCTATTTACTGAAGTTCACCACCTGCCCGGCATCGGCTTCGGTCTTTTTCTGTCCGGCGTTGTCAATAGCCCTTTCAAGGGTCCGAGTCGCATTCTGCAAGGTGCCCGGTGCCAAGTGACTATAACGCTCGGTCATAGCAATGACAGAATGGCCCAACAATTCCTTGACCGTGTAAAGGTCGGTCCCTGCGGTAACGTGCCAGCTCGCAAAGGTATGTCGACAAGTGTGAAAGTAAACCCGTTGCCGCCGGTCTGTAATGCCGTTGTTAAGGCCCAGATCCGCCACAACCTCAGAAAATTCTCTCGGGGTATCCTTCAAGGGTTCGTCGTCTCCTTTGGTAAAAACGTAATCATTCGGCTCCCGGCGCTTCATAGCCTCAAACATGACCTTTACTTTTTCGGTCATAAACGCGGCCCGGCCTTCTCCGCCTTTTGGGTCCATGACTCTGATGATTCCCCGGTCAAGGTCAATATGGCTCCATTTCAGACTTGCCATTTCCCCCATGCGCAACCCGGTATGAAGGCTTAGCAAGGCCAGGTCATGCGTCAAGCGGTCTTTGGTGTGCAATGCTTTCAAGAGAGTTTCGGCTTCATCGTGACTTAAAAAGCGGACTCTCCGATTGTCCACTTTTGGGATCTTGACGCTTTTGGTAGGTGAATCGCCCAAAACAAGCCCGTCACGCCTCGCCATGTTCCAAGCTTGCCGGATAGTGGCAAAAACATATTGAAGGCTCCGTGGGGTCTTTCCCGCTGCCAGGACATTCTTTTTGATCTTCTCAATGGCGAAGGGCTTAACGTCTTTCAGGGGAATGTTCCCAATAACAGGGGAAATCCAGTTCTTGAAATGTTCTTTTCCCTTCCGGGTCGTGTCCTTTTTCCTTCCAATCTGAAAAGTGGGGAAGTAGACCTTTTCAAAATACTGACCAAAGGTGACTCTTTCCTTTTCGGCTAACTGTTGCGCTTCTTTGTCCGCCTCTTTTCGTTTATCCTCAATTTCCCGCTTTTCGGCCAGGGTTTGCGGACCTTCCCCCGCCTTTCTATTTTCCTTCAATTCCTTCAAGCGGTCATAAGCCTTTGCCGCTGTCCAATTTTCAGAAGCCCATCCAAGACCCTCTTCACGGTCTTTCCCGGCCAACTTATAACGGATCGTGAAATATTGATCGCGTTTGACTCCGTTCTTTCGGGTTCCATGTTCCCGGTAACGGACCCCCGGGAAGTTCGTTTTGATCCACTTCGCCATTGTCAATGCCTCCCTTCTGTGATAATCCCCGATGACGATGAAAGCGCGGGACTGTCCCGCTTTTTTCACATGATTTTTTAAGAATCCCCCGTGTTCCAGTCCCGCCCCTGTCCCGCTTTTATTGCTGAAATGGTGTGTTTTTAAGTGACACCTTATGAAAGAAGATAAAGGAAATTCCTTTGAATGTCAAGGGGTTTATGCGGTAAAAGGAAATTATGGGAAATGCCCAAAAGGGGACTCAAAATCCCCCGGGCTCACGCCCGTCTCGGTTCGATTCCGAGCTCCGGCACCACGCATCATCGAGGGGTTGCAGCCGATACGGTCGCAGCCCCTTTCCGCAACCAGCGCACCGGCCCGTGATCGATCGTTCCCCCGTCTCTTTCCCCTACCCCGCGAAAGAGGCCTTTACCTTTTCCATGAAAAGCCCGGCCTGCTTCTTCGCCCTCTCTCCCAACGGGACGGGAAAGTCATCCCCGAAGGCCCAAAGGATCTCCTCCAGGGCGTAATGGGGACGGATACCGGACGCCGCAGCCGGACCGCCCAGCTGCATATAACAGCCGGGGCAGTAGCAGTTGAGATCTTTAGTTCCAGTTTGCAGCACCTGCGCCATCTTCCTTTTGACTTCCCTGGCTCCTTCCCTCAGGTCGTAATGGCCGCGGAGAGGAGACACCATGCCGCAGCTCAGATTGTCGAACCGGTTATTGGCGAGTTCCACGACCTCCATTCCCACCGCCCGGTGCAGCCCCCTGACCGCATCCAGGAACCCGTCTCCCAGTTCGCTGCTGTAACAGGAATCGGTGAGGGCCACTGTCCGGTTGATCGGTCTTTTGACCGTGATCTCGCCGTTTTGATACTTCCGCCAGAGCCACTCCCACACCGACACGACTTCGAAGGGCAATCGGACGCCGTGATAATTCGGCCAGACATTCCCCAGATAATTCGCACAGGAGCCGCAGTAACAGATCAGGCGTTCCGTATCGAGTTGCTCCAGCAGCGCCCGCGTGCGTTCGACGGTTTCGGAAAAGGCCTGATAGTCCCCGTACCGGTACGCCAGTTCCCCGCAGCACGCATTGCGGGGGGCATATTTGGGCACCCCCTCGAAGACGCTCGAGTGTTCGGTGCCGCAGGGAATCTCTCTCCCGATGCATCCGATGAACAGCACCTCCGGGCTTTTCGGGGGAACGATCTCCCATCGGTCCAGGATGGCCTGCTCCTCCGTCGATTCGGCGGCGTATACATCCCGGAAGATGCAGGAATCGGTCTTTCCCGTCAGCAGGTAGTCTATATATGGCGGGAGATCCTTCCCCGTCCGGCGGTTCTTCTCCGCCGCACGCTCCATGATGAGGGCATACGGCCGCAGGCCCTGAGGGCAGTACTGGTTGCAGCTAAAGCAGAACGTGCATTCATTGAGGACCCGTTCGGTCTTCTCGCCCCTGAGCAGACGCCCCATCTCCGCCCGGGATTGCGCTTTTTCCATCTTCATAACAGGGCACTGCTGCAGGCACAGGCCGCATGTTTCGCACACGCTCCCGCTCTTGCCGTCGGGATCGAACGCATCGATATAGCTCTTGCTCTCCATGTCCCCTCCTTGTGTAACGCTCAGATTGCATACTTCAGGAGATACTGAACAACGAGCGGACATTTGTCAAGGATAATGACGCCCTGGAGAGAATACGAGCCCCTGATCTCGCCACGAACCCGCCTGATACGGTCCCCGGTTTGTCTCACATACAGCTCGCACCCCGGCGCATGTAATACCTGTGCCCTCGCCGCGCCCTGCACTCCGCGCCTGATTACAGTTGACTTCTCCGGATCTTTGAGGTATAAGCCATCGGAAATTAATGGAAAATAGATTATGAGCAAAGAAACGGGCATCGACGCATTCTACGACCGCGCGGATGAGTACGCAAGCGAAGGGCGCTACGAGGAAGCGATCGATCTCTACCGCAAGCTGGCCGAGATGCACCCGGAAGATGAGTCGATCACCATGTCCCTGGCCTGGGCCTACCGGGACAGCGGAAGGGTGTCCGACGCCGTCCGCTGCCTGGAGGGCCTCCTCGAAAAGGAGCTGGGAAGGACGACCTTCACCGGCTTCGCCTTCGATGAACTGGTACGGATATACCGGGAGGAGGGCAATCACAAGCGCCTCGTCGCCATCTGTGAGAAGGCGGCCGCCGTCCAGCCCGATGATATCGCCCTCCTGATCACCCTCGGAGATACGTACCTGGAAGCGGGGAATCCGAAGAAGGCTGTCGAGGTCTTTGCGAAACTCACCGAGATGGAACCGGATGCCCCGGCCCTCTTCTGCCGCCTCGGGGACGCCCGCGCCGCGACCGGAGAATATGACGGGGCCGAAGCAGCTTACGCCCGGGCGATCTCGATAGAACCAACCGACGCGCACCGGTTTTACAACGCCCTGGGAACCGTCCTTTTCCGGAAAAAACAGTATGGACGCGCGGAGAAGGTCCTGCGGCAGTCGCTGGAGAGGCAGCCCGATCAACCCCTCGTCTACTGCGATCTCGGAGATATTCTTGTGAGACAGGGGAAGCCGGGTGAGGGCACGGAGGCCTATGAAGAGGCGGCCCGAATCGATCCGCCCTCCGCGGGGGGGTATTACAACCGCCTGGGAAACATACTCGCCGGGGAAAAACACCATGCCCTGGCGGTAGAGGCCTTCGATAAGGCCGTCGCGGCGGACCCGCACAATCCCTTCTTCTATCTCAACCTTGTAAAATCGTGCGAGGCGGAGGGGTTGCACGAGAAGGCACGGACGGCATACGAAAAGGCCCGGTCGCTGGGGGTGTTTTCCTGACGAAGCCGCCCGCACCCGCCAACAATTACTTGACAGATTCGCCCCGGATGGGATAAGGAATCCCACCTGACGGTGTTTCAGTGGGGATGTAGCTCAGCTGGGAGAGCGCGGCGTTCGCAATGCCGAGGCCAGGGGTTCGATCCCCCTCATCTCCACCATTTTTTCGTTGTTCCGGGGGGGGAGGCTTCCATACGCGCCCTTCCATCTCACATCCGAAAAGCTGTTATCCAAAAGGAGGATTATTCCATGGGCAAGAAATCTCTTTGGGTTTTGATCTTGGTGATCATCATCATTGCAGGTGGAATCTATTACTTCAAGGGAGGAGCGGTATCCGAAAAGGTATATATCAACGGCATCGATGCCAACTTTCCGCCCTTCGCCTACGTCGACAAAGACGGGGTCCCGGACGGATTTGATGTAAAATCGGTCGACTGGATCGCGGAGAAGATGGGATTCAAGGTCAAGCACCAGCCGATGGACTGGGACGGCATCGTTCCCAGCCTGGTCGCGAAGAAGATCGATATGATCGCCTCCGGGATGAGCATCACCGAGAAGAGGAAAGAACAGGTCAACTTCACCATCCCTTACTGGAAGATCTCCCAGGTAATCGTGGCTCCCGAGGATTGCACCCGGACGGTGGATGAACTCCTCTCCAACGGGAACAAGATCGGCGTCCAGAGGGGCACCACAGAAGCAAAATGGATGAAGGAAAACCTGATCGACCAGGGGAAGGACTTCGCCCTCGTGGAATACGACTCGGCGCCCCTTGCGGTTGAGGACGTCCTCAACGGCCGCATCGTCGGGGCCGCCATGGACGACGCACCCGCGAAGGATGCCGCGAGGAAGAAACCCGTCAAGATCATCGGGACTTTCGGGATGCCCAGCGAGGATTTCGGCTATGCCGTCCGCAAGGAAGACTCCGAATTCCTCGAGATATTGAACGAGGGACTGCGACAGCTGATGGCCTCCCCCTACTGGGAAGAGCTGAAGGAAAAATACGAACCATAAGAGAGATGTCACGTCCATAGACGTTTGCATGCAGGGTCTGTAGTGGAAGGCATCAGGGGGTATCCTGGTGCCTTCCCTGTTTTATATGCCGGGAGGTTGTATGACGGAAAGCTTGATTGTCCTATACGGCGCCCTTCCCTATCTCCTGCGGGGATCGCTCGTTACCATCGCGGTGGTTGCGGTGGCGATGGCGATCGGCCTGGCGGCGGGTATCCACCTTGCCGTCGGACAGGTCTACGGCGGCAGGTGGCTGCGCCGTCTGATCGCCGTGTATGTGTGGTTCTTCCGCGGGGTGCCCCTCCTCGTCCTCCTCTTCCTCTTCTATTTCGGCCTGTTCTCCCTCCTGCGCATCAACCTCTCGGCGTTTGCCGTCTCCGTCATCGTCCTGGGATTGATCAGTGCCGCCTACCAGTCGCAGATATTCCGGGGGGCGATCATGTCGCTCCCGGAGGGGCAGATGAAGGCCGCCCGCGCTCTCGGCATGAGCGACCGGAAGGCGATCTTCCTGATCATCCTGCCGCAGGCCCTGCGCCTCTCCATCCCGGGGTGGTCGAACGAGTACTCCATCGTCCTGAAGGATTCCGCCGTCGCCTACGCCCTGGGGGTCATGGAGATGATGGCCCGCGCACACTTCGTCGCATCGAGGACGTACGAGCACCTTCCCCTGTACTTCGCGGCGGGGGTCCTGTTCATGATCCTCACCTACCTGGGAACCAAGGGGCTCCGGATCCTGGAAGATAAGGTGCGGATCCCGGGATACTCCGCACAAGGATTTTGATATGGCTGACACGATTCCGATTCTCAGAATCGAACATATGACGAAGCGGTACGCCGACAAGGAGGTGCTCAAGGATGCCTCCCTGTCGATCGACAAAGGTGAACTGAAGGTCCTCATCGGGCCGTCCGGAGGGGGGAAGAGCACCCTCCTGCAGTGCATCAACTTCCTGATCAAACCGGACAGGGGGAGGATATGGCTCGACGGGAGGGAGATCGTCCGCACCAAGGGGAAGGATCTCTACGAATACCGCCAGAAGGTGGGGATGATATTCCAGGATTTCAACCTCTTCGATCACCTGACAGCCCTGAACAACGTCCAGATCGGCCTCGTGCGGGTCAAGGGGATGCACGGGAGCGAGGCGAAGGAACGGGCCGTCCGTGAACTGGAGCGCGTCGGGCTTCGGGATTACATGGACCAGTATCCCGCAGAGCTTTCCGGGGGGCAGAAACAGCGCGTCTCGATCGCGCGAGCCCTCGCCATGGACCCGGAGATCATGCTCCTCGACGAACCCACGTCGGCCCTCGATCCCGAACTGATATCGGAGGTCCTGGATGTCATACGGGCGCTGAGGGCGGACGGCATGACAATGATCATGTCCACGCACCAGATCGGCTTCGCGAGCGAACTGGCGGATGAACTGCTCTTCCTTGAGGACGGCATCATCGCGGAGACGGGCCCCCCGGCGAAGATCCTGTATGCGGCCGAATCCGCCCGAACGAGGGAATTCTGTTCCAAGATAACAGAGCTGTACGGGAGCTCATCAACCTGACCATGCGAGATCTCCTCTTATTCCAACCGGACGTCGTATCCGCACTTGCCAGGGGGCTGTGGGTCAGCATCCAGCTGATCATCCCCTCCTCCCTCTTCGGCATCGTCATCGGCGTCTTCGTCGGGGCGATGCGGGTCTACGGCAACACCGCCGTCAAAAAGATCGGAGATGCGTATGTCCTTATCTTCCGGGGATTTCCCCTGGTCGTCCAGCTCTTCATCTGGTACTTCGGCCTCCCCTACATCGGGATCTACCTGACCCCCTTCGTCGCCGCGGTGATCGGGTTTTCCCTGTGCAGCGGGGCCTATCACTCGGAGTACGTGCGCGGCGCCTTCCTCTCCGTCAAGACGGGGCAGATGCTCGCGGCGCAGGCGCTCGGCTTTTCGCGGATCAAGACGATCCTCTTCGTCACACTCCCCCAGGCGTTCCGGCGCGCGCTCCCGGGGTGCGGCAACGAGATCATCTACCTGATCAAGTATTCGTCGCTGGCCTACATGATCACCTGCATCGAGCTGACCGGCGAGGGGAAGATCATCGCCTCCGATACCTTCCGGTACACCGAGGCTTTCATGGTGATCGGGGCCGTCTACCTCGTCCTGACATCGGCGGCGGCCTGGATGCTCCGCCGTCTGGAGAACCGGCTCCACATCCCCGGGTTCGAGCAGTACGGTTAGACGGGGGAATGCCATGCCCGCATACGCACCCATCACGCCCGAGATCCTGCATGAAATCAAAGAGGCCGTGGGCCCCGGCGCGGTCATCCGGGACACGGGCAAGCTGGCCGAGCTCGGGAAGGACGGGTCGGAAGACGCTTTCCTCCCAGAGATTGCCGTCGAGGCGACCTCGGCGCGGCAGGTCCAGGAGCTCATGCGCCTGGCAAACCGGCACTCCTTCCCCGTCACCCCGCGGGGCCTGGGGACCGGCCTGGCGGGGGGGTCGGTCCCGCTCTTCGGCGGCGTCCTCCTCTCGCTCGCGAAGATGAACAACATCCTCTCCATCGAGCGGGACAACCTGATCGCGGTGGTGGAGCCGGGGGTCGTCACGCTCGATCTCCAGAACGCCGCGAAGGAGCACGGTCTCTTCTACCCCCCCGACCCCGCCAGCCTGGATACCTGTTCCATCGGGGGAAACGCCGCCACGAACGCAGGCGGCCCTTCATGCGTCAAGTACGGGACCACCCGAGACTATGTCCTCGGGCTCGAGGCGGTCCTCCCCTCGGGGGAACTGATCGAGGCCGGGGTCCGGACGAGAAAGGGCGTGGTCGGCTACGATCTGCGCCACCTGCTCCTCGGCTCGGAAGGGACGCTGGGCGTCATCACGAAACTGATCCTCAAGCTGATCCCCCTCCCGCCCGCGGTCACCACGATGGTCGCCATCTTCCCCCGGATGACCTCCGCCATGGAGGCGGTCACCGCCACGCTGACCCGGGGGTATGTCCCCTGCGCCGTGGAATTCCTCGATGACCGGTGTCTCGAGATCACCGGGGACCTCCTCCCCTTCGAGGAGGCCCGGGCGGCGAAGGCCATGCTCATCGTCGAGGCGGACGGCGATCAGGCCGTCATAGAGCGACAGATGGAGGCCATCGGCGGGATCTGCATGGAACTCGGGGCGGCAGATGTCTTCATCGCCCCCGACTCCCTCAAAAGGGCGCGGATCTGGGAGATCCGCCGGGAGGTCTCCCTGCGGATCGAGGAGCGGTACCCCCTCTACCTCCACGAGGACGTCGTGGTCCCCATCGGCAGGATCGCGGAGCTGGTCGGCGGCCTGCGGAACCTCGAAAAGGCATACGGGATGAGGATCTACGCCTTCGGCCACGCCGGGGACGGAAATATCCACGTGAATATCACCGCCGACGACCCGAAGCGCAGAGTGCGGATCGAGGAAGGGATCGAAGAGCTGCTCCGGCGCGTCCTTTCCATGGGTGGCACTATCTCCGGTGAGCACGGGATCGGCATCGCCAAGAGGCGCTTCCTCCCGATGGAACTCTCCGTAGAGAGCATCCGCATCCAGAAGGCGGTCAAGGAGATCTTCGACCCCCGCCGGATTCTCAACCCCGGCAAGATATTCATATAAATCCTGCCAATCCAAGACTTGCTTTTCCTGCAGGCGTGCATAGATTATCAACAGGCACGTTCATACTAATCTTCGAAAGGAAAACCCATGAACAAGACGGAACAGAATCTCCAGGAGGCGTTCGCGGGGGAATCCCAGGCGAACAGGAAGTATCTGGCCTTTGCGAAACAGGCGGATCAGGAAGGGCATCCCCAGGCAGCAAAGCTGTTCAGAGCGGCCGCGGAGGCCGAAACCGTCCACGCCCACGCCCATCTGCGGGCGCTCGGCGGGATACGAGGCACGCGCGAAAACCTGCAAGAGGCGGTTGCGGGCGAGATCCATGAGTTCAAGTCCATGTACCCCGCGATGATCGAAGCTGCAAGGGAAGAGGGAAACACGGTGGCGGAACGGGGCTTCACGTACGCCAACGCGGTCGAGGAGGTTCACGCGGGGCTGTATCAGAAGATGCTCGACAACCTCGACAACCCCCCTGCCGTTGAGTGCTACCACGTCTGCTCGGTGTGCGGCTACACCCACGAGAACGAGGCCCCGGAGACCTGCCCCGTCTGCGGCGCGAAACGGAAGGCGTTCTTCCGGGTGGACTAAGCAGGCCTCACCACATCAGGGGCAGAAAGAGGCGGGCCGGCAGCAAACAATTGTCGGCCGGATGCGCGCATGAAGGCCTGTTCTCCGCGGCAAGACGATTGCGGACGATGTGACTTCGAGAAACCAGTATGGCCTGAAACTCCTTGACAATCTTTATAAAAGTCGTACCATTCAACTGTCACATTCATTCAGGAAAGATTCATACTTAGGTTTGCTTTTTTCAACACCGGAAAAAGAGGCAATGGACGGATGCTGTTATAAACCCGCTTCTCACACAGAGACGAGGGGCCGCGTTAAGGCGGCACGAAGCAGAGCAAACGAGAGACTGTCCGTATTTATCCCATGGCTTCAGGAGGATGATATCGATGTTTCCTTCAAAGACACATAAAATAGTCATCATCGACGTGGTGTCATATGGCGTACAACCACCGGCGCCGGATATAAAAGGCGCCCAGCACATCAAAGTAAGCAATATGTCAGGGCTCGGAAAAGCCCTTAAGACATTGAACGATGGCGATATCCTTGTTTGGCATGGGCATTCCAACAAGATTCAATACGCCATGGGCTCGGGGATAACCTCTTGACACAACTGGAAAGATCTCTGGAAAGACACGGGGATAAAAAAGCAACCGAGACTGGCAAGCATATTTTTCGCCAGTTGTATGATACCGGAAGCTTCGAACCAGCCCCTCACACACGCCGAATTAAAAGAATTCAGAGATTTATTCAAGGCGCGCATCGCCATCGCCCCGAACTATGAATATTCAAGCAACACGGGCTGGGACTGGCGACCGAAGGATGAATTGCGTGCAAAGGAGATGATTTCCGATATCACTGATTACTTCAGCGGGAGCATAGATGCGGGAGAGCTGAACGGACGTCTACAGAAATATAACGAGAAATTCGGCGTAACTTATGGTTGCAACGGGTGGAATCATAAACCTGACTGCAGTTGCGGTTTCGGGGTGCCACACTATAAGAAATAATTTCAACGGCCGATGAATCTCCACGCCCTAACGGACGTGGTATCTTCTGATTCAAGTTTTACTTGTCCAGCATGTCTTTCATATATACGAAAGACTACTGGATTTTGCTCTCATCCCCGCCCTTACGGACGGGGAATTCCCGCTGGGAATTAAAGCATGCCGGCGGAAGGCCCACACAGCAGGAAGAAGTCATAAAGCTGTTTCACCTTCTCATGTAATCCGGGATATCCTCCGCTTCCCCTCCCTCTTGCCCTTTCCTCAAAAATCCTGTATTTATCTAGCCATGAAGCTGAAGACGACGGAGAC
>ENA-ORXD01002883-ORXD01002883.1-sediment-metagenome-genome-assembly--contig:-NODE-2883-length-10660-cov-3.667108_pt1 | contig 10660 bp, 8 predicted proteins | sample MGYA00237862_ERZ511471 | MGnify/ENA metagenome assembly ERZ511471 | reverse complement strand
CAAAGGTTAACAAAAACAGGATCCACCTCTGATTAATTCAAGAAAAATGGGGTGGATCCTGCTTTAAAAAGGTTTATCTAATCCGTTTCCTTCCAGATTGGGTCGCGCAGGAGCAGCAGGATGACCAGCGCGCACAGCACCAGCGCGGGAATGCCGATGTTAAAGGACATCACCATGCTGACCGGCGTCACCACCGCGGCCACGAAAAAGCTCATGGCCTGGTTGTTGAGCGCGTGCAGGTAAGCCGCCGTCCACACGCCCTTCGATTTAAACACGGCGTAGGCCAGGAAGTACGACAGCACCACCGTGTATCCCGTCATCAGCAGCGAGCCGAGCACCGGCTGGCCGGGGTAGTTATAACCCATCCAGATCACCGGCCAGTGCCAGACGCCCCAGATGATGCCCAACAGCCCCACCCCGCGGACGCGTCCCAGGTGGACCAGCTCGCCCTGCAGGTAACCGCGCCAGCCGTATTCCTCGCCAAAGGTGATGATCAGCCCCAGGAACGGGCCAATGATAACCGCGTTGAGAAAGGTTGATGCGAGCAGAGCCAGCGGTGGGATAGCGTCCGTCGTCCCGGGTGGATACATACTGGAGACATCGGCCAGCGTGCCGAGTTTAAAGACATAGTTCAGCAGCGTCTCCAGACCGTAGAACAGGACCATGGCCAGCCCATACAGCAGCCAGATGCGGATTTTCCCGAAGGCCATCCCCGCCCCGGCGAAGGACTGCGGCCCGCCGCGCCAGCGCAGCACCGCCAGCAGCACCAGCCCGAGCACGCTGAAGATCAGCAGATAACCGCTGAGCGTTGTGGACAGCACCGGCTGGATTGACCCAATGACCGCAGCGGCAAGGTAGGCGAAGGTCATCAAGAAATAATAATAGATGAACCAGCGCGAGGCGGTGTTGTTGGTCTTGTAGTAGATTGGGCTCTCTTTAAAGAAGAACATGCCCAGCAGCAAGGCCGCGAAGGCCGGCATCAGCATCTGGAACTGCAGCATCAGCATGGCCGCCGGATGGGTCAGGCCGCCGTTCAGATACAATACCAGGTCGACCAGCCAGGCCAGCCCAAACGACAGCCCGATATACGCCCAGACGTGCGGCCAGTTGACCGTCCGCCTCGCGGCTGCCTCGGGAACGGTCACCGGTTCAGGGATCACCTGGTCCGGCTGAGAAGGATACGGTTGTGCCATACGAAACTCCATCCGAATAGATTTGAGCCGGGGCACCGGCTCGCGCTAATGACTTCATGAAAAAGTGAGTCTAACTTTCACCCAACCCGGCTCCACGCGCATTGGTCAGCATGCCTGCCAGGGAACGATCCGTTTGCCAGAGATGGATTATACACCCCCGCTCATTAAATTCGGAGTTGACATTTTTACTTGTCTCTGGAGCTCGCGCGGCCGTTTTATTTCACATTGACATAGGGGGTTAATTCTTCAATTGTCTTTTGAACATAATCGCTGTCCACCCGGATCTCGATTGCCCCGTTGGGGCAAACATCCACGCAGTGGCCGCAGCCCCGGCAGGCGTCACTGATCACCGCCCGGCCGTCCTCAATGTGGATGGCGTTGACGAAACACACCGCTTCCTGGGCGCACTGCCCGCAGCAGATACAGTTCTCATTGACCAGCACTTCCACCCCGGGCATTTTGTGCACCTTGGCGCTGATGGAATCCTCCAGGTTGGGCAGCACTTTATACAGGCAGCAGCACGGGCAGCAGTTGCAGATGGTCAGCAGCCGGTTGCCGGGTTTCACACCCATCCAGACCGTATCCAGTTTGTTGCGGCCGATCATGTGGAACAGTCCGGCTTCCCGGCAGCGCCGGGCGTGTTCCAGCGCTTCTTCCATCGTCACCGGGCGGCCCAGTTTGGGGTTGATCTGCTCCACCGGCTTACCCAGGAACAGACAGCCCAGGTTGATCGGATAATCTTCGCATTCATTGGAAGAGCGGCAGATGCACTCGTTCATGATGTAATGGTATTTGGATTCGCGGATGAAGTGTTCCACCACCTGCGACGGGAGGAGGATGCTTTCGGGCGCTGCGATCAATTCCCTGACCTGAATGCGGTCATTATGGATGGGGGTTCCATCGGGCGCCACACTGACCGGCTGCTGGATCTGGATCCGGGTGAAAACAGGGGTTTCGGTCTGGGTTTGGGGTGTAACCGTGTGGTCCTTTGGAAGATAAATGACATTATCTTCTTTGAACAGCAGGTCATCGATGAATTTTCTGAAAAAAGGGACCTTTTTTGTGAGGTCAGCGATCGCGAACCGGTTCTTAAAGTTTTTCTTCAGAATGCTCACAAACCACATCGGTCGGCTCAAAGCGCACCACCTTTTAACAATAATTTACGCCCGTCTGGTTGGGCGGTTTTTTGTCCGTGAAGTCTGGTGGATCTGGAACGGGAAGAAGTTGAATATTTTTACCTGCCAGATTCCTTGATGAAGTAATCTTACCAAAATTGGCGGAATTGTCAATTTGATAAAAGTCATGAATTGAAAGGAATTTAAGACAATCGCGGTCGTTTCAGGCACTCCCGGGGGATATTTTGAAAAGCATTAATTTGAATCGGGCAGCAGGGCCAGTTTGAGGGCCTCCCGCAGGGAACGCGCCTCGACGATCTCAATTTTGTCTGTCAAACTCCCGTCACGCCGCACCCTTTTGGGGATGATGGCGGTCTGGAAGCCCAGCTTGGCCGCTTCGCGCAGGCGGGCATCCATTTGCCCCACCCAACGCAGCTCACCCGACAGACCCACTTCACCGATCAACACCGCGTTGGCCTTGACCGGGACATCCTGCATGGAGGATGCGATGGCTGCTGCCACAGCCAGGTCGGAGGCCGGTTCGTTGATCCGCATCCCCCCGACCACGTTGACGAAAACATCCTGTTCGCCAAGCCGCATCCGCATCCGGCGGGTCAAAACCGCGGTGATCAGCAGCAGGCGGTTGAAATCAATCCCGTTGGGTGTGCGGCGGGGGTTGCCGTAGCTGGTCTGGCTGGTCAGGCCCTGGATTTCGACCAGCAGCGGGCGGGTGCCTTCCATGGTGACGGCAATCGCCGAGCCGGGCGCGCTGACCATCCGCTCAGCCAGAAAAGCTTCCGAAGGGTTGGGTACTTCGACCATCCCCCGTTCGCCCATTTCAAACACACCAACCTCAGAGGTCGCGCCGAACCGGTTTTTGATGGAGCGCAGCAGGCGGAAGAACTGGTAGCGTTCCCCTTCCAGGTACAGTACGGTATCCACAATATGTTCCAGCACCCGGGGGCCGGCGATGGTGCCCTCTTTGGTGACATGCCCGATAATGAACACCGCGATCCCGGAGGATTTTGCCAGTTCGCGCAGCTGCGCGGCGCACTGCCTGATCTGGCTGACGGAACCGGCCGCAGATTCCAGTTCCGGCAGGTACATGGTCTGGATCGAGTCAATCACCAGCAGAGCGGGTTGGGTAGAGCGGACATGCTCCAGGATGACATTCAGGTTGGTCTCGGTGACCAGCAGCAGATTGTCGGGCAGGTCAGGGTCTTTTTGGCCTTCGTCGCGGGCCAGTCGCAGCGCGCGCATTTTGATCTGGCGCTCGGATTCCTCGCCGGAAGCATACAGCACAGTGCCCTCCCCGGCCATCACCAGCGCGGTTTGCAGCATCAGGGTCGATTTCCCGATGCCAGGGTCGCCGCTGATCAGCACCACCGAGCCCGGCACAATACCGCCGCCCAACACCCGGGAAAATTCCTCGATCGGCAGGCGCATGCGCTCTTCCACATCCCCTTCAATGTCCTTGATCCGTCGCGGCGTGGATTGAAAGGACAGGCTGGATGCGGTTTTCTTTTTCGTGTCCGGGAGAGGGGTCAGGATTTCTTCAATAAAGCTGTCCCAACTTCCACAGGTCGGGCATTTTCCCAGCTTGCGCGGTGAAGTCCGGCCGCAGCTCTGGCAGACGTAATGGGTTTGAGTCTTACTCATGGTGTGCCCCGCAGTTCATTGGATGGATCATATTGAAATTTTATCATGAAGCCGGTTCAGGAACCCGCGGGAGAACGAGGCTGTCTGTCCGGTATTTATAATGAAAAATGGGGCAGCAAATGCTGCCCCATTCGCGATGATGATTTTGTACCGCTTCGCTTTAGATATTCAAAGCGGGTTCCGGATGTTCCTCGGTGGAATTCTGCTTTTGCAGGATGAACTCTTCGTTTTCGTCCACATCCACCAAAATCTGGTCACCGTCTGCAAACTTGTGTGACAGCAAGGCGTCTGACAATGGGTCTTCAACTTTTTGCTGCAACACCCGGCGCAGCGGGCGGGCGCCCATATCGGGGTCGTAGCCCTGTTTTGCCAGCAGTTCAAGTGCGGCGTCGGTGGCTGTAAGTTTCATCTCGTAATCTTCCAGGCGCTCGGCGATCTTGTTCAGCTCAAGTGTCACGATCTGCCGGATGTCGGCCTGGTTGAGGGAGCGGAAGACTACCACACCATCCACGCGGTTGATGAATTCAGGGCGGAAGACCCGTTTGAGGGATTCCATCAACTTCTTGCGCATTTCTTCATAGGCTTCCTGTTCTTCCGAAGTTTCATCTTTGATCAGATTGAAACCAAAGGAAGTCTGGCGTTTGATATCTTCGGCGCCAATGTTGGAAGTCATCACGATGATGGTGTTGCGGAAGTCCACTTTGCGGCCTTTCGCGTCGGACAGATGTCCTTCCTCCATGATCTGGAGCATCATATTGTGCGCTTCGGGGTGAGCCTTTTCAATCTCGTCGAATACCACAATCGAATAAGGCCGCCGCCGGATGGCTTCGGTGAGCTGGCCGGCTTCTTCATACCCAATATATCCGGGAGGCGCGCCAACCAGACGGCTCACGCTGTGCCGCTCCATAAATTCAGACATATCCAGCTGGATGACCGCGTCTTCACTGCCAAACAGGAAACGGGCCAGTGCTTTGGTCAGCTCTGTTTTGCCGACACCGGTCGGTCCAAGGAAAACGAAGGAGCCGATCGGGCGCCGCGGGTCTTTGAGGCCGGAACGCCCGCGCCGGACAGCTTTGGCGATGGCCTGAATGGCCTCGTTTTGTCCGATAATGTGGTTGGTAAGTTCTTCTTCCATCCGCAGCAGGCGCTGGGATTCTTCCTGAGCCATCTGCATCACAGGAACGCCGGTCCACATCGAGACCACTTCTGCGATGTCATCCACCGAAACGACCGGACTGTTGTCGCGCGTCCATTCGTTGCGGATTTTATCGAGCTGGTTTTCGAGCTCTTCCTCTTCCTGAAGCAGCCGTTCGGCTTCTTCAAGTAATTCGTTTTCTTCTGCCGCGGTCCGTTTCAGACGCAGCTCGCGCAGTTCAGCCATTACCCGTTTGCTTTCCACGGCGGCAGGGCTTTTGTACATTCGCACCCGGGAGGCCGCTTCATCCACCAGGTCAATGGCTTTGTCGGGCAGGAAGCGGTCAGAAACATAGCGCGCGGAAAGGCGCGCCGCGGATTCCAGCGCTTCATCCGAGATATTCAGCTGGTGGTGTTCTTCATACGCGCTGCGGATGCCCTGCAGGATGTCGATGGTCTCATCAACACTCGGTTCTTCTACCACAATGGGTTGGAAACGGCGTTCCAGCGCGGCATCACTCTCGATATGTTTGCGGTATTCATCCATGGTGGTCGCGCCGATCACCTGAAGTTCGCCGCGGGAAAGGGCGGGTTTGAGGATGTTGGCGGCATCCACCGAGGAGCCAGCCGATCCGGCGCCCACCAGCATGTGAAATTCATCAATGAACAGAATGGCGCCAGAGGCTTTCAGTTCATCGATGACGCGCTTCAGGCGCTCTTCGAACTGGCCGCGGTACATGGTGCCAGCGATCAAAGACCCGACATCCAGTTGCAGGACTTGTTTATCCAGCAGGAGCGCGGGAACGTCTCCTTCTACGATCCGCTGGGCAAGCCCTTCCACAATGGCGGTCTTCCCGACACCGGGTTCACCGATCAGGGCCGGGTTGTTCTTGTTTCTGCGGGCCAGAATTTGGATGACCCGTTCAATCTCCATCTGCCGTCCGATGACCGGGTCCAGCTTTCCCTCTTCCGCTTTCAGCGTCAGGTCGGTAGCAAGCTGGTCAACCAGCGGCGTTTTCGCGCTGCTTTTCTCTTTTTCCTTCTCTTTTTGAGAGGAGGCAGTGGAAGAAGCCCGCGCCCCGCCAATGGTGGAGCTTGTGGAGCTGCTTTCAGAAAGCACCCGTCGGGTCTGGCGGCGCACCTGCTCCGGAGTGACGCCCAGTTTTCGCAGCACTTCGGTTGCCATGCCGTCCGTGGAACGGATCAGGCCCAGTAATAGATGTTCGGTGCCGATGTAGTGATGGCCCATGCGACGGGCTTCTTCAATGGCATATTCCAGCACCTGTTGAACACCCGGGGAGAGGTCAATCCGATTGGTCGGTTCTTCACTTTCGCTGCTCATTCGTCCAATCATTTCGCGCATCCGGTTGAGTTCCAGGCCCAATTCGCGCAGCACGCGGCCGGCCACGCCACCTTCTTCTTCCAATAAACCTAGCAGCAAGTGTTCGGTTTCTATTTTGCTTCGATGGGTGCGTTCAGCTTCCTGGTGAGCCAGGCTAAGCACTCTGCGCGCCCTTTGTGTAAATCTTTCCATGCCAGCCATGGTGAATACCTCCTTGTTGTGCCGGAGCTCTCTTCCAAAAAACCAGAAGCGAAGCTTTGATTAACAATCGGGGTGGCACTCCCCGCATCTTGATCCTACCAATAAACTGTTCGGGTAGAACGTCTTTTGATTTGATTCTACCAGAGTTTGCCACCCTATGATGATGCCCGTGTTTGAAATGTATAAAAGTTTTTATAAGAGTTTTATTAATAATTAGCCGCGATGAAGCTGTTCCCGCAAATCTCCCCCTGTTATTGGCCAGTTCGTTCAGGGTTGCCAATCCGGGGACGCTTTAAGCAGGGGCTGCTGCTCGTAAAGTGAGCGGATATCCGCGAAATGGGTGCTGGCGTCCAGGGTGAGGCGCGCCAGCTGGTCCAGGAGGTTCATTTCGGTTTCAGACAGAGCGCTGAGAGGTTTTTGGAGGATGGGCCAGTCGTCCCAGGGCAGAATTTCGATCTTATTCAAGGCCAGAAAATCACGGATCAGGTCGCCTCGGATGAAACCCATCCCGTGCATATCGAAGATGCCGAATTTGTGCGGATCCTGTTCGCCCGCGCGGCACATCAGCCAGGCCTGCCCGCCGGTGAGGAACTGGTCTGAGGGCACATCGAGGGGATTGAAAGAGATGCGCAGGGTTTCCCGCTGGAGCTGGTCAAGCTGGGCGTCGATCCTGACCCAGCGTCCCTGTCCGGTGTCCCACGCTTCGCAGATCCAGTGATCTTCAAAGTGACCTGGTTTAAAGTAGGTGGCGAACCCGCAGCGCGCCCGTGCAGGGATGCCGTGGTGGCGCAGGGCGGCGCACATCAGGGTAGAGAAATCCCGGCAGTTGCCTACCAGACGCTTTTCCAGCGGGCGGGACTCATTCAGCGGGTAGTCAGCCAGTTCCACCATCCGCGCCAGTTGGCGCGAAACAGCGCGCAGGTTTACTTCATTTTTGCGTGGGTCAGATAATGCCAGCCCGTAGCGCCGCGCCCAGAAGATATGCACCAGCAGTCCCTGCAGCGTGTTGCACAGTTCCTGGAAATCGGTGGGTAGCGGGTCGAGATACACGCCATATATCCCGGGGTCAGTAACCGGACCGGGCTGGGCGTAGTAAGCCAACCGTTCCGCGATGTTTTGGGAGAGGGTAGTTTGAGTTGTCATATCTTAATTATACTACAAAATAGAAAATTTGATCTATGTATTCTCCGGGTGAAAACAATTCTAAAAGATAGAAATGAGGAACTGCGGAGAATTGAAAACGCCATCCTCTCGAGGATGGCGTTTCATCCATATCGGAGATGTTTATTTCTTCTTCAACACCGGCAAACCATTTGCCGTTTCAGAAACCTGGTAGCCATCCGGTACTGCGTTCAACGCGCCTTCCTTTTCTTCTTTGGAGAAGAAATAGAGGGTGGTTTTCTTGCCAGTAGAGGTAACGCGATCTTTGCCGTGCAAAATATAGGTGACGCCTTTTGAATTTGTGTGTTTATAAGCCATTTTTTCCACCTTAAGATCAATCTGAATAGTTTATTTTCATCTATCTTCTAACGATACCATAAAGCTTCGATGAATTCCATACCCGCAGTATAAGCTATTAACAATCACAAATCAAGGTTTATGCTGATGCAGCGCTTTCACAAACTCATTCCACCCGCAGTGGAGAAACCGGTTTGCAGGAGGTAAAGGACATAAGTGAAAGTTTCCCGAATGAGGAAAGTCAGCTGAGTGTAAAGGCTTTGATAGCGTGAGGTGGTGGTTGGAGAAGGGTGCGCTTCCAGACCCAGGTCCTGGGCCATGGTGACCGCCCGCTTCATGTGCAGCGGGTCACTGACTACCAGCACGCAATGCATGCTGTGTTGTTCGGCCAATTTGTCCGCTTCCTGTAGGTTGCCGTAAGTCGTCGTAGAGAGGGTTTCAATGTAAATCACATCTTCGGGGATGCCCCGCGCGATGGCATACAGCCGGGCGACCTCTGATTCGGCCTGGTCATCTCCTGCGCCCTGCCCGCCGGTGAAGATGATATTCTGTACCTGCCCATCCTGGTAAAGTTCGATAGCGTGGTTGATGCGTTCCCGGAAGACCGGGGAGGGCTGCCCCCGCCACACCGCGGCGCCGAGTACGATGGCAGCGTCAGCCGTCACTGGCGTGCTGAGGGTGCTGAATGCCTGGATACTCCCCATCACCGCGGCGGTCTGCGCCACGATCAACGCTGCCAGCAGCCAGTAGATCCAGATCCACAGGCTGAATTTGTTCCTCGTCATAGCTCCTCCTTCCATGAGACATTCCGGGCGGGAAGCAGCCGGAACAGCTCACCGAACAGAGCGCCAAACAGCATCCCGCCGAACAGGGTTGGGTCGTGCCAGGAGAAGATCTTCAGGTACATGACCTGCAGGAATACCAGGACGGCCGTGATCCGGGCCGGCCAACTGCGGGTGGTGAGGATGGCGTACATCAGGAACAGGGCGTGCCCGGAGATGATCGGAAGCGGGTAGAGGGCGTGGGCCAGGCTTAATCCCACCACGAGCAGGTCAATCACCCAGTGAACAACCCGGCTGTCCTGGAACCGTTCAGCGCGGTCGAGCAGGAAAGCGACAAAGGGGATGCCAATTGGGGTGAAATAGTACAGTAAGAAGAACTGTTTGTCCCCATCGTAGCGCGCGACTGCCCAACTGGCAAAAATCAGCGCGGCAAACAGCGAAATGCCCAGCACAGAGAAGGGATGGAAGATTTTCTCGCGGATGGAAGAAAGAGTGAGGTTCAAATGGCCTTGCGCTTTCCCTCGCGCCGCCACAGCCAGATCAGCCCGAGCAGGGTCAGTGTGCTCACCGCGGCGCCGATGCCCAGCAGATTGAAGTAAGCCGGATCGGGATGGTTGGCGACCACTTTGATGGAAAGGTCCACCCGGGCCACATCGAAAGCGGAAACCGCGTTGGTGACCTGCCACACCTTGGCGTGCTGCCACAGGTCGTGCCCCATCACCAGCAGCAATCCCAGCCCGCTCAGCTGGACGACCCATGAAGTCTGGCGGTTCTGAAGCCAGCGCTGGAACTCGATCGCCGCCAGGATCAGCAGGAAAACGACCGGCAGGATGACCATACGGATGCTGGCGCGCTCCCCGGAAAGCAGGGGAACCGGGATCAGCCGCACCAGGCGGTAGACCCGTCCCACTGAAAGCAGGACCATGCCGCCAATAGGCAGGAGCAGGGAGGGGAAACCGGATTCCGGGCGGTGGTGCTTTGCCCAGGAATAAATGCCAAACACAGCCAGGAAGGCCGTCCCGGCCAACCCCAGATACAGGTCGTATTCCCACCATGCCAGCGAACTGAGCATGTTGCGGATGCCGATGGCCTCCGCCGGGTATTTGAAGCGCACCATTGAGTCCAGGATGTCCATCAGGGTAGGATAGCCGCCCAGGAATTCATCGTCGAACTGCCCCAGCAGCAGGGTGGGCGGCAGCATGCGCACCATGCTGAGCAGGCAGGCGCTGACCAGCGCCTTGAGGGCCGGCCAGAAACGCTCCCACGAGGTCAGCCCCAGCAGCCCCAGGAACATCAGTCCCCAGATGAACTGGTGGAAAGCGCCCTGCAGGTAGATAATGAACAGCACCAGCGCGGTCTGTGCCACCCAGCGCCAGCTGGTTTCACCCTGGATCAGGCGGAACACCAGTACCGCGAACCACGGGAACAGCAGGTAGCCAGACCAGGTGGTGTGGCCGACGCTGTAATGCGCCAGGATATGCCCGTTGAAGTTGAACAGCAGGAACAGTGCTGAGAAGGAAACCAGCGAGAGCGAGAACCGCCGCCGGAACCACAGCAGCCCAAACATGCCGATGGTGTACAGCAGGAGGGTATTCACCAGGAAGAAGGTGCCGACTTCCATGAAACGCAGCAGGAGAATCTGCGGCGAGAGCAGGGCATCGGGGATGGACATGAATCGGTCCGTCACCCCTCGCAGCGCGGAAGCGTCCGGCATGTGCAGCGGCAGCACACCTTTCATCACCGCGTCCTTCAGGAAGGCGGTGCGGGGGGCGTTGA
>ENA-ORXD01002881-ORXD01002881.1-sediment-metagenome-genome-assembly--contig:-NODE-2881-length-10665-cov-4.626936_pt1 | contig 10665 bp, 7 predicted proteins | sample MGYA00237862_ERZ511471 | MGnify/ENA metagenome assembly ERZ511471 | reverse complement strand
CCTTCGAAATCCTTATTGTCAGCCAGACCCCGGACAACAAGCCGGCAGACACCGAGGTAGATATAACCCTCAACTACTCCAACTCCAAATTCGAATCCTTCCAGACTGTTAAAGAAACCCTTGAAACAAGCAACGGCATGGCCATACTTACCGTTACTCCGCCCGAGGATGCCATCGCCCTTTCCATCGAAGCGTTCGAGCTGACCCCGTCATCGATCACTGCGCCGGCAACGGCATCCAGGATACTGCAGGCGTCTTACTCCCCTTCCGGCAGCTTCATACACCTGGCCCAGGCCAGCGATGGCACGCCTGAAGTGGGTCAGAAAATAAGCTTCGACATCTACGCCACATCCGAAGCCACGACTTTTTACTACGAAGTCATCGCCCGCGGCAAGGTCCTGTTTTCGGATTTTACCCGCGATGACCGCATTACTTTTACCGCCACTCCTTTGATGGCACCTTCTGCCAAACTGCTGGTCTACCAGATCCTGCCCAACAGCGAAGTCGCCGCCGATTACCTGCCCTTCAACGTGGAAGCAGCTTACGCTCAAACGGTTGAGGTGGAATTCGATACAGACCAGGCCGGTCCGGGGGATGAGGTAGAGCTGAGCATCGATACCGGCAGCCAGGCCAGGGTAGGCGTGGTGGCAGTCGATAAATCGGTTTTCATACTGGCTGAAAACCGCATGAACCTGGAGCAGGTCTTTGCCGAACTCGAAAAACTGTACATGGACCCCCAGGCTGAAATACATGAGGTTTCTTTCTACCCGACCGCGACTGCCGTGGGAACCGCCGATGTGTTCAAAAACGCCGGTGTCGCGGTGATGACCAACAATAAGGTGCCTGACAGTCAACAGTATGAATCCCAGGGTTCAGGTTCTTTCCTGGATAAGATTTTCCAGTTCTTCTGGGGCAGAGACAACTTTGCCGAGATGGACGGTGGCGTCATGCCGCCGGCTGCCCAGCCCGCGGCGACCAAGACCGGCGCTGACCTTGCCGAGGTCGAAAGGGTGCGGCAGTTCTTCCCCGAAACCTGGCTGTGGTTCGATACGGTGACGGACGGGAACGGTGCAGCCAGCCAGACGCTAACGGTTCCCGATTCCATCACGACCTGGATGCTGAGAGCGGTAGCGGTTTCCAAAGAAAACGGCCTGGGCGTCGGCGAAACCAGCCTGGTAGCCTTTCAACCGTTTTTCCTGACTGCCGACCTGCCGTATTCAGCCATACGCGGCGAGGAATTTCCGGTACGCATAGCCGTTTACAATTACCTGGATACCCCCCAGGAAGTGGTGTTAACGCTGGAGGAAGCCGGCTGGTTCGACCTGCTGGATGAATCCACCAAAACCATCAGTATCGATGCCAACGATATCGGTTCCGCCTCCTTCCTGATCAGACCCGGCGACATCGGCACCCGCAAGATAGAGGTGTCGGCCCGCTCGACCCAGGCGGCCGATGCTCTCATCAAGACGATTATTATCGAACCCGAAGGAGTCGGCCGCGAACTGGTCGACAACCTGTCGCTGTCGGCCGGCTTGAGCCGTATTATCGACACTTCCATTCCGGAACTGGTGGTTGACGGTTCCGGCCGGGCCTACATAGCCCTTACCTCAAGTTTTCTAACCCAGACCATCGACGGCCTGGAAGGGCTTCTGCAGATGCCCTTCGGCTGCGGCGAACAGAACATGATAGCTTTCGCTCCGGACGTATATATCACCCAGTACCTGCTCGATACCGGCCAGATCAAGCCGGAAATAATGGCCAAAGCCGAGAAAATGATGATTACCGGCTATCAGCGCCAGTTAACCTACCGGCGCACCGACGGCTCTTTCTCGGCATTCGGCATGCAGGACGAGGAAGGCAGCCTCTGGCTGACCGCTTTCGTGCTTAAAAGCTTCTCCCAGGCAAAGGAGCTTATGTACATAGATGAAGGTGTTCTAAACGAGGCAACCGCCTGGATAACCGCCCATCAGAACAATGACGGCTCGTTCGACCAGGTAGGATTTGTCCATCACCAGGAAATGCTGGGCGGCCTGAGCGGGCGGGATGCCCTGACCGCTTTCACCGCCATAGCCCTGCTCGAAGCCGGCGAAAGCTCAAGCAGTACCGGGGCTGTTGGCTACCTGGAGAGCCGGCTGGATGAGATCGAGGATGCCTATACGCTGGCCATCACGGCTTATGCGCTGGAACTGGCCGGTTCCGGCAAAGCCGGCCAGGCTTACGATAAATTGATGAGCATGGCCAAAGAGGACGAAAACGGCCTTTACTGGGGAGATGACATACTGGAACCCGAACCGGTAACCGGCGAAAACCGGATGATGCCCATGTTCCGGCCGGACATCAACCGCAGTGCCGGCATCGAAACCACCGCCTATGCCACCCTGGCGCTGACCCGCCACGGGGATGAATTCAGTGCTTCCCGGGCAGCCAGGTGGCTGGTTTCCAAGCGCAACGCCTACGGTGGTTACGGCTCTACCCAGGACACGGTAATAACCCTGCAGGCGCTTACCGAATATGCCGTCAACGCCCGCTCCAGCGCCGATCTTACGGTTACTCTTACAGGTGAAGGAATCGACCGGGTAATCCAAATCGACCAGTCCAACTTTGACGTGCTTCAATTGGTTGAGGTGCCGGTCAATGCGTTGATTGAAATGACGGTGGAGGGTACCGGGGATGCCATCGGCCAGGTGGTCCGGCGCTTCAACGAGCACGAAGCCGACACCGACCCGGCAGCCCGCATGCTTGAAATCGACGTGGACTACGATGCCACCGAGATCGCGGTAAACGATTTGCTGACAATATCGGTCAGCCTGAAGTTCAACCCCCTGCCGGAACTTGAAATTGCCGAAGCCGGCATGACTGTGCTGGATATCTCGATACCCACCGGTTTCGAGCCGGTGACAGATACTATTGCCGCCATCGCACGAGATATGAAGAACATCAAACGCTACGAAATCGCCGGGCGCAAGGTTATTTTCTACGTGGAAAACCTGCTGCCGGGTGACAGTATCACCTTCGATTTCCAGGCAAGGGCTCTCTATCCGGTAAAAGCCATGGGAGTGACCTCTACTGCATTCGCCTACTACAAGCCGGATATCCGGGGAGAGGATTTAAGCCAGGCAGTGACCGTCAGCTGAAGGCCGGTACGCTTTTTGAAACAGAACCCCCGGCGGGACAGGTAAATCCCGCCGGGGGTTCTTATTAATATTCAAAACTAAAGTTTTACTGCCTGAAACTATTGACTTTGCCTGCTGACGGGGAGTAAAGTTGATTAAAAACCAGGAAAGGAGATCGCAATGGCAAGTATCGCTGATATCGAAGGCATCGGACCTGCTTATGCAGAGAAACTCAAGGCTGCCGGGGTCAAAACTGTCGAAGGATTGCTGGAAAAAGGCGCTTCCCGCAAGGGCCGGAAAGACATGGCTGAAAAAACCGGGATAAGCGAAAAGCTCATCCTGGAATGGGTAAACCTGGCTGATCTTTTCCGCATCAAGGGCATCGGAGAGGAATATTCAGACCTGCTTGAGGAGGCCGGGGTGGATACCGTGGCCGAACTGGCCCAGCGAAAAGCCGACAACCTGCATGCCAAGCTGGAAGAGGTCAACAGCGCCAAAAAGCTGGTAAGGCGCACACCGACTCTGGATGCTGTCAAAGACTGGGTGGAACAGGCCAAGAAACTGCCCCGCATGGTTGAATACTAAACAGGTGCAGGCAATCTAGAACGCCCAAGGGGAAGTGTGTCAGCACACTTCCCCTTTTTCTTTTTAAAGCTGAACCGGTCGAATATTGCCGCCGATCCGGCAGCAATACCAGTTATTGATATCTATCTACGGAGACATACATGCAGGACTATGAAAAGCTCGGCGTTTTTTACCTGGGGAAAACATACAACCTGGCGGAAAAGAAACTCGAGCCCAACCCGGTACTTTACGATTCCAAGGACCTGGTCACCCACGCGGTTTGCGTGGGGATGACCGGCAGCGGCAAAACGGGTTTATGCATATCATTGATAGAAGAAGCCGCACTGGACGGCATCCCGGCGATTGCCATCGACCCCAAGGGAGACCTCACCAACCTGCTGCTGACTTTCCCGGAGCTTGAGGCCGGTGATTTTCTGCCATGGATAAATGCCGGCGACGCCCGCAAGAAGGGGCTGACCAGCCAGGAATACGCCGCCAAACAGGCCGAGTTGTGGAAAAACGGGCTGGCTTCCTGGGAACAGGACGGGGAACGCATCCGAAAACTGCGTGATTCAGCTGAATTCGTCATTTATACTCCCGGATCAACCGCCGGCATTCCAGTTTCGATTTTGAAATCTTTTGCCCCGCCGCCGCCCGAAATCCTGGAGGACGCAGAACTCCTGCAAGAACGCATCAACACCACGGCTACCAGCCTGCTGGGTATAATCGGTATTGCCGCCGACCCCATAAGGAGCCGGGAGCACATTCTGATTTCAACCCTGCTCAACCTTGCCTGGCAGCACAACCAGGACCTGGGAATTGCCGGGCTTATCAGCCAGATACAGACACCTCCGGTGGATAAAATAGGTGTTATCGACATGGAATCCTTCTACCCGGCCCGGGAAAGGTTCGAACTGGCGCTGGCTCTGAACAACCTGCTGGCCGCTCCCGGTTTTTCCAGCTGGCTGGAAGGTGAAGCACTGGATATCAATTCAATTCTCTACACACCCGAGGGCAAACCGCGCATCGCCGTTTTTTCGATTGCCCACTTGAACGATGCCGAACGGATGTTCTTCGTTTCGCTCCTTTTGAACCAGGTCCTGGGATGGATGCGCACTCTTTCCGGTACCACCAGCCTGAGAGCAATAGTATATATGGACGAAATCTTCGGTTTCTTCCCGCCGGTGGCCAACCCGCCTTCGAAAACTCCACTGCTTACCCTGCTGAAGCAGGCCAGGGCTTTTGGAGTCGGCATGGTGCTGGCTACGCAAAATCCGGTTGACCTGGATTACAAAGGCCTGGCCAATACCGGAACCTGGTTCATCGGCAGGCTGCAAACCGAAAGGGACAAGGCCCGCATGCTGGACGGCCTGGAAGGCATAGCGGCGACAGCCGGCATGAAGTGGAACCGGCAAAGCATGGAGCAAACCCTGGCAGGGCTATCCAGCCGGGTATTCCTGCTAAACAACGTTCATGACGACGGACCGGTAATTTTCAACACGCGGTGGGCAATGTCCTACCTGCGCGGGCCGCTCACCCGAACCCAGATAAAACTGCTTATGTCTCCGGTTAAAAAGGAGCACGGTTTTGCCGGGGCTGCCGTTTCCGGCAGACAACCCGCCGTCTATGCGGCGCCAATCCCGGTCAGCACCGGCCCTGCCGGGAGCGGGGCTGCCGGAATCCGGCCGGTCCTGCCTCCGGGGGTCACTCAATACTTTGCCCCGGTTCGGGGAGTCCAGCCAGCCGGCGCCTCACTTGTTTACCGGCCCGAGTTGATCAGCGCGGCAACAATTCATTTCAGCAAAGCGAACCTGGGGGTCAACCTGGTTCAGGAAGCCGTTTACCGCACAATGATAACCAGTGCTCCCTCGGCAGTCAATTGGGATGAAGCCCGGGAAACGGACATCGTTTTAAACGATCTGGAAAACGCTCCGGCCGGACCCGCCAGGTACACCGACCTTCCAGCAATAGCCATGAAAGATAACAGCTACAAAACGTGGGGTTCGGAATTTGCAGTATGGCTGTACCGCAATCAACAACTGGAACTGTGGAAAAGCCCGGAGCTCAAGGAGTACTCGCAACCCGGCGAAACTGAACGCGATTTCAGAATAAGACTGCAGCAGAAGTCCCGGGAACAGCGGGATGATGCCGCCGATAAACTCAGAAAAAAATACTCTGCCAAAATTGCCACCCTTGAAGAACGGCTGCGCCGCGCCCAGGCGACTGTGGAAAAAGAGAAGGAACAGGCCAAGCAGCAAAAAATCCAGACCGCTCTTTCCTTCGGTTCCACCATACTGGGGGGCTTCCTGAGCAACAAAATCCTCAGTTCAGGCTCGATAAGCCGGGCCAGGACTACCATGAGCGGTATGAGCCGGGCCATGAAAGAAGCCAAGGACATCGAACTGGCCAAAGAAACCGTCAAGGCCACCCGGGAAAGGCTTGATCAGCTCGAATCCGAGTTCAAGGCAGATATGGACGCATTGCATACCAGGATGGACCCTCTGACCGAAACCCTGGAACAGGTGCCGGTGCGCCCGGCCAAGAAAGACATTTCCCTAAATCTTGTAGCCCTGGGATGGTTCCCCTACTGGCAGCACACCGGGGGTATGTTGACTCCGGCCTGGTAGGCAGGTATTCCGGAAAAGGAGGGCATATCGAGAAAAATAAAGAGAAAGGCAGCGGCAACTGAAACGGTATACCCGGACACTAAATGGATATTAGGAGGAATCAAATTAAATTATGAAAATGTTAGGCTTTCTGGCTTTTATCATCGGTTTTATTTTAGCTATCGTGGCAGGCTTGTTCTTCCCGGATAACGCCGTTGTTATTATCATTTTATTGATACTGGGCCTTCTGATCGGTTTTCTCAACATCGGTTCCGAGGAAATGGTGCCCCTGCTGCTGGCTACCATTGCCCTGGTAGTCGTCGGCAATGTATTCTCACCAATTGAAACCTTGAACATCGGTGAAAAACTTGGCGATATCATGGCGCTTATTGCAGCGCTGATGGCACCGGCCGCTATCGTTGTAGCTGTTAAAACTCTATACACGGTTGCCAAGCCCCATTAAAGGCTGCATTAAAACGAAACCTTCGAAAGCGGTGGCTCAAACCGCCGCTTTCCGTTTTCTTTACGTAAATTATTGTTTTAAGTCCCGGTAAAACACTGGTATAATCTCTTGCTAATGCGCGTTTTAGTCACCGGAGCCAGCGGCCACCTGGGAGCCAATCTGATTCGTCATCTCATCGAACAGGGCGCCGAAGTACGTGCGCTGCACCACCGTTCCAACCAGGCGTTGCAAGGCCTGGATATTGAGATATACCGGGGCGACGTAACCGACAGCACTTCGATTAAACCGGCTTTCAAAAACATCGATACGGTGTTTCATCTGGCAGCCAGTATTTCGATTCACTCCAACAGCTACCGCGAACTTGAACGCATCAATGTTGCCGGTACCCGCAACGTCGTAAACCACTGCCTGGATGCCGGCGTCAGCCGGATGGTTCATTTCAGCTCCATTCATGCAACCGGTCAGGGAATCCCGGACGAACAATTGAACCCGGGTATCATCGAGACGGTAATTGCCGGCTATCCCGCCTACGACCGGTCCAAGGCAATGAGCGAGTTCGAGGTATATTCAGGGCTTGAAAAGGGCCTTGATGCGATAATCATCCGTCCTACAGCAGTGCTGGGGCCATACGATTTCCAGCCTTCATACCTGGGCCGGGCAATCCTTAAACTGGTAGGGCGTAAACTGCCGGCGCTGGTTTCCGGAGGTTACGACTGGGTCGACGCCCGTGATGTCGCCAGAGGCGCCGTAGCCGCCTGGCAGCAGTCCAAACCGGGTTCATGTTATTTACTTTCCGGCCACCGGGCTACCTTTTGCGAACTGGCCGGCCTGATCGAAGACATTACCGGAATAGCCAAACCGCGCATAACCTGCCCCCGCTGGCTGGCCTACTGCACTGCACCACTGCTCAACGCCGGGGACCGTTTAAGAGGCTGCGAGCCCCTTTTTACTTCGGTTTCCATCAAGGCCATGGGCGAAAAAAGGCATATCCACTGCCAGAAAGCTTCGAAGGAACTTGGATACGAACCCCGGCCGCTTAAAACCACCCTGGCAGATACCCTCGAGTGGTTCCAGCAGCACGGAATGATAGATGCTGCACTAAGAATAAACCGGGAGTAGCCCATTGACGGAAGAACTGATTTACAGATACCTCCTGTTCGCCTGGCTGGCTATGGCAGGCGGAGTGTTTGTTTTGCTGCTTTTCGTGAACGCCCCTTACGGGCGCCATTTTTCCGCCCGGTGGGGACCGTCCATCCCCAACCGGCTGGGCTGGCTGCTGATGGAAGCCGTGTCGGTGCTGGTGTTTGCCGCCTGTTTTGTTACCGCCACCAATTCGGGCATCACCCTCAGCATTTTCTTTTTAATGTGGCAGGCGCATTATATCCACCGCGCGTTTATTTACCCCTTTACCCTGAAAAACAACGGTCTGCGCATGCCGCTGGCGGTAACGGGCATGGGTATTGTTTTCAACACCATCAACAGCTATCTGAACGGCCGGCATCTTTTTACATTTTCCGCCGGCTATGATATTGACTGGTTAAGCGATCCACGGTTCGTTATCGGCCTGAGCCTGTTCGGTGCGGGTTTTGCCATCAACCGGCTGGCCGACGGCGCCCTGGTGAAGCTGCGTAACGGCGACCGCAGCGGGTATTACATTCCAAAGGGGGGATTATTCTCGCTGGTGTCCTGCCCCAACTACCTGGGAGAAATCATGATCTGGACAGGATGGGCAGTGGCTACGTGGTCCCTGCCCGGACTTGCCTTTGCCGTATGGACCGTTGCCAATCTGGCTCCCCGTGCGGTGGCCCACCACCGGTGGTACCGGACCACTTTTCCCGATTACCCGCCGCAGCGCAGAGCCCTGATACCCTATATCTGGTAGCCGTCAGTTCCTCCAGGTGTCACACCGAAGGTGTATACTAAGTGAAGAACACGCCAGCCCGTTAGCCGGTCAGTCCAGCGGGCAACCATGATCCGGGCATATTCAATTACACAGGAGGGTGCCTTGGCCTCAAAATTGCTGTCCAAATCCAAATACTTAAACGGGTTGCAGTGCGTAAAACTGTTATGGATGTACTGCAACCGGCCGGGAGTGTTTCCTCCGGTGGACACGGCCACCCAGCACGTATTCGACCAGGGCCACCTGGTAGGCGAACTGGCAAAAAGTCTTTTCCCGGAGGGAATCGACATACCGGCAGAGAATTTTATCGGCAACATCAACCTGACCAGAAAACTCCTTGGAGAGCGAAAAATCCTTTTTGAGGCCGGGTTGATGGCGGGCAGGCTTTACAGCCGGATAGATATACTGAAACCAGCCGGGCAGGATCAATGGGATATTATCGAGGTAAAAAGTTCGGCATCGATAAAGGAAATCAACATTCATGATGTAGCTTTTCAAAGGAAGGTATGTGAAACTTCAGGGCTCAAGATCGACCGCTGCCTGCTGGCCTATATTAATACGGATTATGTAAAACACGGCGAAATAGATCCCGGCCAACTGCTGGTAATCGAAGATATCACCGGAGCCGTTCAGGACGCCAGCGAGGGTATCGACGCACGTATTGCCAAAATGCTTGAAATAATGGACGGGGCCGAAGCGCCGGAACAGCCCATCGGCAAGCATTGCCTTGCTCCCTACGAATGCGCCCTCCGGCAGGCGTGCTGGGAATTCCTGCCGAAAGACAGCATATTCGATTTACGGGGCGGCAAGACCACACAGTTCTCCTTATACGAAAGGGGTATACTGGCCATCGAAGATATTCCCGAAGACGTCATTCTCAACCGCCAGCAGCAGATCCAGAAAAGATGCCTGGAAAACGGCAGCGTTCATATGCAGCATGAAGAAATCCGGCAATTCCTGCAAAAACTCGAGTATCCGCATTATTATCTTGATTTCGAGACTATAAATCCGGCGGTGCCCCTTTATGACGGTACCCGCCCGTACCAGCATATTCCTTTCCAGTTTTCCCTCCATGTACTTGAAAGCGAAAGCGGGACTCTTTTACATTATTCATACCTGGCAGAAGGTACATCCGACCCCCGCCCGGAACTGCTCCGGCGCCTGCAGAAACTTTTAGGCACACGCGGCAGTATCATTGCCTATAATGCCGGTTTCGAAACCGGCATTTTAACAGACCTGGGCAGCATGGCGCCTGAATATGAGCCCTGGCTGACTGGTATTCTGGAAAGGATTGTTGATCTGTTAACACCGTTCAGCCATTTTTACTACTACAACTCCGCCCAGAAGAATTCGGCTTCGCTTAAAAAAGTGCTGCCGGCGGTCACCGGAATCGACTATTCCGGTATGACGGTAAGCAACGGCACCGATGCCAGCGTTCTTTTCTATAAAATAGCAACCGGAGAAGCTTCTGCCGAACAGGCCGCCGCCATAAAACGGGATTTGTGCGAGTATTGCGCCCTGGATACCGAAGGCATGGCAAAGATTGTGGTAAAACTGAAGGAAATCACATGTTATAATAGGTAACCAGGGAGGTGCGTCATGTGGAAAATGATACTGGGTATATTTTTAATCATTCACGGCCTTATCCACTGGATATACGTGGCCCCGGAACCCAACACGGCCGGCGCCAGGATGTGGAGCTTTCTGACCGGACGCTGGATCGTTACCCGGGGAGTACTGGAAGAACACACCGCCATGGCCCTCGGTATCGTTCTTATATCGGTTGTTACTCTCGGTTTTGCCGCCAGCGGCATCGGCCTTTTGACCTCGCAGGAATGGTGGCGGATAACAGCTATCGCTTCAGCAGTAGTCTCACTGGTTCTGGTTGGCCTTTTCTGGCATAACTGGATGATAGCCGGGCCGGTTCTAAATGCTGTCATTATATTCGTAGCCCTTTTCTGGGGTAAATAACGCCACCGGTTCAATCAACAAAGAATCCGAAGGGAGTACTGAAATGAT
>ENA-ORXD01002880-ORXD01002880.1-sediment-metagenome-genome-assembly--contig:-NODE-2880-length-10672-cov-3.566399_pt1 | contig 10672 bp, 6 predicted proteins | sample MGYA00237862_ERZ511471 | MGnify/ENA metagenome assembly ERZ511471 | reverse complement strand
TCGAAAACTAATTTCTATTGTGAGACTCAAATTTCAAAAACGAAGTGCATTGAAATTTGTAAGTCGAACAATCCCGCTAAAGGCGGAGGGTACTATAGTACCCGTGATTATTCCCTCGAAGAACTTTTAGGACGTTTCCCCTCGCTCGCCAGTCACCGGCAATTGAAAGTCTTGCGTTCTATGGGATTGGCTTCTCATCACGGCGGACAGTTGCCCGCATGGAAAATGCTAGTGGAAGAAATGATGAACAGGGGACATCTGCGCGTGATCTTTGCCACCTCGACGATTGCTGCGGGTGTGAATTTTCCGGCTAGAACCATTGTTCTTTTTAATTCGGATTTGTTCAACGGAAATGATTTTGATCCGCTGACAGCCACGGAATTTCGTCAGATGACCGGTCGCGCGGGCCGTCGCGGAATTGACAATATCGGGTTCATGTTGACTGTAGCCGGCAGGTTTATGGATTTGTATCATATACGACGCCTGTTATTTCAAAATCCGGAAGACATTTTAAGCCAGTTGAAGAATGATTTCGCCATGGTTCTGAATCTGCTTCTGTCGCAAACCCCGGAAGACATTCGCAAAATATTCGAGAGGTCTTTTGCGGCGTATCAGCAGAATATCCGACATCAAGGTGAAGATTTTTCCGCCGCAAAATCGCTTTGGAAAGATTTTTCCCGCCATTTAAAATTTCTGCAGCAGGAAGGATTTGTTGATGCAGCAGGAACGCTCACGGATGACGGACGCTGGGCTTCCAAACTTCGTCTGGATTATCCGTTAATGGTGGCGCAATGTCTGCGTGAGAATACGTTTCCTGAAGAAAATGAAAAAATCCTTGCCGCCGTTGTCGCCTTTTTCGCCTATGATCGCGATGATGATATAAAATTAACTGTAAAAGACTTGCCGCCTAAACTCGTTCTTTCATTTAGAAAGGTCATGGTTGCCGTCAGGCCGCTAATGCATCGCATGGAGACCGCAGGATTTGCTGTTACGAAACTTCATACTGCCGCAGGTACAGCCATGTATTTCTGGGCGCAGGGACATAGCTGGGATTCCGTCATCAAAACAACCGGAATCGCGGAAGGTGATATGGCAACGCTGGTTTTGCGCACGGCGGATAATCTGTGGCAGATCGCGTCACTCAAGGATACTTATCCGGAAATCGCCGAATGCGCGTTGAGGGCTAGGGAAATAATATTGCGGGAACCAGTCCTTTTCCTGTAATATAAAAGCATATGGAAAAACTTTCGATGATAACGGATTTTGTCCCGGCGGGTGACCAGCCACAGGCAATTGACAAACTGGTGAAAGGGCTGGAAGAGGGCAAGGAGCATCAGGTGCTGCTGGGTGTTACCGGTTCGGGGAAAACCTTCACCATTGCCAATGTGATTGAACGCGTCCAGCGTCCGGCTCTTGTTATTGCGCACAATAAAACACTGGCCGCGCAATTATACGAAGAATTCAAGGGACTTTTTCCCGAAAACGCCGTGGAATACTTCGTCAGCTATTATGATTACTATCAGCCGGAAGCCTATCTGCCGGTGACGGATACCTACATTGAAAAAGATTCGGCCATCAACGAGGAAATCGACAAGCTTCGTCACGCGGCAACCCATGCACTTTTAACCCGGCGGGATGTTATCATTGTGGCGAGTGTTTCCTGCATTTACGGTTTGGGCTCGCCGGATGCGTATCTGGGAATGATTGTCCAACTGGAAGTGGGCAAGGAATTCCCGCGAGATGAACTGCTGAAAAGATTGATCGAAATTCAGTATGAAAGAAACGATATCGATTTTCACCGTGGCACATTTCGTGTTCGAGGTGACATTGTGGAAATATTTCCGCCTTATGAAGACGAGCAGGCACTGCGGGTGGAATTTTTTGGCGACACGATTGAATCCATGGCCTTGATTGATCCTCTCAGAGGAAAGAAAATATCTGCGGTTACAAGAACGGCTGTTTATCCGGGCAGTCATTATGTTTCTACACGCGAAAATCTGCAAAGAGCGATCAATGATATTCGCGTGGAACTGGCGCTGACGCTGGCTGAGTATAGAGAACAAAACAAACTGTTGGAAGCGCAAAGACTGGAGCAGCGGACCAATTTTGATTTGGAAATGATGGAAGAGATGGGCTACTGTCAGGGAATAGAAAATTATTCCCGGCATCTGACCGGACGCAAACCCGGTCAGCCGCCACCGACTCTTATGGAGTATCTGCCACAGGATGCTTTGATCATTATCGATGAAAGTCATGCCACGTTGCCGCAACTGGCCGGAATGTATCGTGGTGACAGGTCGCGCAAGGAAACGCTGGTCAAATACGGATTTCGGTTGCCGTCGGCGCTGGATAACCGGCCACTGCGTTTCGATGAATATGAAGGACTGCCGAATCAAAGAATATATGTTTCGGCGACACCGGCGCAGTATGAAATGCAAAAAGCTGAGGGTGTTCGCGTGGAACAGATCATCCGTCCGACGGGATTAATGGATCCGGAAATCGAGGTTAAACCGGCAAAGCATCAGGTAGATGATTTGCTGGAGGAAATCCGGGAAAGAATTGAGAAAAATGAAAGAGTGCTGGTGACGACACTGACCAAGCGCATGGCGGAAAATCTGACGGATTACTACGCCGGTCTGGATATCAGGGTGCGTTATCTTCATTCCGATATTCACACTCTGGAGCGGGTGGAAATCATCCGTGATTTGCGTCTCGGGGAGTTTGATGTTCTCATCGGTGTTAATTTGCTGAGGGAGGGGCTTGATATTCCGGAAGTATCATTAGTGGCGATTTTAGATGCGGACAAGGAAGGATTTTTACGTTCAGAGCGTTCGTTGATTCAAACCAGCGGTCGCGCCGCGCGCAATGTTGCTGGAAAGGTCATCATGTATGCCGATAAAATCACGAAATCAATTCATGCCTGTCTTGATGAAACCAAACGCCGCCGCGAAATTCAGCAAAAGTATAATGAAGTAAACAACATCACGCCGGAAACGATTAAAAAATCCATCAGCAATGTTTTGGGTTCCATCTATGAAGCGGATTATGTGACAGTCCCTACCGGCGTTAAAGAGAGAATCACTCCTTTAAAAGAAGAAGATCTGCCGGCATTAATCGCGAAGTTGACAAAGGAAATGAAACAGGCGGCGAAAAATATGGAATTCGAGCACGCTGCCGAACTGCGTGATGAGCTCAAGGAATTAAATAAAATTCTGCTGGAGTTGGGGTAGCTCGTGAGTTCGCAAATGGTATTCGTGTAAAATAAATCAATTTTTTGTCGAAATAATGGTAAAATACAAAAGATCAAGAATGAATAAAAGGAGCGCAAAATGAAAGCAATCAAATTAATTATATTTTTATTGTTTATATTTGTTTTTTTATTCGCCGGTTGTCAAAGAAGTCCGTCCGATTGGGTTCAATATAAGGAAGACAGTGACGGCAATATCTATTTGTATGACAAAACGAAGATAAAAGAGGATACGGCAAATCATACAGTAGAGGTATGGGCAAAACAAATTTATTCTGACACAGGTAGAATAATAGAATTGCAGTCGAGAATAAAAGACGGATTGTCCGTCGAAGGATATGACAAAGTTGCGCACAAAATATGCCGGTATGAGATCGATTGCGGGAAAAAGGGCATAAGAATATTATCCATAAGTCATTTTGACAAGGATGGGAAATCATTATATTTCGGAGTAGATAAAGGTGAAAAGAAATTATTTGACATAAAACCTGATTCAACAAGCGGGGCGCTTTTTAATGAAGTATGTTTGAATAACTTATTTTGAATGAAAAAAATCATAAGAGAGATTATCGGATGTCAGCAAAAATAAAGAAACGTAAAAGAGATATTGAAAAAAAGTATGCTATTCAGCTCAGGATGTTATAATAATTGAATCATTCCCACTGTATATCAAAGACAGTTGCGCTGGCGCCCTCCCAAAGTTTCTCTCTGAAATCTATTTTGACGTTTTTCCCTCCGGCCAGCTCAATCAGGGAATCAAAATGTCCCATCAATTGATAGCAAAAGGGTAAATTGCCCGGGTCGGACGGGTCATCATCATATCTGTATGACACGTATGCGTGCTTGGAATCTATTTTAGTGAGTTCAAGCGGTGTAACGGTAAAAAGATGCCCATATAAATTTACAAAAGAAACAAGGGCATTCATGGGATTTTTATCGGATACGATGTGTTTGTAGGTAGTTTCAAATAACTCTTTGCCTCTCATTTTTCCTCTCAATCGAACGATATCCGTGTTTCCAGCGGCGAGCAATTGAAATACGGCTTGGCCACATCTTTTATATGTTTCAACCGGATACCATGCGGAAGGCATAATCATTGTATTGATAATTTTCCAGTCGTCAGGTTGCAGATATTTATTCCAATCCTGATTTTTGTTACCTCTAATCATGCGAACCTGGTCCACCATCATCGTGCCTTTGACTTTTTGATCAAACATACGTCCTCTCTAATAGATCATTATTGTTATGTGATTATTTACAATAAAGTCGTTGTTCCATAACAAGCTCAAAGTTATGCTCATTTGTATTCATTAATATAAGAATCTTCTCATGAAAGCAAATATTATTTAGGGAGCCTTGCTGAAAACGGGTGCAACGATGTAAAAAGACACAAACTCAAATTTCAGGTTATATAAAAAAATAAAAAGGCTTGACAGTTTCTCATAATGACCAAAGGATAAATGTTTGTTTTTTATGTAAAGATTACCTTGACATATAAACGCTAGTATTTATAAACTCAATAAAAATACTTGCGTATTATATTGTAGTTTAAACCATGGCGAGAATATTCTTATGGAAGAACAGCGAAAAGCAGAACGGTTAAAAGAATTTAACGAGCTTACCATCACCATTATGTCTCAGGTGGAGAATTTGCCCAAAGTAAAAAAAATGTTTAATTATATTGAAAATATTTCTGTATCCGGTGCTAAAATACGGGGAAATATTGTTTTACCGGTCGATACGCTCCTCAAAATGGATTTTAACTTGAAAAGTCTGAAAAAAAATATAACTGCCATTGGGAAAATAAAATGGATAAAAATTATCATCGAAGATAAGTATTATGAAACGGGGGTGGAATTCGTCGATACCCCTGGAGAAGCGATTGAAAAACTTGGTGATTATATCACATGGAAAAAAAAGGCCATGGGCCTATAAAATTTGTTCTGCCGCTGTAAAGTCCAACAATGTTTAACGAACTATAAAAAAGATAACGGTAATTATAATTTTTACCAGACATTTCAAATCGATATCATCAAGCCAATAAAACTTGACTAATATAGAAATCATGAAAAAAGGTGAAAAACTAAACAAACCGAAATCTAAAATGAATACGGAAAAGCGTCAGAAAAAGACAAATAATTTAGATTTCAATGATAAGTCTTTGCGCGCCTTTATAGAAGACTCTTCCGATATCATCATTATTCTGAGCCTGGAAGGAGTAATGACCTATGTAAATCCGGCAATAGAGAAAGCGTTGGGTTTCAAGCCTGAAGAGATGACCGGTGCCAAAGGATTTGAGCGCGTGCATCCGGATGACATGAAATTTCTCAAAGATTCAATTGATGTTTTGGTCGCTGATAAAAAATCTCCTATACATGGAGAAATGCGCCTTCGCCATAAAAATGGCAGTTGGCGGATATTTGAAGCCGTGGTCAGCAATCTGGTTAAAAAAGATGTTATTGATGCCATCATGATTAATTATCGTGACATTTCCGACCGCAAAAAGACGGAAGAGGATCTTCATAAGAGCGACGAAAGATACCGTACCATTCTTGAAGATATTCAGGATGGTTACTTTGAGGTTGACCTTGCCGGCAATTTTACATTTTTCAATGAGACTCTTTGCCGGGTCAGTGGTTACACCAGAGATGAATTAACGGGCATGAATAACCGGCAGTACACCGATGAAGAAGAGTTGAAGAAAGTTTATCAGGCGTATCACAATGTTTATGTGACAGGAGAACCTAACAAGGATTTAGTCTGGAAGATCAGAACAAAAGACGGCGGTATAAGATATATTGAAGGTTCCATATCGCTCTTGAAAAATTCATCAGGCAATCCGACGGGCTTCAGAGGTATTGCACGCGATATCACCGAGCGCATAGAAGCTTTGGAAGCCTTGAAAAAAAGTGAAGCCTTGTACCGTCTCCTTGCGGATAATATATCAGAACATGTCTGGATCATGGATTTAAATTTAAAACTTGTTTACATCAGTCCATCCGTGGAGAGACTATACGGATACACATTGGATGAGGTGAAAAAACTGAGCTTTAAGAAACTTTTTACGGTAGAATCCCAGCAAAAAATATTTGAAATGTTTTTAACCGAGTTGCCGAATGCGTTGATCAATGCGCCTCCGGCTTCCGGCACGCGTCGTGTATTGGAATTGCAGGCCAGACATAAGGATGGTCATTTGTTGTGGATTGAAAATCGTTTAAGTTTTATCCGTGATGAAAACGGGAAACCCGTATCCATCCTGGGGGAGACCAGGGATATTACCGAGCGTAAGCTGGCGGAGAAAAAATTAAGAGACGAACAACAACTTTTTCGAGCTCTTTCGGATCAATCTTCGGATATCATTATTCTCGTTAATAAAGATGCTGTTGTCACCTATGAGAATAAGGCATCAAATATTTTAGGACTAAAAACAGAAGAGAGGATAGGCGCCAGCGCGTTTGAATTGATTCATCCGGATGATTTAAAATTGGTTCAGAATTCATTTAATCGATTGTTTAGTGACACCAACGCTCCCGTGCAAAAAGCTGAACTGCGCCTTCGAAGTATAGATGGAACTTGGCGTACTTTTGAAGCCATAGGAAGTAATCTGGTTCATGATCATATCATTGAATCAGCCATCGTTAATCTCCGGGACATTACCGAGCGCAAAAAAGCGGAAAATTTGCTCAAGGCGAGTGAGGAAAGGTACCGTCTCCTGGCAGATCATATGAAGGACCAGGTGTGGCTGATGGATATGAATATGAACATTACCTATGTTAGTCCCTCCGTGGAGAGAATAACAGGATATGCTTCGGAAGAAATAAAAAAATTACCGTGGGAGAAACTCCTTACGCCGAAATCCTTAAAGAAAGCCATAGATTTTACGTCTGTGGAAATGCCCAAGGCTCTTAAAGCCCCGTCAAATTATTTATTATATAGAACGCTCGAATTAGAATTTGTTCTTAAAAATGGCCAAACATTATGGGGGGAATGTGAGTTTAGCCTTATCAGAGACGAGAATGGAAGAGCTTTGTCAATTTTGGGCGAAGCAAGAAATATTACCGAACGTAAACTGGCAGAAGAGAAACTTCAGCATACGCTGGACAGCCTCAAAAAAGCGGTTGAGACGACGATACAGGTTCTGGTGTCCGCATTGGAAGCAAGAGATCCCTACACGGCCGGACATCAGTCTCGGTCGGCAAATCTCGCTTGCGCAATTGCCCAAGAGATGGGATTGCCTCAAGATAAAATCGAAGGAATAAATATGGCGGGCATCATCCATGATATCGGGAAATTATCAATACCGGCGGAGATATTATCCAAACCGACTAAATTAACAAATCTTGAATATTCAATGATTAAAGTTCATCCTCAGAGTGGATACGAAATGTTAAAGAATGTGGAATCTCCCTGGCCATTGGCGCAAATTGTTCTTCAGCACCATGAAAGAATGAACGGAAGAGGATATCCTCAAAAACTAAAAGGGAACGAAATTCTTATGGAGGCACGCATTTTAGCCGTGGCAGACGTTGTCGAAGCCATGGCTTCTCACCGTCCTTATCGGGCATCATTGGGTATTGACGCGGCCATTGATGAGATCGAAAAAAACAAAGGAATTCTTTATGATGATGCTGTGGTTGATGCCTGTCTGAGATTATTTCGAGAAAAAAATTATCAACTGATGTGAAAAAGATATTATTAATCAAAAGTTCATAACCTCAGTGTGGACCACTACAAGTAAGTCAATCCCCGTGCTGTAAACGAATTTAAGTCTTTGTTCTTTCTGTAACTGCCAGCCGTCAATTGACGATGGTTGCCACTTGTAAAGAAGAGTTTGATTCTAAAATGATCATATCAAGAAGAACGTTCAGACTTTCATTCACGAAAGGCGCGTATTGTTCCTTGGCTTTTTGCTGACGCTCTTTGCGAGATTCTTGCTTATTAACGCGGCCATTCTTCTTCATTTCTTTTCGCAGGTCGGCTAGACGAACAATGCCATTCTTTCTGGCGGCTTCCTGTTTATCCTTGATAATTTCATTAAATTTGGCATTCTTGGCAATTCGAACTTTTGATTTTGCTGCCAGATCCGTCAGCAAGGATTGGTTCACGGCTTTCCAATCCGGCTTGATATCGCCGTAAATGCCGAGGAATGGTGTGACTGCCTGAGCCGGAAGCGGATATTCCAGTTCTGTTTCACCAACATTTTCGTGAATGAAGAACATGGGTAATTGCACATCAGCTTCGACACCTATTTTCTGTGTGGATTTTCCGCTGGGTAGAAAATACAAAGCTTTGGTGACTTTAATAGCGCCCAAGTCGCGGGAGAGTGGGGTCAATTCCTGTACAGATCCCTTGCCAAAAGTATGATCCGATCCAACAATGACCGCACGATGATAATCTTTAAGAGCTCCCGCCACAATTTCACTGGCCGATGCGCTAATACGGCTTGTCAAGACGACGAGAGGACCCCTATATAAGGGAGCTTTCGCTGGAAAAGTAACCACCTTGAGCTTGTCATCCTTGGAAACCGAAGCATAGGGGCCGTTAGAATAAATCGTGATCATGTCTTTACCATCCTTGGTTGCCACGATTCCGCCATGACCGAGAAAGAGACCTGCAATTCGTACCGCTTCATCCACCAATCCTCCCATATTATGCGACAGATCCAATACGATTCCATCAACACGCTGCCGATGAGCATTTTCAAGTAGTCTTCTCACGTCCTTATAAGATGATTTTTTTTCTTCATTATCGCCGTAAAAGGAAGGAAGATCGATGATGCCCAGTCGGTAAATCCTTCCGCCCAGATTTCGTTTTTCGTAGGTTATTTTGGCTTCCTGATCCTTCATGTAGATCTTGTCTCGTTTAATTGTTATATCAAATCGATGAATCCTTCCCTCCTGCCGAAGTATTGTCAGCGTTACCTGCGTGCCTTTCTTTCCGCGGATCATCTTGACAACGTCGCGAAGATCCATGTCGATCACATTAACGGGTTTCTCATTTTTTTGAGCAACCGCTATAATTTTATCCTTGGGCTTTAACAAACCGGAGCGTTCTGCCCCTCCGCCGGGAATCAATTCTTCAATGACGGTGAAGCCATTGTCGCTTCTGAGTAAAGCCCCGATGCCCTCGAGAGACAGCTTCATATGAATCCGAATGTCTTCGAAGTCCTCCGGTGATAAATAACTCGTGTGAGGATCAAGAGCATTGGCAAAAGCTTCCGCTAAGTTGGTAATGAGCTTTTCAGGATTACGCTCGATGGTTCGCGTCGTCTGCAGTTCATAACGATGCATTTGCTGTTTCTTGGCTTCCGCTAAACCTATGCCTGACAATAAATCATTCTGGATTTGAAATTGTATAAATTTCATTAAGAGCATGTACTTTTCTTGCGGCGTCTTGACATGAGAACGTTTTTTGACATTGATTTGCAGTTCCATCGTCTCATCAAGCCGGAAGTCCGGACCAAGAATCTTTCTGACGATAGCTTCGTTTTCACGCGTTCTTGTGACCAGCATGTCGTAAACTTTTTTGAGTGAAGCACAGTCGCCGGCTTGCATACGTGCAAAGACATCCTGCAGAACCGGCCTCAGCGTTTTCAAATCCGACTCATAAAACAATAGTTTGGAAGGATCTAACATCTTGATCATCTGTTCGATTGTATTGTTTTTAATGTCTCCGGTTATATTCTTCATCGCGTAGTGGTTGGACAGGAAACTTCCAATAAGAACCGGCATGCGGTTGCATTTAATGTTTCCAGCCGCAGATATGGAGACGAATAACCACAAAAGCAGCGGTATCATCCATATAAATTTCAGGAAAAGGGACTTGTGCTGAAAAGCAAAGAACACTTTCTTTTTATATGCATTATTTTCAGAAACCGGCCCGGAGCTGATTGTCCTTTTGTTATTAAGTGTATTCATTCTATATATTCCTCAGGCTGTAATTAAAGAAGCGGCGGTTCATAAATTCACTTCATATGATGGACTTTGAGAGTGTGACATTAGAACGGCTTAGTGGATATGTCAAGCAGGAAGGTGGATAATATTCGTTAAACATTTGTTTCTTGAACGCTGTTGAGTTATTCTGAACTAAAATGTAATTTATTATGATATGATATCAAAAAATCTGAATCATAAATCACATACAGGCATCAGAAAATATTTCAAAAAAGCCAGCGATGGTTGCATCGTTGCGTGTTTACTGCATCGGGAAGTGCATATGTTCATGAAGACGTGGAATGAATAAGGAATGATAAAATAGATATTTACTAACTTACAGGATTGACACTTTCACATTCAAAGGATATAGAAAATCGGCTAATTTGAAATAAATCTTTGCCGGTTTGTAAGGCGTGTATTTCCGTAATTTGAAAGAGTTCGTCATTTTTTCTTTTATTCAAAATGATTATAAATAGACGTAATTTATTTG
>ENA-ORXD01002879-ORXD01002879.1-sediment-metagenome-genome-assembly--contig:-NODE-2879-length-10672-cov-46.767249_pt1 | contig 10672 bp, 7 predicted proteins | sample MGYA00237862_ERZ511471 | MGnify/ENA metagenome assembly ERZ511471 | reverse complement strand
TCCGCAAGCGTCTCGCCCTGGTTGGCCAAGATCAGCCCCGGCTTGTCCAGCGCATAGCGGCCGAACATGCAGCCCACGGCATAGGAAACCAGCTCGCGCATGGTGTCGGCCAGCAGCAGCGCCTCCAGCTCGTCCTCGCTCTTGTCGTTACCGTAGCGGTAGTGCGGGTTGCAGGTCAGGGTGATTTGGCTGAGGTCAACCTTTTCATTCAGCTCATCTTGCAGGCCATAGGCTTCGATGAAGATGCGGTTGTTCTCTTCCTCCAGCCGCTGCATCTCCAGCGTCATCTCCCGCCAGTGAGCGCGGAGCTTGTGGTAGGCGGCTTTTAGAGTTGGCTGGCGGTAGTCAGGGTTCAGTAGTGGTAAATTTTTGAAATCCCAGGATGTTTCAAATGAATCCCAGTCGCGGCTGTGTGACGACACCAACTCCTTTGTATTTTCAACAATACCCAGATTTTTATTTGATTTAGCGAAGCTGGGGATTCGTGCTACATCACCAACTGTTTTAGTAATGGTCGGATTGATGGCATTTAAAAAATAGTTTGCACACTTGCTGTTATAGTATGCCATTGCTAATTCTAATTCATGACTGTAAAAGCAGGGAGATAGATCACCAGGAATAACGCCGTGTGGATGAAGCCTGAATGCATTATTGCCTGTGGTCAATCTCGCCCAACATACTGCCGACTTAAAATATAGAGATTCGCTAGGTATTATTGCTTTGCCTGAGTTTTTTATGTCTTCGCCATCGTTTCGCCAGTTCACAACCAGATCTAGGTTTCCGTACCACTTACGAAAAATCCCCCCATTGTTAAATTGAAACCATTTAGCTTCACTATTCGAGGCATCTTCTTTGCTCAGCTTGCGCCACTCGATATTTCCGGTCTCACATTCGAACCAATTGCGAATAAATTCATCTTTGTTTCCGGTTTGCAAGCCCCGGCGGGTTGAACCCACTTCGGACATCGGCGGCAAAGAGAAAGCCTGGTATCCAGCGATGCTAATCCAATAAGCAATGGGGTTGCCTGGTATTTGTTTCAGCTCTGCAGCCGAAACAAAATGAGGGCTGTATTGCTTTGAAAGCAACGCGCCATTCTTCTCCGCTTCACTGTTTCCGTCGGTAAGTTTGATATAGCTTCCTTTGTATTCTGGATTCTTTTCTTTTTTAATGACAAATGCTGTTGTGGATACAACTTCTCCACCAATGCTATCGAATGCACGCGCCCCTAAATGAGCCATTGAAAGGACAGTGTCACTGATTAGCAATTTCGCTCGCAACGTCTCGAAAGATGACAAAAACATCCAGCTTTGCATTGTTATCATTGCAATGCACCGCGATGTTGTGCGAGGTCTAAGTTGCGCTCAATGAACATTGCAAAAAGATCGGCCCTGCTGTCCTGATAATTGTCTTGGGAAAACACTTTGAGTCTCCCGTTCATTCCGCCTCCACCCATATACGGCGGATTGGCAATCACCACATGGTATTTGGGACTCAGGTAATCGGCCTGCCGCAGGGCTTGCAGAACCTTCTGGTGGGTCATGCTGATAAACAGCTGGCCGGAGACGTTCTTTGACTCCAGTATTCTGAGCATGCCGTCCACGTCGGTGACGTCGGGACGGATCAGGGAGCCGAAGTTGTCGGCCTCTTCGAACTGGCGCAGGGTGGTTTGCAGCGGCGCGGTGAACAGGTCGCGACCAACAAAGTCCATGTAGTCCTTCAACTCATTGCCGTCGAAGTGCACATTTTCCAGCACGCAGATGTTCGGCTTGACGCCCTTGTTGAAGAACCGGCGCTGCCTGGCGCGGGCTTTCATGGTCAGCGCGAAGGCGGCAAGTTCCCCGGCGCGTTCGTCGATCTCGATGCCGTAGAGGTTATTCGTGAGGATCTTCTCCGGGATCTCGGCGGGCTCGTAGCCTTCTTCCTCGTAGATGGTATAGAGCAGGTCAAAGGCATAGGTAAGCATGTGGCCGGAGCCGCAGGCCGGGTCGCAGATTCGAATTTCCTCAGGGGAGGAAATTCTCAAGTGGGTAGTGGGTAGTGGAGAGTGGGTATAATCGGTTTTACCTTCCACTTCACACTCCCCACTATCCACTGGTGGTATGTAGTAGTCCATCTGTTCGACCAGCTTCGAGCCGGGACGGTTGAGCAGCCACAGGCGGCCGAGGGAGTTTTCCACCAGGTAGCGGACGATCCAGTGCGGAGTGAAGAGCTGGGTAGCGGCGGGGATGTTCTCGGGCGTAATTTTCTTGTTCTTCTTCAGGCCGTCGAACACCTCGTCCTTCTTCTCGGAGATGTAGAACTGGTAGAGCCAGCCGATCACCTCGACATCCTCGCAGGCATCCGGCGTCATCGCCTCGCGGGTATAAGCGAGGATGGAGTTGCCCGAGAGCAGGTCGTCTGGCATCAGCAGCTCGGTGTAGTCATCGATGCGCTGGAACAGGAACGGCATTGCCTTGTTCCAGAAGTTGCAGGTGGCGACCACCAGCAGGTGGTAAGCCTCGCCCTGCGGGTCGCGGCTGGGCGCTTTGCCGTCGAGCAGAGCGAAGATCTGCTGCCGGACCTTGTCGTGTACCATCTCTTCGTCGATGTGCCCCATCTTGGCTTCGGCCAGAATCTCGGGCTGGAACTGCCCCTCGGCGGGCGACACAACGCCGATGCGGGTGTAGCGGTTCACGTCCATGAAGCGCAGGGCGCAGAAGCGGTTGAACCAGATGTAGGCCACTCGCTCGATGACCTGTTCCTTGCCGTGGTTCTTGATGGCCTCTTCGAGTTTCTTGATGGCCTCGGTGCTTTCCCGGCGGGCGGCGCTGTTTTTAGCGAGCACCAGTTTCAGCTTGGCGGAGACCTGTTCAATCAGGCTGCGCCGGGCGAACTGAGCGAATTTTTTCAGTTTAGCTGTTTCCATGAATTATTTTGATACAATCCATTATTTGCATAAAATATGCGCCTCCGCATAATGCGGCGCATATATTTGCGCTGGGCGCATAAGATTAACGCTTCCGTTCATATATAGCCCCTTTCCGTTTCCCCCTCTGGACAATTTCCCCTTGTTGTTTTAAGCGATTTAAAAGTTTATATGCCTGATCTTTGCTAATCAGGCATAGGTCCATAACATCTGCTCGTTTGATGGACCCGTGGGTATCGATGTACTTCAGCACCATCTGTTCCTGCTGGATTTTGTCAAATCCGGCCTGGCGAACATATTCGGCTTTTTTGCCGCTATGTTGATACAGTTTGACGCTGAGGGTATAAGTCCGGCCACGGCCCGTGCCATGCGGTTCCAGAAAACCCGATTCCACCAATTTTTCGAGCGTGGCACGGACATTTGCCTCCGGCTTCTGGACTGAGGGCGCCAAATCTGCCGTCGTCAGACGCCGTTCCTCGCGAAGCCGGGAGAGAATGATAAGAGAATCAATGGGCATGTTGCCCAGCTTGTCCTGCTGTTCCACCACCATTCTCAAAAAATCAAGGTCAGCGGCGGTATTGGCCATATGTACGGAAACCGTGAAGGCGTTGGACAATGAATAATCCGGCGCCGGCCGCCCGTAGCGCAGCATGCCTTCGTAGATCCGATCAATACCTCGTCCGGTGCGTTCCGCCAGACCGATGCGCTTGATGACGTCGGCCAGCAGAGGGTTGCGCGAACGAGGCGGAACCACCAACAGGTTGTCCAGGCTGACACCTTCAATGAATCCGCCGGGGCTGCTGATGCTCAGGCCGTCATCGTCCAGTTTGACATGCACCGCACCAAGACGACTGAAATCCCTGTGGACCAGGGCGTTGACGAAGGCCTCACGAAAGGCCCGGCGGTCATAGTTGGGGACTGGGACGCGGAACAGGCCAACCTGAATTTCCTCTTCCACTACCCAAGGCTTGAACTGCAACTCGACCTCTTCGAAAGTTTCCAGAAGCGGTTTGCGGTAGAATTCATTAACGCGGACATCAGTGCCTCGCAGCACCTGGAACGCAACCTCGTACGCAGGCAGATGATGCCTCAGCAGGGATTCGGTCCCCAGGAGCAGGAGTCCAGTTATGGTGGGAAAACGTTGTCCCTGATGGTTGACAACCAGGCCCAGAGCCCCGTCCAGTTCCTCCTCCGCCAACGACAGCAGAGACTGTTCGCCGCCGTATTTTTTAATGGCATTGCGGATGCGCAGCCGCTGCAGCGGATCAAGCCGGCTTGCGTCGATTTCTTCAAGCACCATGGCCGAAGGATCAAGGAGGCCCATGGATGACTGACGCTGGATGAACTCGTGGGGGTAGAAGGGCACCGCTTCCGGTGTGCCGTCCAGCTTAAGGCGACGCCGCAGCAGAAGGCCGTCGGAGGTGGAAACAAGCTGCCGGGATTTGGGAACGCTGATCCGTGCCACGAGCTTGCCCTGCAACTCGCACCGCTCTACTCCTACCGGGATGGCCGGGTTGGTCCTATTTGCGATCAGGGCCGGGAGCCCGGAGAGGTTTTGATGATTCGGGTGCAACCCGGTGATGGTACCGTCGTCCTCCACGCCGAGCAGCAGCTCACCGCCCTCAGTATTGGCCAAAGAAACCACCGCCGCCACCAGGTCACGATCGGGCAGGCTTTTGGCATCACTCTTGAACTCGAGGGTCAGGTCTTCGCCTCGTTGAAGCAGCGCCAGGATTTCCTGTTCCTGTATATTCATACGCAATCAGACCTTGATCCTCTTCCCATTGCGGATTTCCGCCAGCAGCGCTTCCTTCACCGCTGTTACATACTGGTCCACGTCATTCTCATCGACCAGCATCGGCTTGGCAAATTTTACCTGCACATTCTTGCCGTGAATGTATTCCGGGTCCTTTTCCCGGGTCTCACCGGAACCGCCTGTTGGTGAATCAGGCTTTTTGGGCTTATTCTCATCACCTGCCTTTTCTTCAGGGGGGTGAGCCAGGCGGTTGACTTCGGCCAGCAGCTGTAAATATTCATTCTCCTCAAAACCCTGCTTTCTGTCGCGGATAACCGCGATCAATCGGGCCTGCTTCAGTTCCTGTTCGATCCTTTTGAACGGCTCCTGCAAGCGCTGCCGCTCTTCGGGTGTCAATCCGGCATACTCCTCCATGTCGGCAAGGCTGTCCGCAAGCTCTTGAACGGCGGTCAGAGCCTTTTCTCTTTCCTCGGCCACCTGCGCTTCCACCTTGGTCTTCAAGGTGTCCAGCAGGCTCTTGGCCTGCTGCATCTTGTTGCCCTTAAAGCACAGCGGGTCGGTGATGAGGGACTGGAGCTGCTCCAACTCGCCTCCTTTGATATACGAAAAATTCGGCGACTGTTCCTCAAGCCAGGACCTGGCCTGATCGTATATATCCTTTTGCGGGCCGGACATGAAGCGCAGGACCGGGTCCAGCACATCTTCCTTCATATCGAGCAGGCTGTCCGAAACCTTTGCCAGGGCGGTGAGATAAAAACTGTATTCCTTGCCCACCAGCTCCCTGAGCTGCTTGATGGGATCGGAGAGGACAGTGAGGAAGGGGTAGCGGGCAACCTGGGAGAACCGCTCTTCGAGCTGCTGGAGCTTGGCCTGGAAAGCCGCGCCGGTCTCCTTGGCCAGCGGCTTGGCTTCGTTGGCCCTGGCCGGGCCGTCGAAAAACTCCTCATGGAATTCCTTGAGATGCCGCACCTGGGAGGCAGTAAAATCGATCTGCGGATCCAGGATGATGTTGCTCTGGCCCTGGGTGTTCTTGAGCGCCCGCTCCAGATCGCCGCCCTCGAGGATGTTGGAGTCAGAACGGGCCTCGACCTTCTCCCGGGCCAGCAGTTTGGCCAGAACACAGAGAATCGCGGCAAAGTACCAGCAGTAGGGCTTGCGCTCGAACCGCTCGAACAAGGTTTTCAGGGTGGTGCGCACCCCGTTGCGGCTGTTGCCCTTGATGAAGGAGAGCATCTCCTGCTCCGCTTCGCTCATCATGTTCGGATCATCGCCAAAGAGCGTCGCCCCTGCCGGCTTGAGGCAGGATGCAATATCGTCTTCGGTGTATTTGACGGCCCTAAGCATATTCAGGTTCGGGCAGGAACGGCGGAGCAGGTCGTAAAAGCCCTCAGTAACCCTGGTAATGGGGTCCGAGGAGCCGGATTCGACCTCTTTTGCGAGGACGAAGAGCTTTGCCTTGCCGAGGAGCTCGCTTGCCTTGTCCTGCAGGTCCTTATACCGCTCACGATTTTGAAAACTCTTGTCGGTCAGGATGCGCTTGATCGTTTCCTGCTGGGTCTGGGTGATGTTCTGCCGGACATACTTGTCGGTTTTCTTATAGAGGATAAGATCGCGGACAAAACGGTCGTCAGGGGCCATGATGACTAAAAGTTCCGGCCGGGCCATGGACTGCATGCTGAGGATGGCCTCGTTGCCCACGTTTTCATTGAAGGGACTGATAACATGGATGGCGAGTTCGTATTCCTTGCCATGGAGACGGTCATCCAGCTTTCTGGTGAAGGGGTAGTCGTGGCCGGTTTCGTCGTAGCGGATCTTTTTGGACTTGATGATGTGGTCAAAAACCAGCTTGGCCAGTTCGTCAGAGACATCAAGATTTTCCACCTCGGTATTCTTGATCTCGCCTTCAACATCCTTTTCCTCATTGGTGAGGAACTCATAGATTTCACCGTTGCGCTGGATATAGATCTGCTGCTCCAGAAGGTTCAGCGCCTCTTCAACCTGGTTTTGCAGCGCCCGGATGTCGCGGTCGAAATTGTCCAGCATGAGGATGCTGATGTTCCGTACCGTCGCCTTGAAACCCCTGACATATTTGACCAGAAAAAGGGCCTTGAGCACCCGAATGGCAAACTCGTTGCCCAGGTTCTTTTCCGCGACCTGGACAGCGCTTTGGATCTGTGATTTCAGTGTGGAGCGGATTCCTTCGAACATGAGGTCAAAGGTTGCCAACTCCCGGATTTCGCAATCGGCAATCTTGATGGCAACCTGCTGGAAAACGCCGAGCATTGAACGCTCCCCGACCGAGCTGTGCTTGCCCTCGAAGGCGTCATGCTGGGAAAGACTCTGAATCGCCGTCTGGAACAGGGTGAACTGATAGGGGATAAATGGATAGGCGTGGATGAAGTGATCCCGGTCCTTGAAGCTCTTATAGGTCTGAGAGCCGTCGCTGAAGCCGAAAAGAGTATTAAAGTTGTTGATCTGCTCATGGTAAATGTCGGAGAGCAGAGAAACGCCTTTTTCCGTCTTGAGGAGCAGCCGTTTCTGGATGACCTCGTCGACATTGGCGCTGGTCAGCTTCATTTTGTTGGCAAACCGCGCCTGAATTTTGGAGAAGTCGTTGCTCTGCTGCCGGCTCATGCCACCGACAAGCGTCTTCATCTCCTCTTGCGCCGTGACGATGATCCACGCCCGACCCCGGCTTTTGGTGGCAAGACTTTCGGCAATGGTCTGCAGGTTGGTCATCAGCTTGATATTGTCGGCAATATACTGTCCCACCTCGTCTACAAAAAAATTCAGCCGGAAATTGCTCCCTTGTCTCTCTATATAGGCATTGACCTGCTCGGCAAAGTCTTCAATGGAAACCTTGTAATCGTTGCGGTAATTGGTGAGGATGTTCTGAGCGACCGACTCTGCTTCCCCGGTAACTTTGCAGTAGGCTTTTGCGATATTTTTTGCCTCCAGTATGGCCTGCTCGCGGCCAAAGGTCCACTCCTTGCCGGCAATTTCCCTGTATGCCTCCTTGAAAGGCGCATACAGGTTCCTGCTGTCCAGGTCGCGCTCAAACTTGGCAATATATCCCTGCTTGCCGTAGTAGCCGCACATCTCGTCAAATACTTTGACAAATACGGCAAGGAGGGCGTCGATCTGGGTCTTGCTGATCACATCCGCTTTCTGGTCGATGTTGAAAAGGATGGATTTGGAAGGTATGGCGGCCGCGTTCTTCAAGTCCCCCCGGAGGATTTCATTGTCCTTGCATTTGGGCAGGAAAAGATCGAGGACGGGAACGCCGTCAATGGAACGGTTTTCGAGCAGCAGCGCCAACATCTTCAGCAGATGCGATTTGCCGGACCCGAAGAACCCGGAAATCCAAACACCGTTGGCTCCCTCGTAATTTCTGTAAGCATCCAGAAAGCTCTCAAGCCGCTTCTCCACCTCGTTGGTCAGGACGTATTCCTCAACTTCAGAACGCAGGCTGGCCTCATCATCGGCCTTGATGACTCCTTCAATGTGCCTTTCAACCGGTTTTTCAAAAATCTCTTTTAACAGCATCTTATCCCCCCTGGAGGCGGCCCCCGCTCCCTCTATGAAAAATCTAGATCTCGCAGTGAAATATATTGAATGCCCGATAATACTTGTCGTCATGCAGGAGACCGAAAAGATCGAGTGATGCCCCCTCCTCCAGCGAATGGGTATATGCCCCCGGGAAAAACATGACCGTCGGCTGCTCTTTTGCCGTCCGTTGGAGGTTGTTCAGCACATTATGGGAACGGATATACGGGAAAACCTCCCCTACCCCGGCAATGAACATCACATCATAGGAGGCTTCCTTCATTTTTTCCGCTATAGCCGGGACAAGATGCGCCTCCGAATCGAGGACGTTCTGCAGAAGCTCAAGAAGCTCTTCCTTGGGCATCTCTGTCTCCATTTCCAGAATCTGCTCCCAGACGCCGCGTTGTCGTAATATATCGATGGCAAGGTCGTACAGGTTGATTTCCAGAATTTTTATCCCATCCCCCTGCAGCCTGTTTTGAAGCTGCTGCCGCATCCGATCCATTTCGACAGCCGTCTGGGGCGGATAGGGGCAAATGAAGAAGGGAACTTCGTTACCGAGCCCCTGCTTCTCGAGGAACCGTTCACTGCTGATCAATTTGACAAGATGATCAAACCGCTCCTGGATCGTCATTCTTTCAGGATCTCGTATCATTCAGCAACACCATTGTTTGATTTCCGCCTCTGAAACGGGCAGCACCGTCAACCAGGCCGGGCTGTCCTCGGCAAGGACATTTACCAGATCCCTGGTCAACAAGGCGGGTATGATCAAATTTTCCCTGGAAAGTATCTCAGCCTCGCGCATCATCTTGAACATGACCTGTCGCAACTTGCCGCGGGTTGAGGCGGTGAGCTTCTCAAGTTCGACATACCACTCCGCCTTCTCCTCAAAAAAAATATCATAATCCTGGGTAGTGAGCAAAAGATCCATTCGAAGAAACTTTTCTCGCAGAACATTGACTGCAAACTCCTTTATGAACAGGTAATGCTTACATATACCTACCCATAACAGATAGCGTTGTTCCTGCGTCCCACCGGTGGCCAGGAGATGAAGCTGCTTTGTTGTCAGGCGTTCAAGCCGATGACAGATTTCTCGTACCCTGCGCACAGTGCTGCTTTGCGTACGGGATTGAATGAGGTTGTCAGCCACTGCTCTTTCACGAGCCAAAGCCCAGTCTTTTTCGGATTGATACAATTCAAGTATCCTGAGAGATTCCGTAAAAAAAAGTCCCCCGGTGGAAAAGGACATCTGGTATTTTTCAGGTGCATCGGTCATAAATTCATTCATATTTCTTCAGATGCGGGACCCGGAAGAACAGATAAGTGCCGTATCAACAAAACCAACAGAGAAAACTCATAAAAAATGATTAAATATAAAGAGTTAATTGACGTAATTACATCATAGCAATTCCTCAAATTTTTACCTAATTATTTTTCATCTTTACCAGTAGTCATCCCGCAGCCCTTCATTTTTGTACTTTTCAAGCTCGTAGTCCAGATGACCCCGGTACATTTCCTCACCAAACATTGCATAGATGCGCATAAATTTTAAGGAAATAGCAAGCAGCGATTCCCCGGAGATCGTTTCGCCTCGCTCTTCAGCCGCTTTTTTGAACCTTCCCATAACTTCCCTGGAAATTCGTCTTATAGCCTCGGCATGCAGCTTGTTGTTCTGTTGGAAATATTTCATGCCCAGTTCTTCAACAATATCCAGGACGGTTTGCGGCTTCGTATAGATCATTTTCGTCATTAACGGCCACGCCAAGACGGCCAATGTGAACGAAATCGATAAGAACAGGGCTGCTTTCCAGGCAGGAGCACTTGACAAATCAACATCACCAGACAGATGGTGTTTTTTGTAGGGGCTTAAGGCAATAACCACTGTTCCCAGTGCCAAATAAATAGCTGCAATTTTCATCCAAAGCATATTCTGTCTCCCCTTGTCAGCAGTTTTCTCTCTCAATCATGGAAATCGCGTCGGAAGCTTTCAACCACTGCAAGGCACGCTTTTCAAGCTGCCGGACCCGTTCCCGGGAAAGCTTCATCGATGCGCCGATTTCCTCCAGAGTTTGGTCGGGCCTGCCTTCAAGGCCGAAACGGGCGGCGACGACATACCGATCCCTGGGGTCCAGGCCCTGCATGCATACATGCAACTGCTCGCGTGTTTCCGCCTCCGCCAGCCGTTCAAACACTGTTTTCCCGCTGTCCTGGAGGAGGTGCCCTCAGGTTCCATTCCCCGTCGTCGCTCACCGGTATGTCCAGGGAAAGCGGCTCCGCCGGGATTTCGGCAACCCTCTTGATTTCATCCATGCTCAACCTGCTGTGCAGAGCCACCTCCTCCGCGGTCGGCTCCCTCCCAAGCTGCCTGCGCAACTCGTCCATTGCCAGGCTGCAGCGCCTGGCAAGCAGGACCACGTTGTACGGGACATGGATGATCCTGGTCTTCTGCGCCAGCGCGATGCCGA
>ENA-ORXD01002877-ORXD01002877.1-sediment-metagenome-genome-assembly--contig:-NODE-2877-length-10675-cov-3.579921_pt1 | contig 10675 bp, 9 predicted proteins | sample MGYA00237862_ERZ511471 | MGnify/ENA metagenome assembly ERZ511471 | reverse complement strand
GGAATGGCAGGAAACCGCATCCTCGATGATCAGAAGACTCTCACCGTGAACCTGGTTGACGACAAAGAACTGTTCGCAGGGGATTCCGAAGGCAGAGGCCAGCCGCTGCCAGTTCATGCGGACTTGCTCCGGGGGGTCTCCCTCCCGGGGGCTGACATTGAGCGTGGCATAGGGACCGCCGCTCACGCCCCCGATACGAGTGCAAAACCCGTGCAAAATCGACGGAGATTTCAAAAATTCTTCCGCTTCGAGGCAAGTAATGGGGCCGCGCTGTGTGAGTTTGACCATAAAAAAACAGGCGCCAGGAGCAATCAGAATTGTCTAGTTTGTGAATTTCCTTTCCTTCACTGGCCACTGTCCACGAGTCATTGACCACTTCTTCCATCACCGGTCACTTTTCTGCTGCCTTCTCCCGCAAGAAATGGATCACTTCGGCCATGTCCTCCGGCAGCGGAGACTCGAACGTCATCTCTTGCCCCGTGACGGGATGGGCAAACGAGAGGCGCCCGGCGTGGAGGGCCTGGCGCGAGATTTTTTTCAATGCCGCTCTCAGCGCCGGGGCCTCCGCGGCCCGCTTCGAGGCTCCGTAGACGCTGTCCCCGACGACGGGGTGCCCCATGGCGCTCAGGTGGACGCGGATCTGATGCGTCCGCCCCGTCTCGATCTTCGCCTCCAGGAGGGTGAAGGCGCCGAACCTTTCCAGAACTTTCCATCGCGTGAGGGCGGATTTCCCCCTGCGGCTCGCCGTGGACATTTTCTTGCGCTCCACGGGGTGGCGCCCCACGGGGGCATCGACGATGCCCTCCTCCCCGCGCAGATTGCCATGGACAAGTGCGGTGTAGTGCTTGGAGACCAGGCGCATCTTGAACTGCTCCGACAGATGCCTGTGCGCCTCGTCGGACTTGGCAATCACCATGAGACCCGAAGTCCCCTTGTCGAGGCGGTGGACGATCCCGGGCCGCATCACCCCGCCGATTCCCGAGAGGCTCCGGCAGTGGAACTGCAGGGCATTGACGAGCGTGCCCCGGTAATTTCCCGCGGCGGGGTGGACGACCATGCCGGCGGGCTTTTCGACAACGAGGATCGCTTCGTCCTCATAGTAAATGTCGAGGGGGATCTCCTCGGGAACGATCTCGGAAGGAACAGGGGGCGGCTTGCGAAGGGAGACCTTCTCGCCTGGTTTCAGACGGTGGCTTACCCTCGCGGGCTTCCCGTCAACGAGTGCATCCCCGTCCTCGATGAGACGCCTGGCCTGGGAGCGCGAAAGGGTCGGGTCCTTCTGCGACAAAAAGACATCCAGCCGCAGTCCCTGCTCACCCTCGGCGACGATGAACTCCAACCGCTTTCCCTCTTCCTGTGTCATCCCTTCTCACGCGCAACCAGAACGGCCCTCAGGGCGTTGCGGACATCGGGGAGCTCCTCTTCGGCCAGGGTCCGGGGGTCGAAGAGAATCTCATCCTCGGCGATGCGGGCTACGACGGGCACGGGAAGGGCCCGGAGATTCTCGTCGATGCGGGCAGCCGACAGCCTCTCCGAGCGAAGGGCAACGAGAAGGGTGGGAATCTGCTCTGTCGGAAGCGACCCGCCTCCCGACATGGAAGCCCCCTTCTTCAGGATCAGCGTCACGCCGGGGAGGTTTTCCTTTTTCAGGATCCGCAAAAGCTTCTTCGCGCGCCTGGCGGCGGTCTCTTCGGGTTCCGTAAGCGCCGTGAGCGAGCGCAGCCCGCTGACGGCCTCCTGCTCGTTCAGGTAGAGCTTTGCCGTGGCCTCCAGGGCCGCAAGAGTCAGTTTGTCGATGCGGAGGGCCCGGTTCAGGGGATTTTTCTTGATGCTTTCCAGCTGGTCTTTCTTTCCGACAATGATCCCCGCCTGGGGGCCGCCGAGAAGCTTGTCGCCACTGAAGGTGATCACGTCGGCCCCCTCCTTGACGGCATCTGACACGGTGGGCTCGCGCTGCAGGCCGTATTTCTCGAGCCGGATGAAGCAGCCGCTCCCCAGGTCGTTCATCACGGGGATCCCGTGACGGCGGCCCAGCGTGACCAGTTCCGGCACGGGGACCTCTTCGGTGAATCCCACAATCCGGAAGTTGCTCGTGTGGACCTTCATGATCAGGGCCGTGTTCTCGTTGAGGGCCTTCTCGTAGTCGGAAAGGTGAGTCCGGTTGGTGGCCCCGACCTCTCGCAGGACGGCGCCGCTTCGCTCCATGACCTCGGGAATGCGGAACTCACCGCCGATCTCGATGAGCTCGCCCCGCGACACGATGGCTTCCCTGCCCCGGGCAAGGGTGCTCAGGACGAGCAGCACCGCCGCGGCGTTGTTGTTGACGACGAGGGCGTCCTCGGCCCCCGTGAGCTCGCAGAGAATCTCCCGGACGTGGTCGTATCGCAGCCCCCGTTTCCCCGTGGCTAGGTCGAACTCCACGTTGGAGTAGCCCCGGCTCACCTCGACGATGCGCTCCAGGGCCTCTTTGCAAAGCGGCGCCCGCCCGAGGTTCGTGTGGAGGATGATGCCCGTGGCATTGATCACACGCCGCAGGCTGTACTCGTGGAGCCGCTCGATCCGGGCCGCAGCGGCATCGGCTGCGGATTCATTCGACAGGGCTGCCGCGGAATCCCAGGAGCCCGCCAGGATTGCAGAGCGGATCCCGGCCACGACCTCCCGGATGGTCTCGAGGACTTTTTCCCGGGGGGCCCTTTCGAGGGTTCCCCGCTTCTCGAGAAGAACGAGGACCTCATCGATCTTGGGCAGGCTCTTCAACAGGGTTTTCTGCTTGTCGTCCATGGGCGACCTCAATCCAAGAAGCTGGAGTAATGGAATAATGGAGTGATGGGATAGTGGGTTCTAAAGGATGTTTACACTTTACACCCAATGTTCCATTATTCCAATACTCCAATATTCCGCAGCCTGCGGCTGCTATTCCCTGCAATAGTCCCGGAAATTATTCACGGCAGTAAAAAACTCCCGCATCATGACAACCCAGTAATATCTCCCCTGGGGGGTAAGATAGAGCCAGTCTTTCCGGTAGTCGTAGCGGACGGCGCCGACAATGCGGAAGGGAAGGAGCATCCGACCCAGGTGCCAGTCGAAGGCTTTTCCGTACTTTTTTCGCATCGCCGGAAGATCGAGCAGCAGGCCGAAGAGCTTCATGAGGAAGTCGTAGCGCACCTGGTCTGCAACGGAGAACTCCCTTGCGGCCATAAGCGGAATCTCCCCGCGGGTTACCCGGTCGATGTAGTCGCGGATGCTGAAGGTGTTGGCGTAGCAGGTCCCGTGCAGATAGCCGATGGAGCCGCTCCCCAGGCCGGCGTAGTCGTCATAGTTGACGACGTACTCGTCGATCATGGCCTCCTTGCGGGAAAAGCACCACGCCGAGGAGAAGCGGTAGGGCGGCACGAGCCGCTCCGTGATGATTTCGTAGAATTCCTTTTCGCGGTCCTCCGAGACGGGCCCCAGGGTCTTCTGAACAAGCTCCCGCGTCTTTGTCGAGACCATGAGGGGGTAGTACGTGACCTGGTCCACTCCGGTCTCGAGGAGCCGGTCGATGTCCGCCTTCAGGCTCTCGGGAGTCTGTCGGGCGAAGTTGAAGATCATGTCGGCATTGAGCGTGTCGAAGAGGCCCCCGATTTCCTTGAGCCGTGCCGCGATGGATCCGCCGCTGCCGTATTTCTCGTAGCGGTCCATGGCCTTGAGCAGCCCGTCGTCGAAGCTCTGGATCCCCACGGAGAGGCGGTTCACGCCGGATTTTTTCAGGGTGTCCAGGTTCCGGTCGGTCAGGTGGTTGGGGTTGGTCTCGACGGAGATCTCCCGGATGGGGTAGAGGCTTTTCGCATGATGGAGCGTTGCAGCAAGCTCGTCCACCATGACCGTCGGCGTGCCGCCGCCCGCGTAGATCCCCTCGAAGGTATAGCCCCGCTCCTGATAGAGGGAAAGCTCCCTGCGCAGGGCCCCGAAGTACTCCCGGCACAGGGCCTCGTCGAAGGTCACGCGATTGAAGGAGCAGTATGGGCAGAGCTTTTCGCAGAAGGGGACGTGGATGTAAAGGAGACAGGGGCTGCCGCGACGGGCTGCCGGGAGCGAGGGGCTTGCCCCTTCCCGGAAGTTCATGGCACGGGCGAACTGTTTTCGCGCCACGTGCCCGATAATTTTGTCGATCACGGGGACCTCTCTGGGTGTGCCTGGCCGGCATTTGCCTTGCGGTCAGGCGACGTTAGCAGACATCATCCCATTTATCAACAGGAAAGGCTCAGGGCTAAAGGCTAAGGGCTAAAGGAGAGAAAGACAAGAGTCGCAACGGTTGAATTTCATGTCGTGTGGTGTTATAGCATCAACAAATTCTTTCTCCTGCATATGCCTTTCGCCTTACGCCATATGCCTTGCGCCCGCGGCCTCATGACCTCGCGGCGGCCAAACGCGTTGGGATGGCGTGGACGAGAAGCGACACTCCCCTATCGAAGGAAGAGGCCGCATATGACAAAAAACAAGACATGGCAGCTCTGGCGCGACGGCAAGATGATCGAAGAGGAGAGTGCACTCCTGAGGAAGAAGGCAGCAGACCTGCCCGTCCCCTTCAATGCCGCGGCGAAAAAGGACATCCAGACCCTCGTCGAGGCCTTCCTGAAGCGCGACGACGCCCTGGGGCTTGCGGCCCCGCAGATCGGGATCAGCAAGCGCATCATCGCCTTCAAGGTGAAGGACTTCGACAAGAAGGGTCTGAGCGGCAAGGGTGACTGGGAGGTCCTCATCAACGCCCGCATCACCCAGCTTCGCGGGGAGACGGAAGTGATGAACGAGGGCTGCCTGTCCTGCCCCGACATCAGCGTGGAGGTGACCCGCGCCACGGAGATCAAGGTGAAGGCCGTCGACATCAACGGCAACAAGGTCAACAAGCGCTACACGGGCTTTCTCGCCCGCATCGTCCAGCACGAGATCGACCACCTCGACGGCCGCCTCGTCGTCGACCACGAGGGGACGGTTTCCTACCCGAAGGAAAAGCAGGCGTTTTTCGACAAACTTTTTAAATAGAGGGACCAGGGTTCAGGGACCGGATAATAAGAAGAAGCAAGAAAGAACGCCCCCCGTTTGGGAAACCATCGGGGGCGTTTTCTTTTGTTCGGCTTGCTATTTCAGGCTGTTCAAAAATTTCTGGATGCAAGGCGCCCGACATCCCGAGGAACGAGGCGTACTTTTTTCTCTCTCGACTTGGCTTGACATCGCACGCGACACTGCGTTCAGGCTCCCGGTCCGGTTTCAGGGATCGCCGTTCTCAGCTTCTTTCTCTTTCTCAGCAGCTGCACGGTGAAAACGCCCGCGAGGAGGCCGAGTCCCACGATATCCGTAACGGTCCCGGGGAAAATCAGCGTAACGGCGGCAACTCCCGTGGCAATACGCTCCGGAACCGTCGAGTGGTCCGTGAGATACCCGATGACCGTCGCGCCCAGGGCGATAACGCCCAGGAACATCGTGAGCAGGACCTGTCCGAACCAGACGTAATTGAAGGGGGTCGTCCCGTCAAGGATCGTCGGCATCCAGAGCACGATCGGAGAGGTCACGAAGACGAGGGGAATGATGAATCCCCCCGATGCGAGCGTAAACGCCCGCAGGCCTGTCTTGAAGGGGTCCGCACCGGAAATCCCTGAGGCCGCATAGGCAGCGAGCGCCACGGGCGGCGTGACGTCGGCCAGGATCGCATAAAAAAAGACGAACATGTGCGAGACGAGCGGATGGATTCCCCATTGCATGAGCGCCGGCGCGGCGATCATGGCGGCGATGATGTATTGGGCCGTCGTGGGGATGCCCATGCCGAGGACAAAGCATGCCAGCGCCGTGTTGATCAGCGTGAAGAACAGGGTGATGTCGTTGACCGAACTCAGGCCCATCAGCAGGGGATGGAGAAAGACGGCAATGCCGTGGGCCAGGGCGATGACCGCCGTGGCGAATTTCAGGCCGATGCCGGTGAGCGTTGTCGCCCCGACGATGAACCCCACGCAGGCACAGGCCGCACCGATGGCGATGGCGTTCTTCGTCCCGTCCTCGAGGCTCGAGAGGATTTCCCTGAAGCTCATCTTGCTTTCTTTATAGAACATTCCGGCAATAACGATGAGCATGCAGGACCAGAACGCGGCAAGCGACGTTTCCACTCCAAAGAAGAGGAGCCCCGTGAGGACGGCCGTGATGCCCAGCCCGAGTCCCGTTGGGAGCAGCTCGGAGGTCCTGTAAAAATAAAAAATTGCGATGGCCGTAAAGCCCGCCCAGCCGAAGAGGATCCCCGCGGATTCGAAGGGATTGATGCCGAACAGGCAGGGAAGCACGCTGAGCAGAAGCGGCATCAGGAATGGTTTTGTCCGTTCGTGAATCTGGCCCGTGGCGGTGGCGTAGATGATGCCCCAGAAGGCCGCCATGAAGGGACTCTTGCCCGAGACGAGCAGATAGATGATGATAACGAGCGGGAAGAGCAGGAGCCCCCGTTCCCTCATCACGTCCCAGACACGGGGGAGGTTGTCCCTGGACAGGCCCACGAGGCCGCTCCTCTTTGCCTCGAGATGGACCATGGTTGCAGCGGCAAAAAAGTAAAAAAGGGCCGGGACGATGGCGCAGGTCGCGATCTTGATGTAGGAAACCCCCAGAAACTCGGCCATGATGAAGGCCGCCGCCCCCATGATGGGGGGCATGATCTGTCCCATGGTGGAGGACGAGGCCTCGACGCCCGCGGCGAAATAATCGGGATACCCCGTCCGCTTCATGAGGGGGATGGTGAAGGATCCCGTGGTCACCGTGTTGGCCACGGAACTTCCCGAGATCATCCCGAAGAACGTGCTCGAAACGACCGCCGCCTTGGCCGGCCCCCCCCGCGTCCATCCCGTCAGGGCGAAGGCGACGTCGGTGAAGAACTGGCCCGCTCCCGTTTTCCGGAGCAGGGCCCCGTATAGGATGAACAGAAGGATGAAATTGGCGGAAACCCCCAGGGGGACGCCGAATACGCCGTCGGTGGAAAGGGCGAGATAGGTCGAGATCCTCTTGATGCTGTATCCCCGATGCGCGAAGTAATCGGGAAGATAGGGCCCGAAGACGGCATAGGCGATGAAGAAGATCGCGATGAGGGGAACCGCCGGTCCCGTGGTCCTCCGGGAGGCCTCGAGAACGAGGATGACGAGAACCGTGCCGGCGGCCACGTCCAGGGGTTGAAAGGCCCCGGCCCGGTTCAGGATCGCCGTGGAATGGATGAAGATCCACAGGCAGATGACGCAGGAAACCAGGAGGAACAGCGCGTCGGGGAGGGACATGCGGCCTTTCGGTGACCATTTCCTGGAAAAGGGGTAGAGGGCAAAGGCCAGGATGGACATGAACATCCAGTGAAGGGCCCGGTGATCGAGGGCGAAAAAGGGATGAAAATAGGCATATAAAAGATGATAACAGGAGGTGAGAATGGCCATGACGGTGATCACGGCCGCGGCGTAACCCCGGTATTCCCGTTTCCGCTCGAACTTTTTCAGAATTTCCTTCGCCCTGGAGGTTTCCTCCAGGTCCGGGCGGTTGTCTGTCGTCCTGGCGTCGATGGTCATGGGATGTCCTTTCTCTCCGGGGAGCTGTTTGCGACGACCTGGATTCGGACCCTTTCCCCTCCCTCGGCCAGGCTGGCGAGGGGGCAGGTAACGCCGTTCACGGACAGGACGTGGCCCGCCGTACGCCCGATCCGCAGGTAGAAGGGGTCCATGGGACGGTTCAGAATCACCCGGGTGTTTTTTTCCATAAACCGGATCTGTGCGCCCGGCCGTTGCTGAAATTCGAGCCCCGACCCGTACCAGAGGTACTCTTCCGACTCGATCAGGATGTTTCCTTCTTCATTGATGAGGAAGGTGTCCCGGATGGGGGTCAGGTCGGAGGAGTGGGTGTAGGAGAGAAAAAACCGGTCCCCCGCTCCGGCGGGGAACCTTGCCAGGCAGGAGCCGTCCCTCACCTTCACCACCAGGAGGGAGAATCCTTCCGGTTTTTCCGCCCGGGCGTGCGATCCCGGCGGCGCGAAGGCGGCCACCAGCAGCAGGATGAATAGGACGAGCCTGTTTTTTCTCATGGCGGCTGATCAAAAAAAGCCCGGCCGGGGTCGCCGGCCGGGCAGGCCGTGGCAATGTTACTTCAGCGAACCTGCTTCCTTGAAATACTTGATCGCTCCCGGATGAAGGGGGATGGGGCTGTTCACCGCATTGGCCGGCGTCAGCTGGGAGGCAATGGGATGAATGTAGGTGAGGGCGTATTTCCCCTCGGTCACGTTGGAGAAGATGGCTTTCACGATTTTATACGCCACGTCCTGGGGCATCTTCTTGTTCGCCACGAGAACGTTGGAATCCCCGAGGCAGAGCACGTCGTTGTCCACGTCGCTGTATGTCTTTCCCGGGATCGTGATTTTCAGGTAGTAGGGGTATTTCTTGATGACCTTGTCCGCGAGGGCCGGTTCTACGGGGATGAGAACGATGTCCCGCGTGGCGGCAAGGTCCATGACTGCGGCGCCGGGGTAGGCGAAATTGAAGAAGACCGCGTCAACGACGCCGTCCTTCAGTGCCTGAACGGACTCCGTCTGGGAAAGGTTCGCGATGGTCAGATCCTTCTCCAGATTGAATCCCGCTTCCTCCAGAATGGCTTTTGCCATGGTGGAACACCCGCTCCCAGGAACGTCGATGGAAATCTTTTTCCCCTTCAGATCCGCGATGGATCGGATCCCCGACTGGGCGGTCGTGACGATGTGCTCCGGAGCCGGATACATCTGGAAGAGGGCGACAAGATCAAATTTCTGCTCGAACGGCTCCTGGCCTTTCAGGGCTTTGAAGGCGACACTGCCCATGACCATGCCCATGTCCGATTCGCGCTTGCCCACAAGACGGCAGTTTTCCACGGATGCTCCCGTCGATTCCGCAGCGCAACGGAGATCGTCGACGGTTTTCTCGATGACCACCGCCATTCCCCCTCCAAGGGGATAATAAACGCCGCCGGGACTCCCGGAAGCAAGGGTGAGAAACATTTTCTTCTGCGCCAGCGCCTGGCCTCCGTAAATCAGGCCGACGGCGAACGTCACGGCGAACAGGGTATAAAGGATACGCTTCATGATGACCTCCCTTTCTTGATTTTCGAGGCTGCAGTCTTCCTTCGCCCCATGTGGCACGTATTTCCCCTGATCCCTTTTCCGGCCTGCCCGGAAAAGGGCGTTTCTTCTGAAGAATCTCGATGTCCCCGGATGGACGGAAAGGAAACGGGATCCCTGCCCCTGGACCGGTTTTCCGGGTGGGGCGGACCGGGACGCCGTGCGGCGCATGCACGTCGTTCCCCGGCCCTCGGGAGCCGCGAAGGACAAATTGTTCCATGCATCGCCGGGAGCTATCATTTCCTATAGAATGTTGGGGAACGGCTGTCAAGGATGACGAACCCGCAAAAAGACGAAGCGACGTTTTTTCGAACGGCAACGTGGAAGGCCCGGAAGACAGGGAAAAGGTGCTTCCTTCCCGGCTTCTTCCCGTATATATTCATGAAAGACGCTTTCGCGGAAACATCCGGACACCGGCCCGAATGATTCCGGAACGCTACGCGAAGCCGTCACGGTTGATGGAATGGAAAAAGGAACGCCCATGGAGGAACTGCTGGCGGTGGACGCAGGCCTGAGAACCGGCCTTGCCCTGTACGGCCGTGAGGGCCGTCTCCTGTGGTACGGATCGAAACATCTCGGGAACCGCACCAGCCTGAGGCGGGCGGTCCGGACCTTTCTCGCGGACCGTCCACTCCTTCGATGGCTTGTCGTAGAGGGCGGCGGAGGGCCGGGGGAACTGTGGATCCGCGAAGCGGACCGGATCGGGATCGGGACGATGTTGATTTCCGCGGAGGAATGGAGGGACGTTCTGTTGTACCAGCGGGAGAGGCGGACCGGCGCCGGCGCCAAGCGCTCCGCCCTTTCCATGGCCCTGCGGGTCATTGCCTGGTCGCGGCTTCCCCTTCCGAACCGGCTCGGGGATGACGCCGCCGAGGCCGTTCTCGCCGGACTCTGGGCGGTGCTCCAGGTGGGATGGATTCCTTCCGTTCCGGGCGAGATCCGCCACATCCGCCCCCGTTGACCGTAAATTTTTCCCACTTGATTTTTCAATCGATCTGCCTCATAGTTCCAGCCCATGGAGGAGCGGATCGAGGCATGAACCGAGTCAATCCCTGTCTTTCCTGCGGCGCCTGTTGCGCCCTGTACCGTGCTTCCTTTTACTGGGCCGAGGGGGGCGATATGGTGGAGGGCGGTGTTCCCGTGGAACTCACGGAGCAGATGGATCCTTTCAGGAGGGTCATGAGGGGGACGACGGGGAGCCATCCCCGATGTGTCGCCCTGGCGGGGGAAATCGGAAGGGCCGTGTCCTGCGTCATCTACGAACGCAGGCCCTCCATATGCAGGGATTACCTTCCTTCCTGGCTGGACGGAAAACCGAACGAACGATGCGACCAGGCCCGGATCACCTGGGGACTTCTTCCCCTTACCCCCGATTCCTGGCTGTCCCCCGGGGAATACCCCCGGGCCGCCTGAGGCGTACTTTTTACGAAGCCGTCAGGTGTTGACGAAATCGTAAAAAGGCCAATCTACACTTTTTCGAACGGCAAAGGAAAAAGCTCCATAGGCAAGGCGCCCGAATCCCGACGAATGAGGCGTACTTATGGT
>ENA-ORXD01002876-ORXD01002876.1-sediment-metagenome-genome-assembly--contig:-NODE-2876-length-10677-cov-11.296132_pt1 | contig 10677 bp, 12 predicted proteins | sample MGYA00237862_ERZ511471 | MGnify/ENA metagenome assembly ERZ511471 | reverse complement strand
AGAGGGTCGCCGTCGTGGTCCCGGCGTACAACGAGGAGGAGTTGATCGGCGAGACGATCGAGTCGATCCCCGAGTACATCTGCCGGATATATGTGATCAACGACGGTTCGAAGGACCGAACTGGCGAGATCATCGAGGCGTATGCGCGGCGCGATCCCAGGATCGTCCCGATCCACCACAACCCGAACCGGGGCGTGGGGGCGGCGATCACCTCCGGCTACCTGCGCTCGATCGAGGATGGGATGGACCTCGCTGCCGTCATGGCCGGCGACAACCAGATGGACCCCACCTACCTCCCCTCCCTCCTGGACCCGATCATCGACGGCCGGGCCGACTACACGAAGGGCAACCGCCTCCTCAACGATGCCTACCGCACCGGCATGCCCGGGTGGCGGAGCTTCGGCAACTCCCTCCTCACCTTCCTCACGAAGATCGCCTCGGGCTACTGGCAGATGATGGACCCGCAGAACGGCTACACGGCGATCTCGGTGAAGGCCCTCTCCGAGCTCCCCCTCACCGAGGTTTACCAGGGCTATGGCTACTGCAACAACCTCCTGGTCTGGCTGAACATCCACAACATGACCGTCCGCGACGTCGCCATCCCGGCCCGGTACGGCCGGGAGAAGTCGAAGATCCGCTACTCCACCTACATCCCCCGCGTCTCGAAACTCCTCCTGGGAAATTTCCTCTTCCGCCTGAAGACAAAGTACTTCCAGATGAGCTTCCACCCCCTGGTCTTCTTCTATGCGGCCGGGGCGGTGCTCACGCCGCTCGGGATTCTCGGGGGGCTGATCACCCTCTGGGAGAAGTTCATGATGGGGGCGCCGGTGCTGTTTGTGCATGGGGTGCTCTCGTTGCTGATGTTCGCGATCGGGGCTCAGTGTTTGTTTTTCGCGATGTTTTTTGATATGCAGGCGAACGTGCAGGCCAATCACTGAGGGAGACGATGCTGGACTTCACGATGGAAAAATACGGGGAACTCTGCCGCGCTCTCCTCGATGCCGGCTACACCCCGATGACGGTCCACCAGTACCTCACTGACGGACCGGACGGCAGGACCGTCGTCCTCCGCCACGACGTCGATCGCCGGCCTGAGAACGCCCTGCGAATGGCAGAACTCGAACACGCCCTCGGGATCCACGCGACCTACTACTTCAGGCACCCGTACACCTTCATCCCTGAGATCATCAAGCAGGTCCTCTCCCTCGGCCATGAGATCGGCTACCACTACGAGGTGCTCTCGAAGGCGGATGGCGATCACAAGAAGGCGATCGCCCTCTTTGCCCAGGAATTGGAGGAGTTTAGAACCTTCTGCGATGTCCGTACGATCTGCATGCACGGTCGCCCCCTCTCCCGCTACGACAACAGGGATCTATGGCGTACCTATGATTTTCGACAATTCGATATCATTGGTGAGGCATACCTCTCACTGCAGGGTGCAAACCTCTGCTACTTTACAGATACAGGCAGGAGTTGGAACGGGAAAAACTCGCGTCGGGATGTTCTTCCGTCAACGAAGAAGTGCGAAGGGATCCACACGACAAGCGACCTCATCAACATTCTGACGAGAAACCATAAACTACAACCCTACATAACAATCCATCCGGAAAGATGGGCGATAAGCGAGGGAGACTGGCTTTCAGGCTACCTCAAGGACAATGTGATCAACATGGGAAAGAGGTTGATCATGGCGATTCAGACATGAACGGGTTGAATTGCATCGATGAGCGTACTGGTTGAATTGCATATGAGCGTACTTTTACTTGCAATCGGGGATCTCCAATGAAATTACTGATAGAGATGGGACATCCTGCCCACGTTCACCAGTTTAAGCACTTCGTCAGAGAAATGCAAAAGAGAGGACATAGCGTCCGGATCATCACCACGGATAAAGAGGTCACAATCCCCCTCCTTAATAGTATCGGGCTGGATTACGATGTTATTGGGGTAAATCAGGGAGGGCAAGTGGTAAGCAAATTGATATCGCTGGCGAAATCATTCCACACTTCATACAAGATCTCCTCGGCATTTAAGCCGGATATCTACATCAGTAGGGGATCTTTCATTTCTGGGATAATGAGTCGCTTACTGTTTAAACCACACATTTTCTTCTCTGACTGTGATCACGTCGTTTTCTTGCGGAAAATTCTCGATCCACTGGTAGACACAATTATATCGCCCTCAAGTTTTCAATTGAACCTAGGGAGTAAACATGTAAAAATCGAAGGGTATAAGGAATTAATGTACCTTCATCCAAAATATTTTACGCCGAATCCTGCGGTTCTCAAAGAGGTTGGATTAACTGAGGGTGAAAGATTTACAATTATCAGGTTAGTTTCATGGCATGCGCACCACGATGTCGGGCAGCGTGGAATACAGGACGAGATACGTCTTGTCAAGGAGCTTGAACCACACTGTCGGATCATAATCTCATCCGAAAGACCGATTCCAGCTGAGCTGGAGAAGTATCGCATGAAAGTTTCGCCAGAAAAGCTCCACGATCTCCTCTACTACGCTACGTTATATATCGGGGAAGGAGCAACAACAGCATCCGAGTGCGCCATGCTTGGAACACACGCACTGTATGTCAACACGCTCAGAGCAGGCACTACGGACGAACTGGGGAACATATACGGACTTGTTCATACTATATCCGATCCCCGCGAGATGAGATCTGAGGTTCTGAACAAAGCACTGAAGTTACTCAATGATCCCGATTTGTACACGAAAGGAAAGCTGAAAAGACAGAAGTTATTAAGTGAAAAGATTGACGTAACTGCATTTATGATCTGGTTTATCGAAAACTATCCCGATAGTATGAAGCAAATACGCTCAGGTGTAGATGTTTCCGTTCGATTCAAAACAGAAATAAAAGAAACACCACTAGAAGTGTTATAGGAAGTACATTCTCTCAAATTCTGGAGAATTTGTTGATCATTCAGGGATGCAGCCTACAGATTCCCAGTAGACAGATGGTTCAATGTTCATAAACCACCACAATTCGAAGACAGAGGATGCGGAATTTTCAGAGGTCGAGTAGATGAGGTTGCTTTTTGTCGGAGATCTGTTCCTCGGGGGCGATGCACAAAAGAATGAGATCAGACAGATGATTCATTCCAAAGTTTTCTGGTCTGCGGATATGAAAATTGCAAATTTAGAACATCCGATCAGCAATCATGCCCTCTGTGCAGATAAATGCACGTTATTTACCGACTCATCTGCGATGAATAATTTAAAACAGATGAGTATTTCCGCGGTGTGCGTGGCAAACAATCATATCCACGATAAATTAGATCAAGGAATTCTCGATACTTTAGCGGAACTGGATAATGCACATATTGGCCATTTCGGCGCGGGAATAGATGATCCTCATGCTCGAATGCCCTGGGATATTAATGATGAGATTTGCATACTGGGTTATTGTGATTTTGGGCATTCATACCTAAATAAAGTACAGGTTGCATCACATAATAAGCCCGGTGTCAATCCTTTACGATTAGAATCAATACTACGAGATCTGGATTACCTCGAAGATGGCAAAAAGGCAATACTCTTTTTCCACTGGGGCAGGGAGCATGTCTGGCTTCCACCTATAGAAGATATTTATCTAGCCAAAAGATTGCTGGAAGACGACAGAGTGCTTATGATTATTGGTTCTCACTCCCACCGGATACAGGGCTACATTCAGCATAACGGTAAATATGCATTCATGTCCCTAGGAAATTTCCTGTTCCCGAATTTCTTCATGTGCCCTCCTACACAAATTACATACCCTAATACTGAAGAGACCAGTTATCCGATAACGCGTGAATATCACCCTGTCTTTGCATTAACGTACAAGAGGTGGCCGGCGGTCTGTCGGGCCTCAATAATGGTGGATTACGATACAGAACGTAGTACAATCTCGATTCATCCTGTCTATCAGAGAGATGCGTCACCAACAATAATCGATCTGGAAGGCTTGCGCAGGCTTGTCATCATGTTCTGGGTATTTTTTTTGTCGGGCGTATATAAATTGCCCCGACCCATCTATGCAACGATTGCCCTTGTACATCATAAAACATCTATATATTGGCGATATACAAAGATAGCATTCTTCTATCTTCGTTCATTGGGTTTATTAAAGACTCCAAAATATGTCATAGGATTATTATACTACCATCGGAAACGACAAAACGCCGATAACCCAGAGAAATAACGACGCTGCGGATATCGCTCCTTATCAGCAGTTCGCCCGCGAACCGGGTGAAGGTACCACAGAGCATGATGGAAACCAAGCATCATAGTGATGAAGCGTCTAGCTCTTCGTTCTGAAACCATTTTAGAAGCATAGGAGCTACGCATCTTTGCGTTCCGACCGAAAGATCGATATATTTCGCGAACTGGATACATCAGCGTGGTTCTCTCCCCGCCGCTTTCTGACTGTGATTACATCAATTTTCTCGTCGCTGCCCACTGTGATGTTTCCTGCGTGAAAGCTGCCGAATGCTTTTAGGGCAACGGCCTTGTTATCACCCACGATCGGTTCAACCGCTTTCTCACGAGACAGTCCTTAACCCCGGAGACGTTATGGGATGAAGTTGAGCCCTTCGTCGAAAAACAGACCGGTTGGTTCGTTCTGGATGATACGGTCATTGATAAAATCTATTCCGAGAAGATCGCCCTGAACTACTTTCAGTGGAGCGGCAACCATCACGAAGTCGTCAAAGGGATTGGCCTGATCACTCTGGTCTGGACCGACGGCACGAGTACGTTTCCCATTGATTATCGGATTTATGATAAGGATGGAGATAACCTTTCTAAGAACGAACATTTCCGGACCATGCTGCAAACTGCTGCGCTTCGGGGATTCCAGCCGTGTTTCGTGCCGTTTGACAGTTGGTATTCCGGCATTGAGAACCTGAAGTTCATCGATAAACTGGGATGGCGGTGGTTTTCCCGCATAAAGAAGAACAGGATGGTGAATCCGGACGACACGGAAAACCGGCCGGTGGCTTCCCTGACGGTTCCGGAAGACGGTGCGGCAGTCCACATGAAAAAGTATGGATTCATAAAACTGTTTCATTCGGTGAACAAGGCAGGAAAAAACCGTTATTGGGCGACCAATTGCCTCACCATGGATTATACCGACAGAAAGAATCTGCAAGCGATCTGTTGGTCTGTCGAGAACTATCACAGGGCGCTCAAAGAACTCTGTTGCGTAGAGGATTGTAAAATCCGCAAGGAAGCAGGACAGAGAAACCACATCAACTGTTCGCTTCGAGCATTTATTCGGCTGGAAGCAATACAGCAACAGCAGAACATCACCATCTACCAGGCAAAATGGGAGATCGTAAGATCGGCGATTACGGAGTATGTGCACAATCCAAAATATGCGCTCTAAATTTTTTTGTGGGAGATCTGCGTAAGTCCTACTACAGTCTATGGCATCGAAGAACTTCTGGACCGGATCTACACGCTTTTAACTGAATTCGGGTATGAAGTCTGGATGTCGCACAAGGGAACCATGCCAGTCTTTTCACAACACTCAGCTTTTGAGAACTGCATTGCGGCGGTAACAAAATGCGATCTGTTTCTCGGTTTGATTACTCCTCATTACGGGAGCGGGAAAGATGCAGACGGACTTTCCATCACCCACCAAGAACTGAGAAAAGCCATCGAACTCAATAAACCGCGCTGGCTTCTGGCCCATGATCATGTAATTTTCGCCAGATCGCTGCTGAACCATCTGGGTTATAAAGGAGAGAGCGGCCGAGAAAAACTTTCACTGGAGAAAAACCAGATCCTGAATGATCTCCGTGTCATAGACATGTATGAAGAGGCCATTCTCTCTCAGAAACCTCTGCAGGATCGACAGGGGAACTGGGTCCAGAAGTTCGGTTCCGATGATGACGCTGCTCTTTTCGCTATGGCACAGTTCTCTCGCTATCAGGAAGTCGAGGCGTTTGTGCGCGAGAACTTACGAGATAGTGCCCGTGTTTCTCGAATCATCCAGGACAAGGAAGAGCGGCTATGAAACCGGAGAATATAGATGAGGCTCTGCTGCCTAAAGATGACCAGAGCATTGAATTTCTGCCGGAGTGCCAGGATCTTGAGGTCGTCGGTTCTGTGGTCTGCGGTTTTCTCAATACATCCGGTGGCTCTCTCGTCTGTGGTGCGAATGGCAGGGGAGATGTCATCGGCATCGACGACGCCGATAATGCAGCGAAGAATCTCGAAAAGGGACTGCTCCACGGTGTTTCTCCGGGGGCACTGGTATCTGTTCAGGTCCATCCGGTCGGAGAAAAGAGGGTGCTGATCGTCGAGGTGCCGGCCGGCAAAGATCTACCGTACTCGTTTGAGCATGTGATCTATATCCGTGACGGTCAGACCACAAAAAAAGCCGATATCGATACGATCCGCGATATGGTGCTCCGCAAACAGGTGGAACCCGAACGATGGGAGCGCCGTTTTTCTTCTGCAGACATGAAGGAGGATCTGGATGAAGATGAAGTCCGCTCCACCGTGAATGCAGTGACTGAAAGGGCCAGGCTCCAGTTTCGAGAGAGCAAAAATCCGATCAGGGTTCTTGAAGACCTCGGAGTGTGTCGCTATGGGCGCCTGACCAATGGTGGCGATGTCCTTTTTGGAGCCAATCCAGCCATGCGTTATCCGCAGGTACGGGTCCGTGCTGCCTGTTTTACGACAAATAGGGCAGATGACACGTACCGGGATATGAAATCCTATGAAGGCCCACTGGTACCGGTTTTGGAGGAAGGTTACCGTTTCATTCAACGAAATACACCAACAATCTCACGTTTTGACAGGGACAGCCTGAACCGGCAGGACGAGCCTCTCTACCCTATAGCCGCGATCAGGGAAGGGTTGGTAAATGCGTTTGTCCACCGGGATTACAGCGATTTTTCCGGGGGGATTAGCATTCGCATCTATCCGGACCGTCTGGAGATCTGGAACGCCGGCAGGTTTCCTGAAGGTGTGACGCCTGATAACCTCATGTCCGGGCATATCTCCGTGCTGCGCAATCCGGACATTGCCCATGTGCTTTATCTGCGAGGATTAATGGAGATGATAGGCCGTGGCAGCGTGATGATCAGGAAGGCCTGCGATGAACGCGGTTTACCTCCGCCGAAGTGGTCGGAAGATGATCGTGGTGTCACCTTAACCTTCTATGCCCCGGAAGTCACCCCGGAAGTCACCCCGGAAGTCACCCCGGAAGTCACCCCGGAAGTCAGAAAGATGCTTGATGTTCTCAACGGAGAGATGTCGCGACAGGATCTTCAGGATAAACTCGGTCTGAAAGACAATGAACACTTCAGGAAAACCTATCTGCTGCCGGCCCTCCGGGGAAACCTGATCGAAATGACGCTCCCCGATAAACCAAAGAGCAGCAAGCAAAAATATCGGCTCACAGGAAAAGGACGCACCCTGTCAGAAAAGGTTTGATGGTTTTTGCTCATACGGCATCGACAGGATCATTGGTCGATTGCCTCCACCTTCGGACCGAGACGATCCGCTAACGAGAAACCTGATATATCAAACCCAAACATCAAAGGCAGACTGATACAAGGGCGACGATGTTTGCATCGAACGAATGATATCGCTGAATTCCCAGCACCCCATCAGGATGTTCCGTCACCCCGCCTATACCCTTTGAAATATTCTGGCTCATCGATCAGCCTTAAATCCCCTTTTTCTACCATAAGGAGGGCCACTGCCTTGTTGATCGTAGGAAGCTGGTCGAAGACGTCCCTCCTCAGTGTTTTAATCGGTTTCATGCCCTTACCCCTCTTCCTGAAAGAAGGTGTAGGGGGCTGTTCCTGATTTCTCTGTTCACATTATACCGGCAGTCCCCTTCGCCAGATGCATGGCTCCATCCTCTGGATGATGAGTTATCTTCTTTCTGGGTCATCAATGGAGAGTCGGAGGGAGCAGGATATAAACACAAGTCCATAATGTCACATTAAATTGGCCATTATCACGATCGAAGCAAAATCTGCGGTTTGAATATTCCTCTGAAGAACCCCGGCGTTCTCCAGAGGGCACCGCGCCCCCCTGTGGGGATGAGAAAGTCTACTGCCAGATATTCATCCAGAAAAAATGGTATTTTTTCAAATATGGGAGAGCGTCAGGTCCTCGTCGAACCCGCTGCCTCTGTAATGCTCTGCAAGGTCCTGGTCAGTTTTTCGAGCATGGCAGGATTGTTCAGGATCTTTTTGAGATAATACTCGTCGGTGGCCTCCTGTGCTCCTTTCAGTTCAATCTCTGCATCCTGATCCAGCGCAAGTCCGCAGGTCGCACAGAAGTGATAGGTCGGGCCGTTCACCGAGTGGCACCGTGGGCACTGTTTGGCCTCCAGAGCCACGCTCCTCTCTTCCTCCTCGGTCGTAACACCGGTGAGCTTGGCCATGGCCGAGTCGATATCCCGGTTGGTGAGATGGGCATAGGTCTGGAACATACTGGTGGTGAGACTCCCCCACATCATCAGTTTGATCACCGACTCGGACATCCCCTGCTGGATCAGATGCGTGATCCTGGAGTGCCTGAAGAGATGGGGAGTGATATGCTTCGTGACCCCGGCCCGTTCTGCGATGATCCTGAACTGCTTGACAACGCCTGCATATTGCAGGGGCAGCTGGGTGGTGGCGGTCAGGAAGACGTGTGCTTCCGGGGTAATTTTCTTCGGATACGCAGCCTTCCATGCGGCAAGGTAGGGGCGGGCAATGACAAGCGGAATATATCGCGGTTTCTTGGTTTTGCCGTTCACATTCAGGGTGACGTTCCAGTTGGTGAACTTCACCTGTCCCCAGGTGAGCGTTCCGAGCTCGCCGATCCGGCAGCCTGATTCATAGAGGATAGCAAGCAGCGCCCGGTCTTTCGGGGTGCGGGCCGCCTCAAGCATCGCCCTGATTTCGTCCTCGGTCAGGATTTCCTCGGCGGTCTTGGTCATCCGCTGATAGGCTGGCGGTTTGATCTTCTTCACCTTCGCTTCAGGAATGGCGCTATAGCCGTTCTCGATCATCCAGAGGTAAAAACGGCGGAGAAACCGGATCATATCGGAGATCGTATTCTGCTTGAAGAGGGGCGCACCGTCATCGCCGGTGGCAGCCCTGATCTGGTTGACGGCGTGATACAGGTCCCCGGCGGTCGCTCCAGCAAACGGTGGGAGGAAACGGCGGAGGCCGACGATCTGGATGGCAATCTTGTACTGGCGTACTGGGCTTATTCCACTTTCGGCGGTGATCTCGGCAAGATACTCCCTGAGGAGACCCGCATCCTCCGACGTAATATCGCCGTTATGTGTCTTCCGTGCAATCATCTCCTGGATATTCCTGAGATAGGTTTCGTCAGACCTATGGAACGATGTTCCTGTCCTTACGCCTTTTGTCATAGATCTCCGTTGCCCCCTCCTGTGTTAAAAGAGTTTGTGGCTTTCAAACATTCCATTGGAAAGCCCCATGGCAGCACTGTTTTTGAGGTTGGAATCTCCGACTGTTATTGTTCATGCATTCAGACGCTGATATGTCTGGAAAAACCTGGTGTGTTTTAGGACCGCAACTGCGGTATTGACCGGCTAGCACGCCGCCGGTGGCCGAGAACCAGGCGGCCTATATCGCCGGGTGGCTCAGGCACATCAGGGACGGGACCGCCGCCGATGTGGTGCGGGCGGCGAGCGATGCACAGCGGGCGGCGGACTGGCTGACCGGGGGGCCGGTCCCGGCCTCCTCCCTCAGTACCGCCCACTCTTCCAGCGGGTGGAAAGGGAGGAGCAGAAGAAAAATGTATATACTGATTGATGGTATGTATGTATGCAGCGAGTAAGTCCTTCCCGAAAAGGATGAGGCCACCGTAAGGTGGGTGGGACAAAGTAGGGAAGGGTTCACTGCCTCTTTTAGCAATCATTGAGATAGTCATCTCCGAAAACGATACCGCTCTCTCTCATCCAGGGAACTCAGGTGGCATCTCTCTTCCCCGGTTGTCCCCTCCATCCAGGCCTGGTGCTCTCAACATGGGCCTTCAATAAATCTTCCTCCACACTTCCACCCCCCGCACGCCCCACCTTTATCAAACCCGCCGCGAGCCTCTTACTCATGCCATACAACGCCGGCGACAAACCCGGAGCGGGCAGATACACCTGCCTCGGCTGTGGAACCGTCCTCGTCCTCAAAGAGAACACCGACACCCTCCCCCGGTGCCGCCTCTGCACAGGGAGCGAGTACCGGAAAGAGTGACGCCTCCTCCTCACGAAACCACCTTCTTTTTTTCGTTACCGGCCGCCGGCATTCCCCCCGGCCACAATAAAACCGAACCCTTTATCGTTGACCTGAGTATAATTTTCCCCACATTGCTGAAGGCTTATGGAAAAAACCCGATCCTCAAAACCAGAAAAATCCGGCCGCGATTCTTCAAAATATCCACAAATGAGTGAAATCATCATTCGGGCCCTCAAAAAATGGGAGAATGAAGGGAACAACCACACCACAGAAACCTGAGGGGCCGGCACCCTTCCCGCGGCGGGCCGTCGAAGATGACGAAAACCCCGCCGCCACGCCTCCCCCTTCTCCCGCAGTGAAGCCGCCTCCTGCCACCCCCGCCCCGCCCTGCCCCGTGCGGTCGCCGGGGTGGTCGGGAAAAAACACGTCGCCTGATGATCACGAGGGCGTGTATGCCGGTCTTTCA
>ENA-ORXD01002875-ORXD01002875.1-sediment-metagenome-genome-assembly--contig:-NODE-2875-length-10681-cov-3.284610_pt1 | contig 10681 bp, 6 predicted proteins | sample MGYA00237862_ERZ511471 | MGnify/ENA metagenome assembly ERZ511471 | reverse complement strand
GTTTCATGATTAGTCAACAAGATATCAAAATAACCGTTGGAGTCGATCTGGACGTTTAAACCATAAAAAGTACCGTAATCCAATCGCCCTGTTAAGTCATTTCGTATCAGATAGTTGTTTGTTCCCGAAACAGATTCCTGGAAACCAAAATCGAATTCAATAGCCGGCGGTTCGTAATCAACTTGCATGCCGATAGAATATGAGTTTCCAAAGTCAGTCGTGAGTAGCAATCCACCGCCGACAGCGCTGCTATACGGATCGACATCCGGCGCATCAAACCTGATCAGGGTGCTGACGGTTAGATTAGATGTCTTGAATCTCGCACCATTTAGGGCAAAGCTCACAGTTGGGCCAATATCATTCTCCTGACTATAATCAAAGGTGTCCGCCCGATACCCAAGATCCCCGGAATAGGAGGCTGGTATGGGGACAAAGTCCCAGACCGGGGGCGGAATATAGCCCAAATCAAAAATCATCCATTGAGAACTTGTTTGACTTGGGTCATCAAAGTTATCCTCAAAAACTGTTGCGGCATTCGCTGAACCGGAAAACAACAAAACTGTGACCAAAGCCGTTAATGTTTTCTTCCACATCTTCATTCCTCCGTAAATGATAAGTAATCGCTTTTTAAGCGATGGGCCTGGAGAGGAAAATCTCCCCTTCCATCTCTTTGCGCCGCCCGCAAAAGCGCCAAAAACTATCATTTTCCAGGTTGGCCGGCCCAAGAACATGGAATAACTTAAGCCCAGCCGTCATGCCTGCCAAAAATCTATACGGTGAACATGGCTTGTTCGAAAATACCTTGAAAAGCAATTACTCTTTCTCGGGAAATATGTCAACTTCAAACTCATCTTCTACAGCTTAAAGAATAGTTTAACGATTTCGGCATAATACGTCCTGAAAAAAATTGGCAATGCACGCATGATTAACCTGAAATCGGGCAATACTTCGTTTATCGTCGGCGACAGGGCAACACCGACCGCCTGAAATTTCTTCCCACATGCCCCGACACAGATGGTGAGGACAGCAAGCCTGCGGACTTCTTCCTCCACGGTGATTCTTTGCAGCGCCTTGTGGCCACGTTTGATATCCTCCCATTCAAAACTGTGCCACTATCAATCTCTACCGGCATGAAACACTCTGCCGTACCGCTGTTATCTCGACTCATGCGGACAAACGGCAATGGCAACAAACGCGACGAAGCGAAAACATTCCCCCGGGTCATTGCCACGGTATTTGCTGGCCAGGGTGTCAGTCATTACCCTAACGGACAGTTAATGCTCAGAACCACGGCGTGGATGGCATTCCTGCTGTCTTCTACGGCGCAGGAGGCAGGCCTCGGAAATTCGGAGAGAGTATACCCCGATCAACGACGCTTATTCTTTCCGGTGAGCGACAAGTAATATTCTCATCCCCTTTCCCCGTACCTTGACCCGGCAGACGGGTTCCCACCCCCCTGCGGGTAATCGTATACTTCTTTGCCAGGCGCTTCGGACCCAGTGCCAGCTTAGCCTTGCGTAAATTCTCGACCCCCAAATCCTCCATCCTGTTGATATAGTCACAATCAGCCCAAGCCTGTTCGCAGAAGGTCTGACTCAGGTATTGGTTCAGTCCAAGATAAGCATGATCGGCCTTCTCGATATGAACCAATGCGGTTTGCTTGTTGAGCTTTTCCCCGACCGTGAAGGCCCGTATCTTTCCATCCACGCGCACGGCCAGACCGGTGAGGCCCAGTTCCTCAAAGTTTTGCAGGATCTTCCGGGCGGTTTCGACCTCGGCCTTCAAAAAGACAACCGGATCAGGCAGGGGGATGGAATGGATATCGATCCTCTGCGCTAAAGCCAGGAGTTTTCTCTCCAGCCACTCATCGTTAAACCGTAAGCATTCTGGCAGGTTCCCTTGATGCAGAAATTCAGTGGAGTAATAAGGATAGTTCTGCTTGAAGCGCTTGATGAAATTTCTCTGGCCGTGATACCGCCTGCCAGGAAGGGTTATTAAATCCTCTGCCCGATAAATATAATCGGAGATATCTAAATCTTCTTTGGCAATGTATCTGTCTTGATCCCCCAGATGGGTATGCACAAATTTTTCCGCAGCGCGCCGGATAATGGGTCGGATATTTCTGGTTATCATAAGATCAAAACAGGCATCCAGGGACTCCAAGATACAGTTCTGCCCCAAAGGCGGAAAGAAGAACTCTTTTTCCGGAGTCGTATCGGTATTACTGAAAAGACAGATGGTGTCCCTAAATCTAGCAATTTGAATATTGTAAAATCCCTGCCATATGAAAAGATTGGTAAAACAGCGGTCGGATATCTCCGGCTGCATTTGCCGCAAATAAGGAAGCAGGTATGATCTATCACGCAATTCCAACGCCCTGAATGCCGGGAATTCCGGTATGTCGTTGTTGTTCATCAGAGCCCAACCGTATCTTTGTAATATTTCAGGCCCCGCTCGATAAGATTTGTTTCTCTTTCCTTATTGGGGTAGTAGCGGGCAACAAATTCCAGGATACGCGGGATTATCGCCTGATCGATATACGAGCAGGTGTATAAATCGATGCTGACAAACCCCTTATCTGTCAGGGTGTGCAACTGAATGCCTGATTCGACCAGGCCCACCCAGCCGGATAAGCCGCCCTTTCCCTCCCATTCCGCAGGCGTGACATATATATGAGGAAGACTCTGCTTATGCATGCCGATATGCTCCGGCAGCTTGTTCAGAAAATTATACCCAAGGCTGAGATCATCACACCTGGCAGGACTCACAGCATAAAGATCCATGGTAAGCAAGTAACCGAATATCTTACTTTGTTTCATTATCACTCTCCTTTCTGCAACAAAGCTGAGTCAGTAAAAAATTGGAGGCGACGAATGGAATCGAACCACTGAGAAAAGGTTTTGCAGACCTTCGCCTTACCACTTGGCTACGTCGCCTTTCGTTTATTCCTATCTTAGGGACTCGGAAAATACCAATTTACCATCACGCATCCCGTCTTCGGGCCACACCCCACAAGGGGGCACCGAGGTCTTTGGCTGCGCCTCAATCGCAAAATCCTCAACGTAGCCCTGCTACGCTTGCGGTTTTGCTCAATCGGTGCAGCCAAATCTAACCCAAATCCGGGCGCGATCCAGGTATATGAGTATTTTCCGAGTCCCTTAATAATCTAAAGAGCATTAATTATGCCACGTATGACTTTGAGGCTGGCCTCACCATGACAAAAACAGCTGGTTAGCTGGTCATCATGCAGGGAACCCTATGAGGGTAAGTTGGGATGAGATGTTGCCGGGGAAGATAGTTGCCGATATGTATCTTTTTGCTACGATTATTGCTTCTGCTGCAGGGAATTATTAACGGAAAGTGTTGAATTATCTATGCTTTTCTGATTTCGTATCATTTTCGATACAGTTTGAAATTTTTACTACACCTTGTCTTTATAATTCTCAACCTTAATGCCATAACGTTTTATCTTGTCATAGAGGTTTGGACGGATAATCCCTGTCTCCCTTGCCGCCTGAGCGATATTTCCCTTGCAGTGCTTCAGGGCATGGGTAATATAGTTGCGCTCAAACACTCGCTTTGCTTCCTGAAAGTTATGTATTTTGTTCTCTTCCTGACAGGGAAGCCTGGAATGCCCGTTCCGGTTATTGAAACAGAGATATCTGGAGGTGATCATCCTCCCGCCGGTCTCCAGGTCCACCGCGGCCTTCATCATATTCTCCAGTTCCCTCACATTTCCTGGCCAATCATACTCTATGAGCAACTCCAGTGCCCGCGGGGATATGGTGTCAATCGGCTTCTGCGATTCCTCCGCGTATTTTTTCAGGAAATGCGCTGCGAGCAAAGGAATATCTTCCTTTCTTTCCCTCAGGGGCCTGATGGTTATGGCAATTACCTTCAACCGATAAAAGAGGTCCTTGCGAAAGGTTCCCTCCTCTACTGCCTTGTAGAGATCCTTATTGGTGGCAGCGATTAATCTTACGTTAACCTTAACGGGGGCAATCCCTCCCACAGGCGTAAACTCACATTCCTGTAAAACCCGCAATAGCTTTACTTGAATATTCGGGCTGGTATCACCAATCTCATCCAAAAAGAGTGTACCCCCGTCCGCCACCTCGAAAAGCCCTTTCTTTGCGGTATGGGCACCGGTAAACCCCCCTTTTACATGTCCAAACAATTCGTTTTCCAGCAGGGTATCCTGCAGGGCACTGGTATTAATAGTAACTAACCGATTTCTTTTCCTCGGGCTATTGTAATGGATCGCTTTGGCGATCAGCTCCTTTCCCGTACCGCTCTCGCCTTGCAGCAAAACAGTGCTTTTTGTTTCCGCAGCCTTTTTGATCATCTCGAAAAGATCCTGCATAACCTTGCTTTTTCCGATGATATTTTCGAAACAGTATCGCTTATCAATCTCCTGCCGCAGATAGCGCATTTCATCCACCAGCTGCTTCTTCTCCCAGGCCTTATTGGTGACCTTTTTTATTTGATCCTTCTCAAAAGGCTTGGTGATATAATCATAGGCGCCGTATTTCATGGCCTCAACCGCCGTCTCGATACTTCCGTGGCCGGTTATGACAAGCACAATGATGTTTTCATCGATCTCTTTGGCGGCTTTCAGCAGCGTCAAGCCATCCATGCCCGGCATCTTGAGATCCGCATAAACAATGTCATAGTTATTCTGCCGGAGGAGATCCAAGCCTTCTTCACCACTGGTAGCAGTGTCTACGCTGTACCCTTCCTTTGTTAACATATAATGCACGAGTTCACAAAAACCAACTTCATCATCTACTATCAGAATATTAGCCGTTTGTCCCATCTTCCTTCTTCCTTAAAGGAATCTTAATAGAAAATGTGGTGCCTTCTCCCTCCACACTTTTTACCCCTATTATTCCACCTTGTTTCTCCACCAACTTCCAACAGATGGATAGTCCCAATCCGGTTCCTTCTTTCTTGGTAGTAAAAAAGGGATGAAAGAGTTTGACAAGATTTTCCTTTAAAATCCCGTCACCGGTATCCGAAATATCAACCTCGATGGTCTTATCACCCGGTTCATACACATCCGTCCTGGTCAACACCCTTTTCGACACCCCGGCCACCACCTCGCCGCCGGCAAGTCCTGCTGGGAAATCCATAAACGAGGCTGCGAGTTGCCGGCAATCATCTCTTGTCAATTCACTCACAGAGGTTGCTACGGTGATTGTCCCACCTTCGGGCATGGCCTGGACGGCATTGGCCATAATATTCATGAGTACCTGCTCCACCTGATCGGCATCGACAAACACCTCGGGCAGAGAGGCCTGGTAATCCTTGACAATGTTTATCTGTTCTACAGAGATGCGGTAGCTGAGCAGTTGCAGTGTTTCGTCCAGTATTTCATGAATCTGCACCATGGCGCAGTGTGGCTCGGAGGGCCTGGCAAAGTTCAGAAGATCACTGACAATCTTTTTGCATCGCGAAGATTCGACCTCTATTCGTTTAAGATTCTTATACAGCGGGTGTTCGGGATCCACCTCATCCAGCAGCACCTGGGAGAAGCCCATGATGATACCCAGCGGATTATTCAATTCATGGGATATACCGGCGGCGAATTCTCCCAGGGCGGACAAGGTGCCGGCCCTGACCAGATGAAACTGCGCCTCCTCCAGATCCTGTTTCATCTTTCGTATTTCCCTTTCCTTGCTCTCCAACTTCTCTTTTAATTTACCGTTAGCGCACTGGAGATCATCGGTTCTCTCTGTGGTCTTCTTGATCAGATCGTGCAGCGAATCGGCAAGGTCAGTTATCTCTTGCGTGCCGGCTTGCGGCATATCCCGCCCCGGAGCCTTTGTCCATGCTGTCAAGCTGCGAAGAGGAGCAACGATTTGTCTTCTGAAAACGAAAAGCGAAAACGCACTCACCATGCCAAATCCCAGCACAAAAATAATGACACTGGTCTGATAGGAAGAAAAAAGAGAGCCATTGATTCCCCCCGAAGATGCCCCTACTTCCAGCAGCCCATCAATAGCAGCCTGGTTACTTCCTGATAAGGGGGTGACAATATGATAAATCTCACTGTTGCCCTGTCGTACATAGCCTGCTACCTGGGAGCCGGTCTGAAAGGCAATGCGGAGGTCGTCGTCTGCATCCGGCCGTTGCGTCGTCGTGCTCGCCACACATAGCAATTCCTTATCATAAACAGATATCCAGAGGGATTCACCAAGCTTATCTCCGATACTGCTGACCAAATCCGGCAGGAAAGGATATGGCCCGACGGCCAATGTTGTGCTCAGACGCCTGACTTCCACTTCCACCTGACGGGTAACCCTCCCCTTTGCCTGCTGGAAAACGGTTATAAAAATGACCAAAAGCCACGACGCAAGCAACAGCATGAGCATCAGCACAAGCCGTTTCTCTAAACTACCTTTGGCCATTTCCGTCGTCTCCTTTCGCAAAAGTTTCTAGCGATGAGGCCCGCCTCCACCCATCCCACCGGGAGCCATAGGACTGCCAGGCATAGTGTCGATAAGGTTGGGAGTCATGGGACTGCTGGGCATTGTCCGAAGGTCTTCCATTGTATCCATGCTCGGGCTTGAATCCAGATGCATGGCATCCACTTTATCCTCAAGCATCTCCATCATCTCAAGCATCTCGTCATCATCTGACGGTTGCAATTGTAACGTTTCCTGCAAATCACCCTGCTCCGCCGGCCCGACTTTTCTGGGCTTACTCGGATGCTCCCCCCGCCGAATGCTGACGACCTCGTTCTCCTGGACCAGGGTAATCCAGTCCGGCAGCTCGATATTATTCACCTCAACCGATCCTTCAAATACCGCCACGATGGTCGTATCTTGATCAGGTATGGCAACCGTAAAGCGCGTGCCCCTTACCCCGGCCACCCCAATGGCTGTATGAACCTCAAAGAGTGAGCCGTCCTTGATGCTTTGCACCCAGAGAAGAATCTTGCCTTTCAAGAGATTGAGCAAGGTCCTCTTCTGCGTGTCCGAAGATTTTTCCAGCAATGCCACCTTGGCAGAAGAGGCCGGCTTTTTGATCTCCGCCTGGATCCCACTCAGATCAAGCTGGCTGTTTTCCTTTAACCGTACCACGGCGAAGTCCTGAACAAAGAGATCTGCCTCTGATTCTGAAAGCACCTTGATTTTATCCTGCTGAAAGATATTTGTCCCCGGTTTGGCTACCAGCCATACCTCGCTCTGGTATCGGCAAACCAGCACGGTCCCCTGAGTGCGGATCACCAGCGCGCTGTGGCTGGCTCGCTTCTGCCCCCAGGCACAGGGCACCAGGATAAACAGCAGGAGTAAGGTGAGAACCGGTAGACGGAAAATCAGTTTATTCATCACGATCATCCTCCTCGTCCAGGGCTTGCAGTAAGGCACGTACCGCCTCGGCACTGAACTGGGAGCCGGCCTGCCCTTTTATTTCGGCAAGAGCCTCCTTGAGGCCTAGGGCATTCCTGTACGGCTGGTCGGTGAGCATAGCGACAAAGCTGTCAGCCACGGCCAGTATCTGGGCAGCCAATGGGATCTCGTCGCCCGCCAGTCCCTCTGGGTAGCCCTTGCCGTCATATCGCTCATGATGATGGCGTATGATGGGCACTGCCGCGTCAAAAAATGGCATCTGCCCGATTACCTGCAGCCCCATTTCCGGATGAGACTCCAGATAAAGTCTCTGATCGACCGTCAGGGGTTCAGACCGATAAACGATATCCTCCGGTATCCTTGTCATGCCGAGATCATGCAGCAAGGCGGCATAATGCAGAGCCTTACGTTCGTTTTCCGGCATTTTCAAAATACCTGCCATCTTGGTGGCCAACCTCGAAACCTCAGTTGAATGTTCCCGTATATAGGCGTACTTGGTCTCTGCAAGGCTCAGCAGAGCCTGGGCTGCCTGCAGAGAGGACTGCTGAGCCTTATCCGCCATACTGCTTTTTTCCAGGATAAATGCCAGGTAATCAGTAAATATTGCGGCAAAATCCCGATCTCTCTGCGTAAACTGCCCCTTCCCTTTCAGAAACAAAACCCCATAAACCGTATGACCGAACTTGATCGGTACATACATGCCTCCGCCGGGTCCAGTTGTCCCTGGATCGTTATCGTGTAAAATCGCTTCGCCTGTCTGCAGAACCCTCTGCACGATCTCCTGATTCACCAGGCGCTCCGACGCGTCCGGGCCGTTTTCATCTATCACGGCATTCTTTCCTTCCTGGTGAAGGATGACATGACAACTGTCCACTCCTCGTAAATTTTTCAGCAGCCGGCAGACGAATCCCGGAAACTCCTTGCTGTGGTTCCCCGCATTCTTAATAAGTTCCCCTGTCGTATATAAAGCGGACATCTCCAGATCACGCTTAGCGATCTCGGCGGTATCTTCCCTGCTCCTGATCAGGATCAGCGGAACATAGGTGACAACCAGCACACTCACAAGGGGAACAACTTCCAACAGGATACGCTTCTTCAGGAAGAGATACAGGGATGCGGAAAAAACCGTGAGTATCGCTAGAAGCAAAAAAATCGTGCCCTGCCGGGGAAAGCGGTAGAAGGTAAAACCTGCGAAAATTCCTAAACTGAGAATGAAAATTCCGCTCAATCTTTTGTCAATATGGGTGAAAAACTCCCTGTTGAGCAGTGTGTAAATAACATGGGCGTTCAGTTCTACTCCAGACATCTTCCCTTCGTAGACAAAAGGTGTAGACCAGGCATCCGCAAGACCAGCGGCGGTAAGTCCGATCAGAACAATGCGATCCTTAAAAATATCCGCTGGAATTTCTCCGCTAAGTACCCGGTGATAGGGAATCTCAGTAAACGTGTGTGTGCCCCCTTTGTAATTCACTACCATATTTCCGTGGGAATCCAGTGGGATCTTAATGGAATTCACCTGTAGTGACTCTCTGCCAAACTCAATTTTCCTCGGTTGCGGTTGACCACAGGCTATAGCAATTTCTACACCAAAGGCCAACAGAGTTTTGTCCCTGGCTCTGAGCGCTGCCGGGATCCTTCTGACAATGCTGTCGTTATCATAGACAACGGCAATGTGTCCGATCCCTCGGGCACTCTCGGCCATCTCCTTGACAGGGCCCTGGATATTTTCAACCGTCAGGATATCTCTGGCAAAGGACATCCTGGTTGGCAGTGTAGGATAGGCAGCTATTATCACATTCTGTGCCTTTCTTATGGCTGCGATTAATTGGGAATCTTCTTGCTGATCCGGTGTGGAGAGAATGATATCAAGGCCGATAACCCTGGCTCCGGCCTGATGAAGAATATCAATCAACCTGGCGTGATAAGAGCGGGGCCATGGCCACCGGCCCAGTTTGCGGATCGACTCGTCATCGACATGAACAATAATGATCTCGGAGGAATCCAGATCTCTGCAGGTCAGGCGAAATCTGTAATCCAGCGCCCAGTATTCCAGGCGTTGCAAGACGTCGGTAAACAATCCCGAATAGGTCAGAATGAGAATAAGGATGGCTGCTAATATGCCGACCCCGATGCCTTTGTACCTGGATATTGATCTCATGGACGTCCAGCAACCTTGATGAGTTCGTGAAAAATCAATCGGCCATTGGATGGCCGGAATTTTCGCAAGCCTCAATAAAGGGGAAAGTGTTACAAAAAAGTGAAACAACTCCTTCGAATAAGCAATCAAGATGCCATTCCGGGTCGCGCTTCGCGGTTAGTGCCTGTTCGAAAATAACATGGGCAAAATTGCGCCCGGATTCGGGTCAGATTCGGCTGCGGCGATTGAGCGCCCCAAGGGCATTTGTTTCGCGGCACAAAACCGCAGGCGTAGCAGTGCTACGTCGGGGATTTTGCGATCCCACAAGCCGCGGCCAGAGATGGCTCATGGATGAGATGCAAGATGATCATGTTATTTTTGGACAGGCCCTAAGACTTCTCTTACCTTTTGTGAAAGTTGCTCCATAGTGAATGGCTTCTGAATAAAATCATTACAACCACGTTTCAATATCTCGTTGGCCTGGCCGTTTATACTATATCCGCTGGCCAGCAGGCATTTTATATGAGGATTAATCTCCTTCAATCGATCATAAATTGCACCACCGCCCATGTCCGGCATGATCATATCAAGGACGACCATGTCAATCGCGTCTTTATGTTTTTTATAAACCTCTAGGGCTTCATGCCCGTTTCGCGCCAATAAAGCCCGGTAACCCAGTGCCTCCAAAACCTTTTGGCTAACATCAATAACGATATCCTCATCATCAACGAGGAGGATGGTTTCCTTGCCTCTACACAGAAAATCAGGCGTCTTCTCTTCTGCTGCTATTTCCTTTTTCGAGGTAGGCAGATAAATGGTAAAAGTAGTTCCATGGCCTAGCTCACTGTAAACATTTATGATGCCGCCGTGATTTTTGATGATTCCATAAGTAGAGGCAAGGCCCAATCCGGTGCCTTTTCCCATTTCTTTGGTGGTAAAGAATGGCTCGAATACCCTTTGTTGAGTAGCCTTGTCCATACCGACCCCTGTATCGGTAACTGAAATCTTCACATATTCACCTGGTTTGACGCTAAAGGGCTTGATATAGCTCGGTGCCAGTGTGACGTTTTTGGTTTGGATATAGAGATCACCGCCTCCAGGCATGGCCTGCAAGGCATTGACATAAAGATTCAAGAGTGCTTGTTCAATTTGGCTTGCATCTACTTCCGTTATCCAGATGTCTTCCTGG
>ENA-ORXD01002874-ORXD01002874.1-sediment-metagenome-genome-assembly--contig:-NODE-2874-length-10681-cov-4.088457_pt1 | contig 10681 bp, 6 predicted proteins | sample MGYA00237862_ERZ511471 | MGnify/ENA metagenome assembly ERZ511471 | reverse complement strand
TAGACCGGGTCGAACAGGTAGAGGAATGGGTTTTTCCTGTCCAGGGCCTCCAGCCAGTCGGTCTGGTCGCTCAGGATGGCGACCCGCACGCCCCGCTTCTTCAGCCACCGGGCGAGGGCGAGCATCCGGGGGCGCAGGACGAAACCCTCCAGGATCGTTTTCCGAAGGGCCCGGTCCTCCGCCTCGATTCCGAGTTCCCGGCGGAAGGCTTCCCAGAAGTCGGCCTCGGACACCTGTCCCGTGACGTAGCCGGAGGAGAAAACCAGGCTTTCCCCGACTCTCCTGGCGTGCTCCCCGTCGATGCCGTGGTCCCGCCCGATCTTTTCAAGGCCGGAGGTGAATCCCTCCTCGGCCAGTACGCCGCCGAAGTCGAACACCACCGCCCGGATGACCGGCGCAACCCTTTTTTCGTCCATGTCGCCACCGTCCTTTCGAAAAAACCCGACCCCGCTATTTTACCCGTTCCTCCTTGCCCGGCCCGAAATGGGGGAAAATGATTAGGGAAAGAAGTGCACTCATGCCTTTACGGAAGCCGCGCAACAGGCTATAAAAGGCATCAGCACTCGTGACGAGGGGAGTGACCCCAGATGATGGATCAGGAAAGACTCGAAGCTCGGATCGCACGGCGAAACGATGCCTGTCCCGATGAGCGCTGCCTCTGGTGGAACGGCGACTGGTGGAGCCGCAAAAAATTTGCCGAAAAGGTGGAGGCGGCGGCCAGGGTCCTTGAAGCCGGCGGTTTCGGGCCGGGATCCCGCGTGGCCTGCTTCCTGCCGGATTGCCCGACGGTGCTTGTGCTGTCCGTGGCGGCATGGAAACTGGGCGGCGCTGTCGTCCCCCTCAACATGAAAGCGGGGACCCCGTCCATCGTCAAGATCCTTCGCCATATCGAACCGGCGGGCGTTTTCCTGCACGAGAGCATGGAATCCCTGGTCGAGGTCCTGGCGGCCGAAGGCATCCCGGCGGCGACCGTGGGCCTGGAGGGAGATCTCCCCGCATTGGCCCTCCGGGCACTTGCGCCCGAAAGCACGGAAATGGCCGTCATTTTCGCCACGTCGGGCACGACGGGGGACCCGAAAGCGGTGCCCCTCACCCATGCCAACCTGCTCGACAACGCGCGGGGCGTCCACGAGAACATCGAGGGTTTCGAGACGGGAAGGGTTCTCATGAACGTCCTGCCGAACTTCCACGCCCTGGGCTACACGGTCTGCGGCCTTTTGCCCCTCCTTTTCGGGCTGCCGCAGGTCATCCTGCCTTCGTTCATCCCGATCAGGAACCTTTTCGAGGCCCTGCGGGCCACCCATACCGAGGTCCTCATCGCCGTGCCCACCATGCTGCCCTTCATCCTGGGCTCGGTGGGCAAGGGAGAAGAGTGCCCGGATTCCCTGAAGTACATCCTGACCGGGGGAGGCCGGCTTGACCCGACGCTCGACACGCGGGTGCGGGAAACCCTGGGGGTGGTCGTTTTCGAGGGATACGGCCTGACCGAGACGTCTCCCGTCATTTCCGCGAACCGTTCCTTCGCCACGAAGAAGATCGGGACGGTGGGACCCGCCCTGCCGGGATACGGGCTCGAGGTCAGGGATCCAGAAGGGAAGGTTCTGGGGCGCAACGAGGACGGCCTGCTCTGGGTGCGTGGTCCCTCGGTCTTCTCGGGCTATTTCAGGTCCCCGGAAATGACGGCCGAGCGCATCGTCGACGGCTGGTTCAACACGGGCGATATCGTCCGCGTGGATGACGATGGCTACATCGAGATCCTGGACCGGGCAAGCGACCTCATCATCGTCGGGGGATTCAACGTCTACCCGCAGGAGATCGAGACGATCCTTAACCAGGTTCCCGGTGTCGTCATGTCGGCTGTGATCGGCATCCCCAACGCGGTCTCCGGGGAGGTTCCCAAGGCGTTCATCATCCTGAAGGAGGGAGCGGACATCACGGCCCAGTCCCTCATCGCCTACTCCAAGGAACACCTGGCCCATTACAAGGTCCCCCGCAAGGTGGAATTCGTGTCCGAGCTGCCGCTCTCGAGCGTGGGAAAAGTCCTGCGCAGGGAACTGCGCAAGCGCGAGAAGACCCCGGGCAAGGCCGTCTAGGAGGTTTTGTCTTGGACGAACCCAAGTTACCGGTCGAGGAAACGCCAGCCGGCGAACCCGCCGGGACCGACATCCCGGAGATTCCCGAGGGAGAGCTCCACGAGGGCCCGAGAAAATGGTGGACGAGGCAAAACGTCCTCCTTGTCGTGTTTTTTGCCCTCATCGCCCTCTCCGTTGCGGGTTTCTACATCCAGAAGGGCATCGTCCAGGGCTACGAGCACCGGGGTGACCGCTACCTGGACCAGAAAGACTACGACCGCGCCCTGAAGTATTTCCTGAAGGCCGCCCATCACGACCCGCAAAACCCCCGGGTCGTCTTTTCCGTCGGCAAGGCGATGCTGGCCCTAGGGCGCGACCACGAGGCCCTGCAGGCCTTCCGGTCCAGCTTCAGGCTGGGGGGCGCCAACGCGGAGCTTTACCTTTACATGGGCTTTGCCGAAAACCGGATCGGCAGGCCCTACCAGGCCGAACTGTTTTTCCTCCATGCCCTGAAGATCGACAGGAAGCTTTTTGCGGCCCACCGGGAACTGGGGATGCTCAGGCTGGCCGAAGGCGACCTGGCCGCTGCGGAAAGCCGGCTTTCACAGGCCCAGAAGGGCTACGCCTTCGACAAGGATCCCGAGCTTTACCGGACCCTGGCGGACGCGCAGGTCCGCCTGCAGCTCCACGAGGCCGCGATCGGGACCCTCACGATGATCGTGAAGGCCTCGCCGGGCGACGAAAAGGCGAAGGCGGAGATCGGGAAAGCCCGCCGGGCCCTGGAAATGGAGCGCCTCTACCGGAGGATCCGCTGATGACCTGCCGCGGGGGGCGACGCCTTTCCGCGGCTTTTCTTTTCGCCGCGTTCCTGCCGCTTTTTGTGCCTTCACCCGTCCTCGCGACCCTGCCGCCCGTTCCCCGCTACGAATCCGCGGATTGCCCCTTCGAGATTCCCGCCGATGGTTCCGTCCGGTACGGCAGGCTCGTCGTGCCGGAGAACCGGGCGGCCGGATCCGGCGGCCGGACCGTTTCCGTCGCCGTCCTGGTCCTGAAGAGCCGTTCGGGGAACCCGAGGCCGGACCCGGTGCTCTACCTGGAGGGAGGCCCCGGAGGCCCGTCGGTGGCCTATTACGAGGACTGGCTGGGCTCTCCCATCCTGGACCACCGGGACATCATCCTGTTCGACCAGCGCGGGGTGGGTTATTCCACGCCCGGACTGCCCTGCCCCGAAATCCGCACGGCCCGCCTGGCGGCCTCGGCCCCCGGCAGCGATCCCGCCAGGGCGGAACGGCTGATGCTGGAATCGGCGAAAAGTTGCGCGAAACGGCTGCGCATGGACGGTGTGGACCTCTCGGCCTTCAACACGGCGGAGAGCGCCCGTGATCTCGCCGACCTCAGGCGGGTCCTGGGCATCCCGCAGTGGAACCTTTACGGGATCTCCTACGGCACCCGCCTGGCCCTGCGCCTGGCGCACGAAGATCCCGAAGGGACCCGGTCCATGGTCCTGGATTCGGTCGTCGACCCGGCGGCGGACGAGTACGCGGAGGCTCCGGCGAATGCCCGGGCGGCCTTCGACCGCTTCCTCGATGCGGTATCGGCGGATCCCGCAGCCCGGGCGGCCTTCCCCCGCCTTGGGGAATTGATGGAAGAAACGGCCGCAAGCCTCGACCGCACCCCCGGGACTGCCCGGATCCGGCTTCCCGGGGGAGAGGCGGTTTCGGTCCGCATCGACGGCAGCAACATGCTCGATGCGGTTTACAGTTTCCTGTACGACCCCGAGAGCATTCCGTACCTGCCGCTGCTGGTCGAAGCCGTGTCCCGGGGCGATGTCTCCCACCTGGCGATGTTTGCAGAAGAACTGTTTTACGACGACCTCTCCGACGGTCTTTACTATGCTCTCCAGGGACACGACGAGGCCCCCTTTTCCGCGGTTTCCCCGCCGGGCGGGGGGACGTACGACCCCCTGCGTCTCGAGCGGGATATGGCGCTGGCTTTCGGGTCGGGAAGGGCGGACTGGGAGGCCAACGCGCCCCTCTCCCCGGATGTCCCGGCCCTGGTGATGGCGGGCGGGTTCGACCCGATCACGCCTCCCCAGGGCAGCCGGCGCGTCGCAAAACGGCTGCCGAAAGGGACCTTCCTGCTGTTCCCGGGCCTGGGGCATGCCGTGTCCATGTCGCCCGGGCCGGAATCGCTGGTGGCGGCCTTTTTCGAAAACCCCGCCGTGAAACCCGATGCCTCGGGGATGGTCGAAAACCGCGTCCGCCCATTTGCCACCCGGCTTTTCGTGACGGCGGCCCCCTACCTTCTGTATGCCCGGCTTGTCTATGACCGCGACCTCGACGTCCTTTTCCCGGTGCTTGCCTTTGCCGCACTATTCCTCGCCGGCAGCCTGTCCCTGGCGTTCACCTGGAGGGATCGTGCCCGTGCCGGGGCGTCCGGGTGGGGAGTGGTTTCAAGGCTCTGGGGGGGAGCGGGGGCCCTTCTCGACGGCGGATTCATGGCGGCCCTTGCCCTGGCGGTCGTTTTCGTCAACCGGACGGATCCCGCCATGCTCTTTTTCGGCCTTCCGCACTGGGCGGCGCTCCTGGCGTGGCTGCCCCGCCTGGCCCTGGCGGGGGCGCTCCTTCTGGCTTCGGGAATCCCGGCCCTTTTCAGGGACAGGGGGCTTGCCCTGCGAACCCGGTTTTTCTTCCTCGCCCTTGCCGGGGCGCAAATCCTGTTTTTCCTGTTGCTCCTGGGCCTCGGTATCGCATAAGATATTAAAGCGATGAAGAAAAAGAGGCGTGAAGGAGTTGCCATGAAGGGGGAATGAAAGAATGAGAAGTTCCACGAGGAAGGCGGGGTCCTTGAAAATACGGATCCTTGCCTCGGCGGCGATTCTCCTGTCGATGGCCCTCCCGGCATTGGGAACCACCGTTTCTCCAACTCTCCGGACGATCTACCTGCCCGGGGCCCCGGTTTCGGGAGAACTGGCGAGGAAGACGACGGTGCCCGGGTTCGGCACAATAACGAACCTTCAATTGCTCCGTAAGACGCCGCTGGCTTTTTCCCTCTCGGGGCAGACGGATCTCCGGCTGAAGATCGGCGGTTCCACCAGCGGGGAGAACACCCTCCTCCTGAAGGAATTCTCGCTGGACTGGAGAAACCCGGAAAAGAAAAGGGATTTCGCAGTCAAGACCAGCGAGCTGAAGGCACGGCGTGCCGTCTGGCAGGTTTCGACCATCCGTTTCTCCCCCGACACGAGGAACTGGCAGGCCCCTCCCGGGCTCGTGGCGAGCGGAAACAGCCCCTTCGAACTCTCGCCGGCCAAGGGGCTCGTCACCTTTTCCATCGATTTTTCGAGGTTTGCCCCGCGGCCGCCGGGCGAGAAGCCGAGGACCCTGCAGCTTTCGCCCGCTTCACAGCCGCTCAGGGTCACGTCGCAGCCTTCCCTGGCGACGCCGGTCAAGCCCGGGCTGATCAAGCCGGTGACGCCGATCAAGCCCATTGCCCCGGTCAAGCCGGTGACGCCGATCAAGCCGGTGACGCCGATCAAGCCCCTTGTCCCGGTCAAGATGGAACCCCAACCGCTCACTCCCATGCAGGTGGTTTATTTCGTGCGCGTGGTGACGCTTGACGAAAGCGGGCAGCCCGTCGGCCTTCCTTCTTCCCCGGTCCGCATCCTGTACGGTGAAACGCCGGAAGGGAGCATCAAGTACGTCCCCGAGGCCTTCGAGAAGAAGAAGGTGTTCTTCCCCACGGTCACGCCGACCCACTATGTCCCGCTGCAGATCGAGAAGCAGGGGGCGATGTACCATTTCGTCGTGTTCAAGGACATGCCCCTGCTCGGGTACAAGAAAGGGGACAAGCTCGATTTCACGCCCCACCCCCAGGACAAGGGAATCCTGGACGTGATCGGGGATTTCGTGGGCGGGCTCGTCGATTTCGTTTCGGGGGCCGTGAACTGGGTGTCCACCGCCTACGAGGACATCCAGAAGATGGCGGTGGACCTCGCGGTGAACCTCTCGGGGCAGGAAAGCCTGCGCGGCCTGTTCGAGCTCGGGCTCAACATCGGAATGTCGGCCATCGGGCTGCCCCCGACCATCCCGAACTTCGACGTCCTCTGCGGCATGGGCAAGGATTACCTGGTCGAGACCATCGCCTCTTCGGCTGGAGTGGACGAAGAGCTGGCGGGCCGGGTCGCGGACCGGTTCATCGCGGAAGCGCGGAAGGCCGGCAACGGGGGAGGCAACCCGAACAACTGGTTCAAGCCCGATCCCGACTTCTTCTACCGGCCCGGGTACGTGGAAATGACCGTGACCAACCCGCACAAGGTCCCCACTTCCGAAGTCATGGCCATCGTGGAGATCTCCACGATCGACACGGAAACGGGCAAAGACCTGACCCTCTACCACGACGGCCGGGTCACCATCCCCTCGCTGCCCCCGGGAAAGAGCTTCACCGTGCCGGTTTTCCTGGAGGAGTACCTCGAAAACCGCTATGAGGACCACGATTACTACGCCGGGGTCAGCCGCTTCTGGTCGAACATGACCCATCCGGCTAAGCTCGCGGTCGTTTCCTACGGGGGAGGGGACCCGATGCGGGTGGAAGTCGAGGGGCAGGTTCTGCGCGAAGTCGTCCTCCAGGCCCCGAAGAGCGAGGCCTGGTTTTAGTCGAAAAACGAAGGAGGAAAAGATCGATGAACGTGTTCAAGCTTGAGCAGGTCGAGGAAAGGGAACTGGCGCCGGGCTTTTTCGCCCGGATGGTGCATTCGGAAAACATGACGTTCGCCTACTGGCGCATCCTGGAGGGGAGCGGCCTCCCGGCTCACACCCACCCGCACGAGCAGGTGGTGAACCTCCTGGAGGGCTCCTTCGAGCTGACGGTGAACGGTGAAAGCCGGGTCCTTGTTCCGGGCAGCGACGTCGTCGTGGTTCCATCCGGCGCTCCCCACTCGGGAAAAGCCCTGACGCCCTGCCGCATCCTGGACGTTTTCTACCCGGTGCGCGAGGATTACCGCTAGGCCTTTTCCCCCGGTTCCTCGGCCCGGATCCGCATCGAGTTCAAAATCACGGAGATCGAGCTGAAGGCCATGGCGCTCTCGGCGATGACGGGATGCAGAAGGGCCGCCATCGCCAGCGGGATGGCCAGGAAGTTGTAGGCGAAGGCCCAGAAGAGGTTCTGCCGGATCACGGAGAGGGTCTGGCGCGAGATCGAAACGGCGTCGGCGATCCGCGAGACGCCGCCCTTCACGATGACGATGTCGGCGTTGTCGATGGCGAGGTCCATGCCGGACCCGATCGCGACGCCGACGTCCGCTCCCTTCAGGGCCGCGGCGTCGTTCATGCCGTCCCCCACCATGAGGACCTTTCGCCCGAGGGCCTGGAAGTCACGGATGAGGGAAAGCTTTTCCTCGGGCCGGATGCCCGCGTGGATCTCCTCGATCCCCGCGGCTTTCGCGACGGCCCTGGCGGTCAACTCGTTGTCCCCGGTGGCCATGACGGGCCGTATGCCCATTTCCTTGAGCCGGGCCACGGCCTCTACGGCGTCCTCCCGAAGGGGGTCCGCGATCGCCAGGAACCCGGCCGCAACCCCGTCCTTCCGCACTTCCACCACGGTCCGCCCCTGTTCGAGCAGGGCCGCGTAGCGTTGCGGGTCCGCGGGGCGCCCCACGAAGATCTCCGTCTTTCCGAAAAATCCCCTGACTCCCTCCCCGGCTGTTTCCTCCATGCTCTCGGGTTTGGACGTGCCTTCAGGACAGAAGGCCGCGATGGCCTTTGCCAGGGGGTGGTTGGAGTGCCGTTCCAGGGAGGCCGCCGCCTCGAGGGTGGCCTGGTCCAGGCTGGATTCCACCACCTTCGGCTGCCCCTCGGTGAGCGTCCCCGTCTTGTCCATCACCACGATGCCTATGCCTGAGGCCGTCTGGATGGCTTCGGCGTTGCGGATCACCAGGCCGCGCCTTGAGGCCTGTCCCGTCCCGGCCACGAGGGCCATGGGGGTGGCGAGCCCCAGCGCGCAGGGGCAGGCGATGACGATCACGGTGATGAAGGCGAACACCCCGAGGGACAGGGGGTCCCGGACGGAGGTGACCCAGGGGAGGACCTGTCCGGCCCGGTCCAGGAAGGGGCCGAAGCGCCCGGCCCCGAGTGCCCAGAATACGCCGGATGCGGCGGCGAGGGCTGCCACGGCCGGGACGAAAGCGTTCGTGACGCGGTCGGCGAAGGCCTGGATGGGGATCTTGGAGCCCTGGGCCTCCTGGATGAGCTCGATCATCTTCGCGAGGAAGGTATCCGGCCCCACGCGGGTGACGCGGATCTTCAAGGGCCCGGTCAGGTTCAGCGAACCGCCGGTGACGGGGTCGCCCACGTTCCTCTGGACCGGGATGGATTCGCCGGTGATCATCGATTCGTCCACGGCGGACCGTCCTGATGCGATCTCCCCGTCGACGGGAATCCGGTCGCCCGGCCGGCAGGCGACGATGGCGCCCGCCTTCACGGCCTCGATGGGGACGGAAATCCCGTTTCCCGACTCGTCCAGGACGAAAGCTTCCCTGGCCTGCAGCTTCAGGAGTCCCTTGATCTCCTTGGCGGCCTTGTCCCTGAGGGAGGACTCGATGGCCCGCCCGGTGATGTGCAGGGCCATGATCATGGAGGCCAGGGCACCGAACGAGACGATGGGGAGCCCGGCGGCGGCGAAGAGGGCCGTGCCCCACGCGGCGGCCGAGCCCAGCACGACGAGCACGTCCATGTTGGCGTGGGCGTGGGAAAGGGCGATCCAGGCTCCCTTCAGGGAGGCCCGCCCCGCTCCGAAGAGGACGACCGCCCCGCCCGCGATTTCCATCCAGAGGAAACCGGGAACGTGGAAACCCGCCATGTGGAAAAGCATGAGCGCCATGAGGGGGCCGGTGACGATCCAGCTCAGCAGGAGATTCCGGCGCGACTGTTCGTATCGCTTCCGGTCGGCGTCTTCGACGGTTCCGTAGGCCACGTCGTAGCCCACGGCCCGCACCGCGCTTTCGAGGATTTCCTGGGGGAGTTCCCGTTCGAGGACGACGAAGGCGGTTTCCGTGGCGAGGTTCACCGCGGCAAAGGAAACCCCTTCGGTCTTGAGGAGGGCTTTTTCCACGGTCCGGGAGCAGGTGGCGCAGGTCATGCCGGAGACGCGAAAGCTCCTTTTCAGTCCTTCCGGCTTGCCGTCGGCCATGCGGATCCCTCCTTCACGGATAGGGTTCAGGGCAAAAGGTCGACCCAGGTTTCGTTGATGCAGGAATGGCCCCTGGCGGTCACCTCCGGGGAGACGAGAACGTTCAGCCCTTCGGCGGCCTGCCTGACGACCACGGTCCCCGGGAGCATTTCCGGGTCCAGTGCAAGCGATACGGCCAGCCTTCCCCGGCTGTTGGCAAGCGTGACGGCCTGTCCCCGGGCCAGGCCGAGACGGTTTCCGTCGGCCGCGCTGATCGTCGCCTGCGGGAGGGATTCCGGGGTGCGGGCCTGCCGCAGGTCCTGCCCGTTGGTGTACTCGCGTGTATGAACCGTGACCAGGCGGAAAGGGGCGTCCGCGGGTGCGGGCCTGTCGAGCCCGACGGGGAACCTGAAGGGTCCCGCATCGGGTTCCGGCGGGCGGGCCCTCCACATTCCGGGGGCCAGCGGCTCAAGCCAGTCCAGGGAGCGGATGTGTTTCCGCAGCTCGTCCATGGCGGGGTGGAACCGGTCCGGCAGTCCCATCCGCGAGGCGACTTCCGCAATGATGTCCAGTTCGTGCCGCACGCCCTCCGGGGGTTCCAGGATGGCGGACGTTTCCTGGACGATGTCGTGCCAGTAGCTGGAGATGAAGTCTCCGCCCCTTTCCAGGGGCAGGCTCACCGGCAGGACCAGGGAACAGCTCCGGGCCGTCAGGCTCATCCGGTAGTCCAGGCAGACGGAGAAGGGGCAGGATTCGAGGAAGCTTTTTGTCGCCCCGGCGTCCCCGCACTGGGAAACCGGGTTTCCGCGGACGATGAAGGCCGCCTCCACGGGAGGGTCGGCTTCGAGGAGGGCCCTTCCGAGGCCGTTCCGGGGAAGGAGTCGCGGGCTGGATCCTTCGACGGAGGCCAGCCCCTCCGGGACCAGGCCCTCGATTTCCTGGTTGAAGGTGAAGCCGCCGCCCGGCAGGCCGCGGTTTCCCGTCAGCATCGAGAGGCTGGCCAGCACGGAGGCCAGGCTGGCGCCGCAGCGGGCCCGCTGCATCCCCCAGCCCATCCATGTCGAAAGGGGGTTTGTGCTTAGCACGAAGGCTTCGAGTTCTCCGAGGCCTTCGTCGTCCAGGCCCGTTTCCTCGATCACCCGGTTTCTTTCCACGGAAAGCGCGACTGTGGCGAAGGCTTCCGCGTTTTCCGCACCCTCCGGGAGCCCCCCGCATCGAATGGCCTGGCCGCAAAGGAAGAGCGCCAGGTCCAGGTCGCTTCCCGGCCGGATGATCCAGGTGCGGTCGCAAAAGCTTGTCGTGGGGGTCGCGCGCACCTCCACCGACCCGATGACGGCCCCGCGCTTCCGGGCTTCCGCCAGAAGGGGCATGAAGTGCGGGTTCGTCACGGCCACGTTGCGTCCCCAGAGAAGAATGCCCCGGCTCCGGAGGACGGATTCGGGGCGGGA
>ENA-ORXD01002873-ORXD01002873.1-sediment-metagenome-genome-assembly--contig:-NODE-2873-length-10686-cov-4.992742_pt1 | contig 10686 bp, 7 predicted proteins | sample MGYA00237862_ERZ511471 | MGnify/ENA metagenome assembly ERZ511471 | reverse complement strand
ATCAACAAGGCGATCCAGCAGCTGGACCAGGTCATCCAGCAGAACGCCGGGGCCTCGGAGGAGATGTCCTCCACCGCCGAGGAGCTGTCCTCCCAGGCCGAGCAGCTGCAGAGTGTCATCGCCTTCTTCAAGATCGACAGCAATGGTGCCAGAGGGATTGCCCGTGGCCCCAGGGCCGGGGCAGGCAGGCAGGTCCATGGCCATGCGCAGATCGCCCATGTCAAGACAGCGGGCCACGGGCGGGGGGCGCCGACTCCGGGGGGCGGGCCAGCGGGCAGGGGGATCGATCTGCAGATGGATAATGGGCAGGGAGATGAACTGGATAAGTCCTTTGAGAAATATTAAGCGCGCAGGAACAGGCTGCGGGCTGCTGCCGGGGCTGCAGGAAGGAGCAACCTGCACTCCGGCAATTGATAGTGATTGAGCCAAGGGGAGGAGAGAAGAAGCGTTCCGGCGACCAACTGGTCCTGTCCTTCCAGTTGGAGGAAAACTAAGCACGCGACATGGCCGCGGAAGGAGTCACTGGAGGAGCTGACCCACTGCCTGCGGCTGGTCTTTGCCGAACGTGAAGTGAATGAGTGGTAAGCTGCGATTTATTTGCTGTAATTTTTTCAAGGAGGAGAGGGATGTTTAAAAATATGAGAATCGGGTTACGGCTGGGGTTAGGTTTCGGCATACTCGTCCTGCTGTTGGGGATTATGGCCGGTGTTTCCTATCAGCAACTGCACGGGATGGACCTTATTATCAATAAGGTGGTTAATGACCGTTTTGCCAAGATGGTGCAGGCGAAAGAGATAAACGATGCGGTTGATCTGATTGCCCGGGTCAGTCGTGATATTGTGTTGAGCTCTGATCCTCAGCATATTGCTCAGCAGCATGAACAGCTGGCCCAGGCCAGGCGGCAGATTGACCATAATATGAAGAAGCTGCAGGATTCGCTCCGCAGTGAGGAGGAGAAAAAGCTGGCGGTGACCCTTGCAGAAACTGCCGGTTCCCACCGGGAACTTGAGGAAGAGTATCTTGACCTCGTAGGAGCCGAGGAACGGGACCAGGCCGTGCAGTTGCTCATGGGAAAATTGAGCAAGGTGCAGGGACAGTATATGGATAGTATTGAGGCGCTTGTCAGTTTTCAGACCGAACAGGTACATGAGGCAGGCAGGGAAGCTGGCGCCCTGACCAGTGGAGCCGTCAAATTTATTGCTGCCCTGACGGCAGGGGCGTTTCTGCTTGGCCTCGGATTCGCGTTTTTCATCACCAGGTCGATCACCAGCCCGCTGAACGCATGCATAACCGCAGCGGGCAAGATAGCCGGCGGCGATATGAATGTCGAGCTCGATGTCACGGCGCGGGACGAGACCGGTCAATTGCAGCGAGCCATGACCACGATGGCCGCTGCCATTAAGGCGCTGGCCGCCGATGCCGGCGGCCTTGCCGATGCCGCCGTTGCCGGCAGGCTCAGCACCCGTGCCGACGCCGCCCGGCACCAGGGTGAGTTCCGCACGATCGTGGAGGGGATGAATGACGTCATCAACCGGCTGGTGGGCCTGCTGGATTCCATGCCGGCGCCGGCCATGATCATTGATAAGGATTTCTCCATTCTTTACATGAACGAGCTGGGGGCAAAGGTTGCCGGCAAGACGCAGCAGCAGACCCTGGGGAACAAGTGTTACGACCACTTCAAGACCTCGGACTGCCGCAGCGAGCGCTGTGCCTGCGGCCGGGCCATCATCAACGGCCAGGTTGCCACCAGTGAAACCGATGCCCATCCGATGGCCGGCCTGGATCTTGACATCAGCTATTCCGGTGTGCCGATCAAGGACCGGCAGGGCAACATCATCGGCGCCTTTGAGGTGGTCAGCGATCAGACCGCGGTCAAGAAGGCGGCCAGGGTGGCGGACAAACAGGCCCGCTTCCAAACGGAGGAGGTGGGTAAACTTCTCGGCAATCTGGCGAAACTGTCCATCGGTGACCTTGCCGTTGATACAGCCGTGGCGGCCAGTGACGAGGACACCACGGCGATTGCCCAGAATTTTGAGAAGATCAATGGCTCCCTGCGGCAGAATATCGAGGCGCTCAAGGGTATAACCGACGCTGCCAAGCAGGTGGCCCAGGGCAACCTGATGGTGGAACTCAAAAAACGCAGCGCTGAAGATGACCTGTTGGAATCATTGCAGAATATGGTGGGGAAACTCAAAGAGGTGGTCCTGGAAGTCCAGTCCGCCGCCGATAACGTGGCGGCCGGCAGTCAGGAGCTTTCATCCAGCGCCCAGGAGATGTCCCAGGGCGCCACCGAGCAGGCGGCCGCGGCCGAGGAGGCCTCTTCCTCCATGGAGCAGATGTCGTCGAACATCAGGCAGAACGCCGATAACGCCCTGCAGACCGAAAAGATTGCCACTAAATCGGCAGGCGATGCCCAGGAGGGGGGCAAGGCGGTGAATCAGACGGTTGGCGCCATGAAGGAGATCGCCGGCAAGATCTCGATCATCGAGGAGATTGCCCGGCAGACCAACCTGCTGGCCTTAAACGCCGCCATCGAGGCGGCCCGGGCCGGGGAGCACGGCAAGGGCTTTGCGGTGGTGGCCTCGGAGGTGCGTAAACTGGCGGAACGAAGCCAGAAGGCGGCAGGTGAGATTTCCCAGCTTTCGTCGGCCAGCGTTGAAATTGCTGAGACGGCGGGGGGTATGCTGGGCAGGATGCTGCCCGATATCCAGAAGACGGCGGAGCTGGTGCAGGAGATCAGCGCGGCCAGCCGCGAGCAGGACAGCGGCGCCGAGCAGATCAACAAGGCGATCCAGCAGCTGGACCAGGTCATCCAGCAGAACGCCGGGGCCTCGGAGGAGATGTCCTCCACCGCTGAGGAGCTCTCCGCCCAGGCCGAGCAGCTGCAGGGCATCATCGCCTTTTTCAAGATTGATAGCCAGGGCGCAGGGCATGGGGCGGGCCGGAGAGGCCATGGCCGTCCGCAGATCGCCCATGTCAAGGAAACGGGTCATGAGCGGCGGGCGCCGTCCGCCGGCGTGGGGGCGGCGGCCAGGGGGATGAATCTGCGAATGGATGACGGGCAGGGCGATGAACTCGATACTGCCTTTGAGAAGTATTAAGGGATCATGCTCCTAAGCCATTTTGTAACCTATGTCAATGTGTAGCAATGCTGATAAACAGAGAAAGCCACGGTTTTGAGCATTCCCTGGCGCGATTGTCGAACCGGGATTTTGCCAGGTTGAGCCGTTTTATTTATGAACAATGCGGCATCAAGATGCCGGAGGCTAAAAGGACGATGCTTGAGGGCCGTCTGCAGAAACGGCTGCGTGTCCTCGGCATGAAAAGTTTTGCCGAGTATATTGACTATCTGTTTGATCCGGCAGAAAATAGCCAGGAACTGGTGCTGATGATCGACCATGTCACCACCAACAAGACGGATTTCTTCCGCGAGCCGGATCATTTTGACTATCTGCGTGAGAGGGTGCTGCCGGCCTGGTGGGAGAAATACCGGACGAGGCGGCTCATGCTCTGGAGCGCCGGTTGCTCCACCGGTCAGGAACCATACACCCTGGCCATGGTGCTGCAGGACTTTGCCGCCAGCCGGCCCGGCTTTGATTTTCAGATTCTGGCCACCGATATTTCGACCAGGGTGCTGGAGCAGGCGAGAAAGGCCGTTTATCATGAAGACCTGCTGGCGCCGGTGCCTTCGATGTTCAAGCCTAAATACCTGTTGCGCAGTAAAGACCGGCAGAGCGGCCTGGTGCGGATCGTCCCGCAGCTGCGGGCCAAGGTAAGATTCCGGCGGCTGAATTTTCTCGATGGTGATTTCGGTCTGCGGGAACCGCTGGACATCATTTTCTGTCGCAATGTGATCATCTATTTTGACCGGCCGACGCAAGTCAGGCTGCTGCAGCGTTTTTATGGACACATGCGGTCAGGGGCGCATCTTTTTATGGGGCACTCCGAGACATTGAGCGGGCTTGATGTGCCGCTGGTCAGTGTCGCCTCCACCGTGTACCGGAAAATACAATGAAGCGGTCAGGGGCAAAACGGTACGGAACCTCCGCGGTCAGCCAGACGGTATTGCAGGCAGCAGAGCCCCGTTGGGAAACGGAAATACCCGTTCCGGTCGAGCGGGTCAGGTATTATCTCAAGCCGGGGGAATTATTTGTCGGCGAGGAGGCTGCCCGGGTGAAAACTCTGCTGGGTTCCTGCGTGGCGGTGACCATGTTTTCGCCCCGGTGCCGGGTCGGCTCGCTCTGTCACAGCATGCTGCCCACCTGCCGCAATGAAAATCCCTGTACCGGCGGCTGCCATGACGGTCCGCGCTATGTGGATTGCGCCATCCGGCGGATGCTGGACTGGTTCGTCAAGCGGGGAATTGGGCGAGAGGAAATAGAGGTGAAGGTCTTTGGCGGCTCGGATATGTTTTCCGGCCCCCAGGGCCATGAATACAAAGGGATAGGAAATCAGAATATCGAGATGGCCCTGAAGATCATAGAGAAAGAGGGACTCAAGCTGAAGGCTTCGGACGTGGGCGGGCTGCGGGGACGGAAGATTATTTTTAAGAGTTACAGCGGAGAGGTATTTTTGAAACGACTGCGCCGTTCGGAGTTTAAACAATGAAAAAGAAGATTCGCGTACTCATTGTTGATGATTCCGCCGTGGTCCGCCAGACTCTGAGCGATATCCTGTCTTCGGACCCGGCAATTGAGGTGATGGCAACGGCGGGTGATCCTTATGTCGCCGCCGACCGGATGAGGGAGGAGATCCCGGATGTCGTCACTCTGGATGTGGAGATGCCGCGCATGGACGGCATCTCCTTTCTGCAGAAAATCATGAGCCAGCACCCCATTCCGGTAGTCATGTGTTCCACCCTGACCGAGGCGGGCTCGGAAACCGCCATGAAGGCCATGGAGTACGGGGCGGTGGAGATTATTCAGAAGCCGCGCATGGGCACCAGGGTCTTTCTGGAGGAGTCCAGGGTGCGCATCTGTGATGCGGTGAAGGCGGCCAGCCAGGCGCGATTAAGCAGGATTTCCAGGCGGTCCAGCCTTATAGCCCCCAAACTGAGCGCTGATGTCATGATTGACAAACCTGCCTCCAGCGCAATGATCCAGACCACCGAAAAGGTGATCGTGGTGGGGGCGTCCACCGGCGGCACCGAGGCCCTGCGGATATTTCTTGAATCGCTGCCTGCCGACTGCCCCGGCATTGTCATTGTGCAGCATATGCCGGAGGGGTTTACCCGGGCCTTTTCTCAGCGCCTGGACGGACTGTGCCGCATCTCGGTGAAGGAGGCCGCCAACAACGATACGGTGGTGCGTGGCCGCGCCCTGATCGCGCCGGGCAATCAGCACACCCTTCTGAAACGAAGCGGCGCCCGCTATTTCCTGGAAGTGAAGGACGGCCCGCTGGTCTGCCGGCACCGGCCTTCAGTGGATGTGCTGTTTCGTTCCGCGGCCCGCTACGGCGGCAAAAATGTAGTTGGGGTCATCATGACCGGCATGGGTGACGACGGGGCCCAGGGCATGCTGGAGATGAGGCAGGCCGGGGCCTTCACCATTGCCCAGGACGAGGCCAGCTGCGTGGTCTTCGGCATGCCCAACGAGGCCATCAAACGGGGGGGGGTGGATCTGGTCCGCCCGCTGTCGGCCATCGCCCAGGAGGTGCTCCGCCATGGCGTTTGATGCCGCGGGGCGGACCGGGAATGCAACGGCATTCACCAGCAACCCATAGCATAACTCACAACTCACGACAATGAACGCTGCTGAACTTTTTGTCAGATGTCTGGAAAATGAAGGAGTGGAATATATCTTCGGCGTGCCCGGCGAGGAGAATGCCCACTTCATGATGGCCCTGCAGAACTCTTCTATCCGTTTTATTCTCTGCCGGCATGAGCAGGGGGCGGCTTTTATGGCCGACGTCTACGGCAGGCTGACCGGCAGACCCGGCGTCTGCCTGGGCACTCTGGGGCCCGGCGCCACCAATCTGGTGACCGGGGTGGCCGATGCCAATATGGACCGCTCGCCCCTGGTGGTCATCACCGGCCAGGCCGACAGCCGCCGGCAGCATAAGGAAAGCCATCAGAACATGGACGTGGTCAGAATGTTCCGGCCCATCACCAAATGGGCCCAGCCGATCATTCACAGCAAAAATATCCCCGAGGTGGTGCGCAAGGCCTTTAAACTCGCGGTGATGGAAAAACCCGGGGCCTGTCATATCGAACTGGCCGATGACATCGCCGCCTTTGCCGCCACCGGCAATCCCCTGCCGGTGCAGAACCCCCGCCGGCCGGTGCCGGACGACAAGATCGTCGATCGCGCCATGGAGCTCATCCGTGCCGCCAAAAAGCCCGTTATCCTGGCCGGCAACGGCGCCATCCGGCGCAGGGCGGCCAGGCAGCTCCGGCTCTTTGTCGAAAAAACCGGCATCGGCGTGATCAACACCTTCATGGGCAAGGGGTCCATCCCCAGATCGTCAGAGAACTGCCTGTTCACCATCGGTCTGCAGGCCCACGATTATACCCGGGTAGCCATCCGGGAGGCGGATCTGGTCATCACCCTGGGCTACGATCTGGTTGAATATGAACCACGGCTGTGGGGCCAGAGTTCCATCAAGGGTGATAAGACGCAGAAGATCATCCACATTGATTTTATCCCGGCCGAGGTGGATGAGTATTACGGCGTGAATGTGGAGATCGTCGGCGATCTGGCCCATACCCTGTGGATGATGAATGAGCGGGCCAGGGATTTCCGGGCGGATTATGACTGCGGCTGCAAAACGGCGCTGCGGAAGATTATGCTGGATGATTTCGCTGAATACAAGGATGATGACACCTTCGGTTCCATCCGGCCCCAGAAGATCATCTGGGATGTGCGGGAGGTGCTCGGCCCCCAGGATATCCTGCTGAGCGACGTGGGAGCCCACAAGATGTGGATTGCCCGTTATTACCAGTGTGATGAGCCCAATACCTGCCTGATCTCCAACGGTTTCTGCTCCATGGGTTTTGCCCTGCCCGGGGCCATCGGCGCCAAGCTCGTGCATCCGCAACGGCGGGTGCTGGCCGTCTGCGGCGACGGCGGCTTTCTCATGAATGTGCAGGAACTGGAGACCGCCCGGCGCATCGGCGCCAACATCGTGGTGCTCATCTGGGAGGACCAGGAATACGGTCTGATCCGCTGGAAGCAGGAGAACCAGTTCGGCAGACATTGCGACCTGCATTTCAACAATCCTGATCTGGTCAAGCTGGCCGAGGCCTTCGGCTGTAAGGGGTTCCGGGTGGAAAATTCCCGGGATTTCAAAGGGGTGCTGGAGCAGGCCTTTCATTGCGATATGCCGGTGCTGATCTCGGTGCCCATTGATTACCGGGAAAACAGGCTGCTTTCAGAGCGGCTGGGCAAGGTGGCATGTCCGATATGATTGCGGATTTTGAAAACCTGATATGTACCTTTGCTGTTTCAATCCGCAATCCCAAATCCCAAATCCCAAATGGAGGGATCATGCTCAAAGAGACCTACCCTTTTTATCTGGCAAACAGACCGGTATTTGCCAACACCGATCTGGCGGTGACCGACAAGTTCACCGGCAAGGTTGCCGCCAGGGTGGCCCTGGCCGATGAACAGGTGATCGATCAGGCCATCTCTCTGGCGGTGGCCGCCGAAAAACCCATGCGGACCATGGCCTCCTACCAGCGCCAGCAGATCCTGCAGCACTGCGTAGACCGCTTCAGCGGCCGGGCCGAAGAGCTGGCCCGGGCCCTGTGCATTGAGGCGGGCAAGCCCATCCGGGACAGCCGGGGCGAGGTGGCCCGGCTCATTGAGACCTTCAAGATCGCCGCGGAAGAGGCGGTACGTTTCGGCGGGGAATACATGCCGCTTGACCGCAGTCCGCGCGCCGCCGGCTATGTCTCGGTCAGCAAACGGGTGCCGGTGGGGGCCTGTTCGTTTATCGCGCCCTTTAATTTTCCACTCAATCTCGCCGCCCATAAGATCGCCCCGGCCATTGCCGTGGGCTGCCCCTTTGTGCTGAAACCGGCCAGCCTCACCCCCGTCGGCGCTTTGATCATCGGCGAGACGCTTTCCGAAACCGAGCTGCCGGCCGGGGCCTTTTCCATCCTGCCCTGCCGCCGCGAGGGGGCGCGGCTCTTTACCGAGGATGAGCGCTTGAAGCTGCTCAGTTTCACCGGCTCGCCCGAGGTGGGCTGGCAGCTCAAGAAAATGGCGGGCAAAAAAAAGGTGGTGCTGGAACTCGGCGGCAATGCCGCCTGCATTGTGGACGAGGATGCCGACCTCGACGACGCGGTGGCCAGGATCATCATCGGCGCCTTTTATCAGTCCGGCCAGAGCTGCATCGGCGTGCAGCGCATCATGGTGCATGAGCGGGTGTATGAAGCCTTCAAGCAGCGGCTGGTGGCGGCCACTGAAAAGCTGAAAATGGGTGACCCGGCTGATGAGGAGACCTTTATCGGCCCCCTGATCAGTGACAGGGAGGCGATGAGGCTTGAACAGTGGATTGCTGAAGCACTCACCGCCGGGGCAAAACTTCTCTGCGGCGGCAGGCGGCAGGGGGCCTTTCTCCCCGCTACGCTGCTGGAAGATGTGCCGAGGCAGGAGAAGATCTGCCGGCTGGAGGCCTTCGGGCCGGTGGCCGTGCTGTCACCCTTTGCCTCGTTTGACGCGGCTCTGGCCGAGGTGAACGACAGCCGTTTCGGCCTGCAGGCCGGCATCTTCACCCGCGATCTGCACAGGGCGCACCAGGCCTGGAACGAGCTTGAGGTGGGCGGGGTGGTCATTGGCGACATCCCCTCCTGGCGGGCCGACCAGATGCCCTACGGCGGAGTGAAGGACAGCGGGCTGGGCCGGGAGGGAATCCGCTGGGCCATGGAGGAGATGAGCGAGCTCCGGCTCATGGTGATCCGCCATGGCTGAGTGCATATGTCCTGTTTCAGGATGGGATGAATTGTGCCCCCTCGCTGGGCTGGCAGGGGAATCAGGAAACGGCTGAGGCTGTCGTATTTCAGGCATGACCTGGGCCAGTGAGATTTTTATTTCGGGGAAAAAACTCCGCGCTATGCACGAATTTCCGCTACTTGAGGGCCTTGATCTTGTTGATATCCTGGGACCTGCCCAGCATGATCAGGAGATCACTGGTTTTCACCACGAAATCCGCCGGCGGGGCAAGCACCATGTTTTCGGGGGTCAGTTCCTTGACGGCGATGATCTGGACGTTATGTCTGGCCCGCAGATTCAACTGGGCCAGGCTTTTGCCGAGAAATTCCCTGGGAGGGACTACCTGGACGAGATCGAAATCCTTGGCCAGGGGAATGAAATCGAGCACGTTGGGGGTGGATAATCCCCTGGCCACGCGCAGGGCCATGTCCCGTTCGGGGTGGATGATGACGGTTGCGCCGACCCGCTTTAATATTTTTTCGTGATCTTCATCCAGGGCTTTAACCAGAATGGACTTGACGCCGATTTCCTGCAGATAGAGGCAGATGAGGGTACTGGTGCTGATTTTGGTGCCGACCGAGACGATGACGCCATCCATGCGGTCCAGGCCCAAGGTACGCAAGGCCTCCTTGTCCGTGGCGTCCAGCACGATCGCTTCCGTGGCATGGGGAGAGATCTCCTGCACCCGGGCTTTGTCCGTATCAATGGCCACCACCTCATTGCCGTCTTCAAACAGGGCCTTGGCCGCATGAAAGCCGAAGTGGCCCAGCCCAATTACCGCAAAACGTTTCATACTTGATCTCCGCAGCTAGCCGATCATCAGGTTTTCTTCGGAATACTCGACCCCGTTGGTCGGGCCGGTTCCAACGATAATGTAGGAGAAGGTGAGCACGCCCACCCGGCCGATGATCATCATCAGGATGATCCAGCACTTCCCCCAGCCATTGAGTTCCGGGGTCACGCCCATGGACAGTCCCACGGTTCCGAAGGCCGAGACCGTCTCGAACAGATAGCCGAGAAAAGTGCCATGTGATCCGGTTACCGTGTGGCCGGTGGCCGAATCCCCGGCCAGGAGCATGAACAGCACCGTGGCGATGAACCCCGACGAAACGAGAATGAGCGAGACACACCGGGTCACGGTTTCATTCGGCACGCTTTTCTTGAAGATATTGACCCGCCGTCTTTTTCTGATTCTGCTTAGGGTGAATGCCGTCAGCAAGGCCAGGGTGGTGGTCTTTACGCCCCCGCCGCAGGAACCGGGGGAGGCGCCGAAGAACATGAGAAAGATCATCATCGCCAGGGTGGCGTCCTGCAATGATGCGATATCCACGGTGTTGAAGCCCGCGGTGCGACAGGTTATGGACTGGAACAGCGGGGTCAGCAGGCGCTGGGCAAGGGAGGGCGTTGCTCCCAGATACTGCCGTTCCAGCAGGGCGAACATCAGGGCGCCGGCGATGATCAGCACCATGGTGGTCACCAGCACCGTCCTGGTCTGGATGGCCAGCCGGGCTCTTTGTTTATTCCTGTTAGTCAGCCAGGACTGGAGATCGTAGAGCACGGGAAACCCGATGCCTCCTGCCACAATCAGGCTGCAGATGGTCGTGTTGAGGAGCAGGTTGCCGCTGTACCGCATCATGCTGTCCGGGAACAGCGCAAACCCGGCGTTGCAGAATGCCGAAACGGCATGAAAGATGGCCGTGTACACGGCATTGGCGCCCCCGAGTTCCTGCCACCAGTGGATGGTCAGCAACAG
>ENA-ORXD01002872-ORXD01002872.1-sediment-metagenome-genome-assembly--contig:-NODE-2872-length-10690-cov-3.502214_pt1 | contig 10690 bp, 6 predicted proteins | sample MGYA00237862_ERZ511471 | MGnify/ENA metagenome assembly ERZ511471 | reverse complement strand
GGCCTTCGACGTGACCCCGGCGGCCAACATCACGGCCATCGTCACCGAGGCCGGGGTGCTGCGGCCGCCCTTCGGGCCGGCGCTCGCCGCGGCGTGCGCCGCGGGCGCCTGCCGGCCGGCGCCCTCGGGGTGAGCGGGCGTCTGCAAGAAGGGGCGAGTCTGAGAGTTACGGGGGCGGCCGAGATGCACGGGGTGTCCGCGGGGGCGGTGCGATGAGAGGGGCGTCACGGTGAGCGAGCGAGAGACACAGAGCGCCGGCGGGGCGTCGCCGGCCGGCGCCTTCAAGGCGATGATCATGGCGGCGGGGCTGGGCACGCGACTCCACCCGCTGACCGGGCGCACCGCCAAGCCCATGGTCCCCATCCTCAACCGCCCTGTCATGGAGCACATGCTGCACCTGCTGCGCCGCCACGGCGTCCGCGAGGTGGCGGCCAACCTGCACTACCACCCCGACAAGATCCGCACCTATTTCGGCGACGGCAGCGCGTTCGATCTCAGCCTGCGCTACAACTTCGAGCGCGAACTGCTGGGCACGGCCGGCGGCGTGGGCTGCTTTCGCGAGTTCCTCGGCGACGGGACCTTCGTCGTCGTCAGCGGCGACGGCCTCACCGACATCGACCTGACTGCCTTCGTGGCCGCCCATCGCGCCTGCGCGGGCGTCGCCACGATGGCCGTCAAGCGGGTGGACGACCCGTCCCACTACGGAGTCGTGGTCCACGACGACGACCGCAGGGTGACGGGGTTCCAGGAGAAGCCCGCGCCCGGCGAGGAGCTCTCCGACCTCTGCAACTGCGGCATCTACGCGTTCGAGCCCGAGATCTTCGAGCACGTGCCGCCCGGGGTCTTCGTCGACTGGGCGAAGGACGTGTTCCCGGCCCTGCTCGAGACCGGCGTGCCGCTGTGCGTGTGGCCCCTCGAGAGCTACTGGAACGACGTCGGCAACATCGAGCAGTACCGGACGAGCAACTTCGACGCCCTCCTCGGGCGGGTGAAGCTCGACGTGCCCGGGCGCGAGCTTCACCCCGGGGTGTGGATCGGCGAGGGCACCGAGATCGCCGCCGGCGTGCACTTCGAGCCGCCGATCCTGCTCGGCGCCGGCTGTACGGTCGAGCCCGAGGCCGAGCTCATCGGCCCCCTCATCGTCGGCGACGGCTGTGTGATCGAGCGCGGCGCCGTGCTCGAGGGCGTGATCCACTGGGACGGCGTCCGCGCCGGGCGCGGCACGCGCCTGGCAGGCAGCATCCTCGGACGCAACGTCGTCGTCCATCATGAAGCGGTCATCCACGAGGACGCCGTGATCGGCGACCGCTCCCAGGTGGCCGCCAGGGTCGTCGTGCCCGCCGGCTCGCGCTGCGGGCCGCACGCCGAACTCGACGGCGACGTAGTCGAGCCGTCCTGAGGCGGGCGCGCCGTGGGCGCCCGTGAGCTGCTCGAGGAGGTCCTCGACCTCGTCTTCCCGCGCCGCTGCGTGCAGTGCCGCACGGTCGGGGCGTGGCTCTGCCCCGCGTGCGCGTCGCAGCTCACGCCCCTGCCCGCCGAGCGCTGCCCGCGCTGCGGCGCGCCGGCGTGGGCGTCGGTGAGCCCCGGCGCACGCCAGTGGGCCGCCGGGCGCGCCGGGCGCGGCGCCCAGGAGAAGCCCGGGGGTGGGGAGGCGCGGGCGGGCCGCCCCGCCTGTCCCGAGTGCGGCGGCCGTGACCTCGCCTTCGGCGCCGCCGCGGCCGCCTTCGTGTATGAGGGGCCGGGGCGGGCCCTGGTCACGGCGTGCAAGTTCCGTTCGTTGCGCTCGCTCGCCCACGAGATGGCCGTGCTGGCGGGGCCGGCCTTCGTCGCCGCCTGCGGCGGTGAGACGGCCGGCCCCGTCGCAGACCCGGCCGGCCCCGCGGCAGACCCGGCCGGCCCCGCTGCGGGCCCCGCCGGCCGGGCCGCAGGTCCCGCCGTCCCCGCACGGGGCGCCGCGGTCGCCGGACCCGGGCTCGCCGTCACCTGGGTCCCCGCGCACCGCACGCGCACGGTCGAGCGCGGCTTCGACCAGGCGGAGTTGCTCGGCCGCGAGCTCGCGGCCCTGGCGGCGCTGCCGGCCGTGCCTCTGCTGCGGCGCACCCGGGCGACGGCCCGCCAGAGCGGCCTGCACGGGGCCGAGCGCGCGGCCAACGTCAGTGACGCCTTTCAGTTGCGGCCGGGGGCCGACAGGGTATTAACTGGATTCAAGCGAGTGGTGGTCGTTGACGACGTATACACCACAGGTGAAACGTTGAACCACTGCGCGAGCGTGCTGTCAGAAGCTGGAGCCGACCCCCGAGCCTTCACCTTCGCACGCGCCGTCCGCCGCTCATCCCCGCGAGCCCCGCGCTCGTCCACCCCAGCGACCTCAGCTCATCGCGAGGCAGCCTTCCATGCAAAGGAGCAGAGCCGATGAGAACACAGATCAAAGGCCGCAACGTCACCGTCACCGACGCCCTGCAGGACTACGCCGAGGACAAGGTCGCCCGCGTCCACAAGCTCCTCCAGCAGCGCAAGATCGACGAGGTGACGCGCGTAGAGCTCGAGCTCAAGGTCGAGAAGAACCCGAGCATCCCCGAGCCGAGCATCGCCGAGGCGACGATCTTCACCCGTGGGCCGGTCATCCGCGCCCGCGAGCGCTCCGACGACATGTACGCGGCCATCGATCTGGTCACCGACAAGCTGATGCGGAGGGTCAAGAAGTACCACGACAAGACGCACGGCAAGACCCGCAAGGGCCACGAGAAGATCGTCGTCCAGCCCGAGCCCGTGCCCCCCGGGGAGGCGCCGCTCGCCGCCGCGGCCATCCTGGGCGCCGAGATGGCCGGCGAGGAGCCCGGCGACAACGGGCGCGTCGTCAAGGTCAAGCAGTTCGCGCTCAAGCCGATGTCGGTCGACGAGGCGACGCTGCAGCTCGAGCTCGTGGGCCACGACTTCTTCGTCTTCCAGAACGCCGAGACGGCGCGCACCAACGTGCTGTACCGGCGGCGGGACGGCCACTACGGGCTGATCGAGCCGGCCGAGCTCTGAGCGCACCACGGTAGGGGCGCGGGCCGCCGGCCCGCGCCCCGCCGCATCGCCCGCGTCCGCACGGCCGGCCGCCGGGAGACGCCCGTGAGGCGCCGTCCGCCTCACGACGACGCTCGCGCGGTCCTGTGCGACAATAGACGGCGGAGCCGCCGGCCGCGTGTGCGGCACGGCGCCGGCCCCGGCCCCAGGAGCGACAGTGATAAGGATCGTCGACAAGCTGATGCACGCCGGTGAAGGCCGGCGCCTCAAGGTCCTCGAGGAGCAGGTGAGGGCCGTCAACGGCCTCGAGCCGCAGATGCAGGCCCTGGGCGACGCCGAGCTCGCCGCGCTCACGCTCGCCTACCGCGAGCGTGCCGGCAACGGCGAGCCCCTCGAAGACCTCATGAACGAGGCCTTCGCCGCGGCCCGCGAGGCGGCCCGCCGCGCCCTCGAGATGCGCCCCTTCGACGTCCAGGTCATGGGCGCCACGATCCTCTTCGAGGGCGACATCGCCGAGATGAAGACCGGCGAGGGCAAGACCCTCGTGGCCACCATGCCGATGTACCTGCGCGCCCTCGCGGGGCGCGGCACCCACCTCGTCACCGTCAACGACTACCTGGCGCGGCGCGACGCCGAGTGGATGGGCCAGGTCTACCGCTTCCTCGGTCTCGAGGTCGGCGTCATCCAGGCGATGATGCCCCCGGCCGAGCGCCGCCTCGCCTACAACGCCGACGTCACCTACGGCACCAACAGCGAGTTCGGCTTCGACTACCTGCGCGACAACATGACCATGCGCCGCGAGCATCAGGTGCAGCGCGGCCACTACTACTGCATCGTCGACGAGGTCGACTCGATCCTCATCGACGAGGCACGCACCCCGCTCATCATCAGCGGCGCGCCGGAGACCGCCGCCGACACGTACCGGCGCTTCGCCCGCGCCGTCCCGCGGCTGCACCCCGACGACGACTACGAGGTCGACGAGAAGCACAAGACCGTGGCCATCACCGAGAGCGGCGTGGCCAAGATCGAGCAGGCGCTCGACATCGAGAACCTCTACAAGGACGGCAGCCTCGTCAACCACCTGATCCAGGCGTTGCGTGCCCAGGCGCTCTACAAGAAGGACGTCGACTACGTGATCCAGGACGGCGAGGTCAAGATCGTCGACGAGTTCACTGGCCGCATCATGGAGGGCCGGCGCTGGTCCGAGGGTCTGCACCAGGCGATCGAGGCCAAGGAGCGCGTGCCGATCCGCGAGGAGAACCAGACCCTCGCCACGATCACCCTGCAGAACTACTTCCGCATGTACGAGCACCTCGCCGGCATGACCGGTACGGCCAAGACCGAGGAGGACGAGTTCCGCCAGATCTACGGCCTCGAAGTGGTCACGATCCCCACCAACGCCGACATGGTGCGCGGCGACCACAACGACTTCATCTTTAAGACCCGCAAGGAGAAGTACGAAGCCGTCGTCGACGACCTGGTGGAGCGCTACGAGCAGGGTCAGCCGGTGCTCGTCGGCACGGTGTCGGTCGAGGTCAGCGAGCTGCTCTCGCGCCTGCTCGAGCGCCGCGGCGTGCCGCACGACGTGCTCAACGCGAAGAACCACGCCCGTGAGGCCGAGATCATCATGAACGCCGGCCAGAAGGGCACCGTGACCATCGCCACCAACATGGCCGGCCGCGGCGTCGACATCAAGCTCGGGGAGGGCGTGCGCGAGGCCGGCGGTCTGTATGTGCTCGGCACCGAGCGCCACGAGAGCCGGCGCATCGACAACCAGCTGCGCGGCCGCTCCGGCCGCCAGGGCGACCCCGGCGAGAGCCGCTTCTACCTCTCGGCCGAGGACGACCTGATCCGCCTCTTCGCCGGCGACCGCATGTTCCGCATCCTCGACCGCCTCGGGCCGACCGAGGGCGAGCCCATGGAGCACAAGATGCTGACCGGCGTCGTCGAGAAGGCGCAGAAGAAGGTCGAGGAGCTCAACTTCCTGCGCCGCAAGAACGTGCTCAAGTACGACGAGGTCATGAACGAGCAGCGGCGCATCGTCTACGAGCAGCGCGGCCGGATCCTGCACGGCGAAGACTTCGGCGACCAGGTGCGCGACATGGTCGCCGACGTGCTCGAGGGTGCGGTCCGCGGCCAGCTCGACGAGAGCGAGTACGCCGAGGACTGGGACCTCGACGCCCTCTTCGTCGCCCTCAAGATGCTGTACGACCCGGGCGTGCGACGGCAGGACATCGACGTCGAGTCGGCCCAGGTCCAGGACGTGGTCGACCTCGTCGTCGACGACGCCGTCGCCCAGTACGGGCAGCGCGAGGAGCTCATCGGCGTCGAGCAGATGCGCGACGTCGAGCGCGCCGTCCTGCTGCAGGTGATCGACGGCAAATGGAAGGAGCACCTGCAGGACATGGACTACCTGCAGGAGGGCATCCACCTGCGTGCCCTCGGTCAGCGCGACCCGCTGGTCGAGTACAAGAACGAGGGCTTCGCGCTCTTCCAGGACATGATGGACTCGATCAAGACGAGCACGGTCACGACGCTCATGAAGAACCGCCCCGAGGACCTCGCCATCTTCACCGCGATGGCCCTCGAGCAGCCGGTCCAGGCGTTCAACTACTCGAGCGGCGACGAGCTCGCCAACACGACCTCGTTCGGGGGCGCCGCGGCCGTCGACGGCGGGTACGCGGCGCCCGGCGGGGCCGACTTCGCCGACGAGCCGCCGCGCGCCGTCGCGGCCGACGGCCGCCAGGGCGCCCCGGTCGCCGTCAAGCAGCGCGTGGTCGTCGAGAAGGTCGGGCGCAACGACCCCTGCCCGTGCGGGAGCGGTAAGAAGTACAAGAAGTGCCACGGAGCGTGACGCCGTCCCTGCGGGGCGGCGTCATTGTGCCGTGGCACTGCTCGGCTTCCGCCTCGCAGTGCCACGGTGCGTGACTCAGGCCCTACGGGGCTTGGCCCCGAGCGCTCAGGGCAGCAGCGTCCCCAGCTCGACGAGTCGCTCGAACTCCTCGGCCGGCACGGGCTTGCTGAAGTAGAAGCCCTGGATGACGTGGCAGCCTCGCCGCTGCATGAACGCACGCTCCTCGGCGGTCTCGACGCCTTCCGCGACGACCGTGAGCCCGAGGCTGTGGCCCAAGGTGATCACCGCGTTCGCCACCGCGGCGTGCTGCGGCACGAGAGAGACGTCGCGCACGAAGGCGCGATCGATCTTGACCGTGTCCACCGGCAGTTGCAGCACGTGACTCAGTGACGAGAAGCCGGTGCCGAAGTCGTCGAGCGCTACTCGCACGCCCAGGTCCCGGAAGGCGGTCAGGACACGGGCGGTCACCTCGGGGTCGCTCATCGCGAGCGTCTCGGTGATCTCGAGCTCGAGCAGGGACGGGCGGAGACCGGAGTCGTGAAGGGCCGCAGCGACCGTGTCGACCACGTCCGCGCTCTGCATCTGGCGCAGCGACAGGTTGACACTGACGGACGTGTCGCGGCCGTTGCGCCCTCTCCATGTCGCGGCCTGCGCGCAGGCCTCACGCAGCGTCCAGGCGCCGATCGGTACCATGAGCCCAGTCTCCTCCGCCAGCGGGATGAACTCCATCGGAGCGACGAGGCCGCGGTCAGGGTGGCACCAGCGCAGCAGGGCCTCCGCGCCCACGATGTCGCCGGTGTGAGTGTCGACCTGAGGCTGATAATGGAGGATGAACTGGTCCCGCGCCAGAGCTCGGTGCAGGTCGGCCTCGAGCGCGAGCCTTTCGTCGCGCTCGACGTTCATGTTGGAGTGGTAGAACTGCCACTGGTGTCCGCCGGCAGCCGCGGCGCGGCGGGTTGCCACCTGAGCCGCCTGGAGGAGGTCTGGGCCGTCCGCCGGGTAGACGGCGACGCCGATGCTGCTCGCGACGAACAGGCTGCGCGCGCCGGCGACCAGAGGCTCGCTCAGGCTTCGGTGCAGGTTCCCCGCGACGGTGGCCATCTCGGCTGGACCGCGCACATCCGGGAGGATCAGGGCGAACTGGCGGGTGCCGATTCGCGCCACGGTGTCCTCTTCACTGACAGTGGCCGTGATGCGGCGCGCGACGTCCGCCACGATCTCGTCGACGGTGGTCGCGCCAAGCGACTCGGTCAGCGTGTCGAAACGCCCGATCTCCAGCACAGCCACGGCGAACGACAGCCCTCGCCGGCGGGCGCGTGCGCTGGCCTCCTCGAGACGGTCCGCGAGCAGAGTGCGGTTGGGTAGATCGGTGATCGGGTCGTGCAGCTGGAGATGGAGCGCCCGCAACTCCGCGAGCTTCTGTTCCGTGCGGTCGACGAACGTGGCGGTCGCTCCGAAGACCTCACCGTCCGCGTTCCTGCGCGGCGCGGTCTTGACGAGCACCCAGAGGTCGCGGTCGCTGGCGATGCCGCGGCACCACCCCTCATGCGACCCGGCGTGTCCCTGCAACGCGACGTGCAGGGCCGCGGCGACCGCAGGGTCGGCAAGACTGGATGCGGTCAGGCCCACGAGCTCCACCTGCCGTCGCCCGAGCATCTCGCAGAAGCACGCGTTGCAGTCGACCACCCGGAGGGCGGTATCGTAGGCGACGACGCCTACCGGCGACTCTTCGAACAGGGTGCGGTACATGTGCTCTGACTCGCGCAGTGCGTCCTCCGCACGCTTGCGAGCGCGTTCCTCGACTGTCCTCGCGATCCACTCGTGCATGACCATGGCGGTGCATTCGGCGATCGTCTCGACGGTGGCCAGCTCCGGATGCCGGTAGCCGCCCGGGCGGTTGGCCACTGCGATGATGCCGATGGTCGTCTCGCCGCGCTTCAGCGGGACACACAGCGTGCAGTCGATCGGCAGGTGGCCCGCCGGAACGTGCCCCGGCGCGTTGCAGATCTCGCTCTGCCCATTGCGGAGCGTGCGAGCCCACGTGCCGTCTCCCCACTTCTCCGGCGGCAGCCGCAGCTCGTCCTGTGGCGCCCGGCATGCCTCGTGTATGTCTGCGGGCAGCGACGGCACGACCAGTGCCCCGCCTTCGTCGATGTACCCGATGAGGCCCCACTGGCTGCCGGTCACACGGCGGATCACGTCGAGCACCTCGGCGAACATGGCCGCGTCGTTGCGTGTGAGCAGGATGTGCGCGATCTCGGTGCGGAGCCCGAGCTCGCCATTCGCGTGACGCAAGTCGGCCTCGCTCAGGCTGAGGGCCTCCAGGACTTCTCGGCGCTGGGACACGTCGGTGATGAAGCCCTCGAGCGCCTGCAAGGCCCCGTCGGCGCCGAACACGCCGATGCCGCGCTCCCAGACCCACTTCTGCGAGCCGTCGAGCGCATGGATCCGGTACTCGATCGTCCAGCGCTCGCGGCGTGCCACGGCGGCCTTCACCTCGCGACGGACCATCTCGGCATCGTCCTCGTGGATGAGGTCGTTGAAGGCGAGCCTGCTGTTGCCGACGAGCTCGTCGGGTCCGTAGCCGGTCAGCGCGAGACAGCCGTCGCTGACGAAGTGCATCGTCCAGGCGGCGTCGTCGGCACAGCGATAGGCCATGCCCGGCAGGTTCCCGACCAGCGTCCGCAGGACGCGCACACTCTCGGGGATCGTGGTTCGCTCCAATGGCAGGGTGACGACCTCGTCGACACCCGGCCGCGTCGTTGAAGGCGCACCCGCCACAGTGCCCGATAAGCTCGGGCCGTCAGACGCCATCGCTCCTCCGTGGTCGGCAGGCTGAGCGACTGTCTTCTCGTGGTGAGCGGCGCCCTCGCCCGTGCATCCGTCTCTCCGTCTCGTTATCGACCTTCCGAGGCCCGAAGTTAATGTTTGTCCGCGGGTCGCGCGGCGTGCTTCTCCGGGGGTGGCGGACGCTCCTCTCTCGTCGCCCGGGAGGCGCGTCCCTTCAGGCTCGGATATACTCCCGTCGTCATGGCGACCTCTGCCCCAGACGCACTCGCCCAGCTGGATTCGCTCCGCGAGCGACTCAAGGCCGCCCACGGGCGCCTCGAGTGGCTGCGGAGCTATCTTTGACCCCCCCAGGCTGACAGCCGAGATCGCCGCGCTCGAGGAGCGCATGCAGGCCTCCGACTTCTGGGACGACCAGGAGGCGGCGACCCGCACCTCGGCCGAGTACAGCCGCGTCAAGCGCCGCCTCGACGACTTCGTCGCCCTCGAGGGCCGCTTCGACGACCTCGACACCACCGAGGAGCTCGCCCGTGAGAGTCTCGCCGCCGAGCTCGTCGACGAGGAGCTGCTCGGCGAGCTCGTGGCGGGCGTCGCCGAGCTCGAGCATGAGCTCGAGCGCGGCGAGGAGCAGCGCTTCTTCGGCGGCCGCTTCGACGAGGGCGGCGCGATCCTCACCATCCACCCCGGGGCCGGCGGCACCGAGAGCCAGGACTGGGCCGAGATGCTGCTGCGCATGTACCTGCGCTGGTTCGAGCGCCGCGGCTTCAAGGTCGAGATCAACGAGGCGCAGGAGGGCGACGAGGCCGGGCTCAAGAGCGCGACCGTCACCGTCGACGGCGAGAACGTCTACGGCCTGCTGCAGTCCGAGAAGGGCGTGCACCGTCTCGTCCGTCTCAGCCCCTTCGACTCGGCCAACCGCCGGCACACGAGCTTCGTCTCCGTCGAGGTCTCGCCGCTGGTCACCGGCGACGTCGAGGTCGAGATCAACGACGACGACATCCGCATCGACACCTACCGCTCCAGCGGCGCCGGCGGCCAGCACGTCAACAAGACGAGCTCGGCGGTGCGCATCACGCACTTCCCGACCGGCATCGTCGTGAGCTGCCAGAACGAGCGCTCGCAGCTGCAGAACAAGACGGTGGCCATGAACATGCTGAAGTCGAAGATGGTCGAGCTCGAGGAGCGCAAGCGCGCCGAGGAGCTCGCCAGGGAGCGCGGCGAGCAGATGGCGGTCAACTTCGGCTCGCAGATCCGCAACTACGTGCTGCACCCCTACCAGATGGTCAAGGACCTGCGTACCGGTCACGAGGTCGGCAACGCGCAGGGCGTGCTCGACGGCGACCTCGACGGCTTCGTGCACTCGTTCCTCGTGTGGCGCGCGGCAGGCCAGCCGCCACGCAAGTCGGCGGAGGACTGACCGCCGCCGGCGGGGCGTCGGCCTCGCCGCTCCCGCCGGGTCCCCGGCCACCGCTCGAGCGCCGCTTCGCCGCTCGGCGGCCAGATCTCCGTGCCCGCACGCCGGTGCCGGCCGGTCGCACCCTTGTGTCTTCCGGCGCAAAGTTGTGGCGGTGGTGCTCCATCTGGTACACAATCTAGGGTGCAGACGCTAAGGTCTCTTCCGGCCGTATCCAAGGGTCTCACCTGAGGGGCCCGCCGCCGGTCGCGACCGGCGGACCGCCGTCACGCCGGGGGGAGGATCTGATGGACGAGGTCGTCGTCAAGCTGCCCGACCTATGGGCCGACCACCATGTGCTCAGGGTCAGGGAGGCCCTGGCCAGGGCGCCCGGGGTGGCCGCCGTCGTGGCGAGCGCCAGGGACCACGAGGCCCGGGTCTCCTTCGACCCTGCTGCGACATCACCCGACGCGGTCGTCGCGGCGCTCGCCGCGGCCGGCGCGCCGTTCCGCGTCCGCGCGGCGCTCAAGGCGCAGCGCGAGCCCAGCGCCCTCGCCCGCTTCCGCGCCTTCGGGCCGCCCGGCTCGGCTGAGGCCATCGGCCTCGACGTCTGCTCACCCGGCGAGGTCGAGCACGGCCTCGCCCAC
>ENA-ORXD01002871-ORXD01002871.1-sediment-metagenome-genome-assembly--contig:-NODE-2871-length-10692-cov-3.296467_pt1 | contig 10692 bp, 9 predicted proteins | sample MGYA00237862_ERZ511471 | MGnify/ENA metagenome assembly ERZ511471 | reverse complement strand
CCCCCAGCGACCTCTGGCAGAAGGAGTGGATCGTGAAGATCGCCGCCTCCTCGAACGACAGCAGCGCCGCCTTCAGACGGTGGCCCGCCTGCCCGGCCGTCTCCCCCCCGAGCCGGTCGATCCTCCGCAGGAAACCTTCGGCGAAGGGGTCGGCGGAAGGGCTTCGGCCCGTCTCCAGGAGGCGCAGCGCCTCCCCCAGCCTCCTCCGGATGCGGTCGCGCAGCTCGGCCGTGGCGGCGTTGGTAAAGGTCACCACGAGCACCTGGTCCACCGCCAAGCCCGCCTCGACGATCAGCCGCAGGTAGAGGCCGCAGATGGCCCAGGTCTTGCCCGTCCCCGCCGACGCCTCGATGTTGGAGACGCCGTCCAGTTCGCAGGTGAACACGTCGAGCGGCTCAACCCGTTTTGCTTTCCCCGTCATCGCGGACAACCCCATCGCCGAAAACACCGGTTGCTATGACCGTTCCGTCTGGAAACATTCGAACATCGCTCCTGCGGGAATCGATCCTGCATCCGGCCCTCCCGGGTAATACCCGCTCTCGCGGGAGGCATCGCTCCGCCATTCAGAGCGAATGTGTAAAAACTCCGGCCGCCCTCTTTCATGGCTGCGCAGACAGCATCACCCCGTGCCGGAGGACCGGTCCGTAAACCCGCTGCGCAATCTCCTCAAACCCGCCTTCGAGCGGGTCCACCACGCCCCGCCAGGCCAGGGAATGCCAGGGATCCTCCCTTTCCGCCTCGCCCTTCGCGCCGTATCCGCCGAGCCAGCGGCTCCTCGCCTCATTCAACTTTCCCTTTTCGGCATACGCCCAGGACGCCTTCCGGAAGAAGGGAACCGGCCTCCCCAGCCCCTCCCGGTAGAGACCCAGCAGGACGGCGAGATGCCCCTCGGCCTCCTCCGCCGGGATCTCCTCGAAGAGCAGATCCTGATCGAAGGCGAGATGCCTCGTCCGGGGACTCACCCCCTCCGGCCGCGCGGCGCAGAGGAGCAGGTGGCGAACCCAGGCCTGGAGACAGTCAACCGGCCGGAGTTCATCACAGCGGTAGCGGACGAGGCCGCCGGGGCGGAGCGGGCCGGGATTGCCCCTCAGGATCCATTTCTCCCCTCCGAGAGCGAGGGGAAGGAGGGCGGCGCAGGGCGGCGATTCCGGACCGGCCGTCGCCTCAAGCAGCCGTTCGGCAAGCGGGGCCAGCTTCGGCCAGAGGAGGGAGAGGCCCGCCCCAACGGCCGCTCCGGGCGGCAATTCCGGCGCGGCCCGGAGAAGGGCCAGAGCCTCCTCCACCCTGAGGACGCGTCTGTTCACCAGGGAGGCCTCAACGATGGAGGCGGCCGCGCTCCTCTCCTCCAGAAAACCCATGACGAGCGGCTCCTCGTCGGCCACGGACTCCTCCGCCTCGGGAAGCCGGAGCAGGAGCCGCCTCTCCAGAAAGAAGCGGCTCGGGTTGTGCAGAAAGAAGAGCAGATCCTCGATTCCGACCGAAGGCGGTTCGGCCGCCGCGGCTGCGGCCGCCTCCGGCACTCCGTTGAAGAAGGGGCGCAAGGGCTCTTCCGGCTGCTCCCCTTCCGCCTCGTCGTCCATGGCATCGGCCATTCAGGAAAAATCTTCCGCACCCCTGGCCTCCAGGGCACGGACCGCGGCGGCGTAGGGGCGGACATGGCTGAAGAGGCGCGGATCCGAGCCGTCGAAATAGCGGCGGGAAAAGGGCTGGAGCGGGTGGACCACTGTGAGCCGCTCGCGGACGGCCTGAAGCTGCCCGGTGGTCGGGTTCTCCGGCGCCGCGGCCTGAACCAGGCAATCGAGGAGCTGCGAAACGAGGACGGAGGGGGGAATCGCGGAGTCGTCCCGCTGATCGCGGCCGGTGTAGGAGATGTGGATGGCCTCCCGCGCCGCGAGGAGGGCGTCGAGGAAGATCGCCCGCTCCTCGAGCCGCCGCTGCCGGTCTCCCCGCCGCGGCTTCCCCCGGGGGATCAGGTCGAACTCGATCGGACGCTCGCGGAGGGGATGGGCCTCGTCGTTCATCCCGATCATGCAGAGGAGCCGGCAGGGGATCCCGCGCATCGCCGAGAGGGAGGCGAAGGTGACCGCCCCGGACGGCACGGTGCCGCGCCGCCTTTCGTCCGCGCCGGAGAGGGCCGCCCGAACCACCCGCGAGGAAAGCGGCAGATCGAGATCCGCCGCGCGCCAATCGTCGGCCAGTTCCGCCACGGCGCCCGCGGCCTGGTCGTACTCCCGGTGCGCCTCGCTGTCACAGAGGGTGAAATCTGCGAGGAGCGCATGGAGGATCTCCTGCCATTCCCCCGCCGGGCGCGGATTCCGGAGGCGCACCCGCCAAAAGGAGAGACGCTCGACGAACCACCACAACTTCCCCAGCGTTTCGGCGCGGGAGCCCTCCAGGCTGTCGCCGGGGAGGAGGCCGGCCAGGGGCCCGTCCGGGCGGGGAAGCGCCAGTCCCAGGAAGAGGGAGTCGAGGCCGCGGCGGAAGGTGTGGCGCTCCTCCGGCGGGAGCCCCATCTCCCGCCGGTGCTCCCCGTCGAGCCCCCAGCGGATCCCGGCTTTGCCCAGCCATCCCCGGACGCGCTTCAACTCCTCCTCGCCGAGGTCGAACCGCCGTGCGACCACCTCCTGCCGGAGGAGATCGAAGACCCGGCCGGCCGGCATCCGGGAGGCGAGGAGATCGAGCAGCTCCAGGAGGACCTGAAAAAACGGGTTCGTGCGCGCCATGGCCCGGCGGGCGACCGCGTAGGGGATGAAGCGCTCCGGCGGGGCCGTCCCGAACACGGCGTCGATGGAAGAAGCGAGGGCGTCGATGTCCGGCGTCAGGACGAGCACCTCGTCCGCCCGGAGGGTCGGATCGGCCGCGAACCGCTCCAGCAGCCGGTCGTGGAGCGCCTCCAGTTCGCGCACCGCGCCGTGGCAGCAGTGGATCTCGACGCTGCGGTCCTCCGCGGAAATCCCGGCGCTGCCCGGCGCCAGATCCTCCATGGAGAAGACGGACCGCTGGAGGCGAGCGAAGAGCGTCTCCCCTTCCGGCTCCTCGAACAGCGTCGATTCCAGCGTTTCGGCCGCCGCCTCCCCGTAGATCAGATCAATCGCGGATTGGGCCGCCCTCCCCCAATCGGCCAGAAGCGCGTTGCCGACCTCCTGATGCGCCTCCCGCTTGAGCCCCCGGAGGTAGGCGAGGCGCTTCGGGGGGACGATCTCGAACCAGTACTCGCGGCAGGGGTTGACTATGTAGAGGGTGATCTCCATGAAGCCGGCAAGGCCGCGGACCGTCTCCAGATAGAGCGGCGGGATGACCGGCACGGCGAAGACCGAGGCCCGGACCGGAAGCCCCGGGGCGAGTCCGGAACGGCCCTTGGCGGAGAGCGTCCCGAGGAAGCGCTGCAGGGGGTGGACCGTCCCCAGCCCCAGTTCCCGGCTGACGGCGCGCCAGAGCTCCCTCTGCCACCCCTCGTCCGCCCCGGCCGCAACATCGCCCGCGAAGTCGGAAATTCTTCGCCCCCGGCTCCAGGTGGAGAGCCAATCGGGGCGGTAAGTCGCATAGTGGTCGAACACCCGCGCGACGGACTGGGCCAGCTCCCAGCGCATCAGGTCGTCGGCACCCCGAAGGAAAGCGGCCAGGCGGGGATGGGAGGCGGCTTTTCCCCCGTCGAGCAGGCGCAGGATCCGCCAGGCCATCCGCTCCGGATCGAACGGAGAGCGCTCCGGGACATCGGGATCCACAACCCGCGCCAGCCGCCAGAGCCACGCCCCGAGAAAATGGAATTCAATATTCGCGCAGACCCCGCTTTTCCGCGCAACGGCCAACTGGAGACGGCGGGCCACCGCCCGGCTCGGCACGACCACCTGCTGTGCCGCGAACGGGTCCCCGGAGAATCCGGCGAGCTCACCCGTCAGCAGGTCTTCGAGGATCTCGACACGGTTCGAAAAGACGATCTGGAGGCTCATGGATTTTCATTTCCGGGAATTAATACTGCCGATCAATATCCTGAACAGTGCTGAAAAGTCATCCTTTTTTATTGGAACCGACTGAAATCGGTCCATATCCGCTTCCGCGTTTACAAGATCCGCATACCGCCCAGCGTAAACCAAGCCACCACTGCATAGCGGACCAACTTGCCTGTGAAAACCAGAAGGGAAAAGCGGGTGAAATCAACCTTGAGAATACCGCCCGCCAGACAGAGAGGATCGCCGATGATCGGCAACCAGGAAAGCAGTAGGGACCAGACACCGTAATGTCGATAGAAGTGTACCGCCGCCTCTTCCGTTGCCGGATCGGTCCGCAGGATCCGGCGAACCAGCAAGGGGCCACCCCAAACGCCAATGGCCCAAGTGGTGCAGCCGCCCAGATAGTTCCCGATGGTGGCAACGGCCACCGTCGCAAGCGGGTCGTTGCCCTTGAGAAGCATGAGGACCAGCAGCCACTCGGAACCGACGGGAAGCAGGGTCGAGGCGAGAAAACTGAGCGCAAACAGACCGGAATAGCCGTGGGGGGCGAGGAAGGATTCCATGCGTCGCTAAGTAGCGGAAGGGGGGTAAGTTGTCAAAGTGTTTGTGAGCTTCGCACCTTCATCCGGTATTCAATAAATTGTGCCGGTGGTCCAGTATCAACATTTTGTATTTGCTATACGTAATATAATCTGATTTTCTTATTGATGTTCATCTGTTAAGTGTTGTTTACGTTTTCACCATTTTGTTCTTTCGTCAAGGATTATCTGGGTTGCCGACCGTTCGTAGCATAATCACCTCCATCGCATTGAAGTAGTCTCTCTGTACTTTGAGATTTGATATCCGGCAATACCGCTGAGTGGTCTTCACACTGCTATGCCCTAAAAGATCCTGAATGGTGGATAGGTCAGCATCAGCATTCAACATCTGAGTCGCCATCGTATGCCGGAGATGATGGCAGGAAACCCGGATCTTCGCTCTGCGGGCATAATACTCCATGCGTTTCTGAATGCCGCGAATGGAGATGGGTTGCCCCGTACATGTTCCTTTTTCCACAAGGAAGATTTTTCTTGCCCTGGATGCAGGCCTCACCTTTAAGTAAGCCGCCAAGGCATGAAGCGCATCATTGCTCATGTAGACGATCCGGTCTTTTGCCCCTTTACCATCTTCAACCAGGATTGTCCTGCGGTTGACGTCTATAGCGCCTATGGCAAGATTGGCAATCTCTTCCACCCTTAACCCGCAGCGCAGCATCAACACAAACATGGCACGGTCACGGATCCCTTTGACGGCTTTGAAAAAGATCTCCACCTGTTCATCCCTCAAGTGCCGTGGAAGAGGTCTGGACATCTTTTGCATATGATTTTTTCTGATGGGGTTGATGATGGACATCCCCTCCTCTTCCTTCAGGTGATGGTAGAACTGGCGAATGCCATCCAAGTGGCAGTTAACAGTCTTGGCCGCCAGCCTCTTCTTCATGAGATAGTCAACGTAGCGGGATACTGTCGCATGCGTTACCTCTTCCACCGGAACATCCACCCAGACAACAAAATGCTTGATCATGTTCAGATAGTTCTTAACGGTATTCGGTGCACAGTTTCGTCTTTTCAAAAATCGCCTCCAGTTCAGGATCGCATCGGTCATTACCACGATTGTCCCCCCTTTCTATGATGGCCATGGCCTTAAAATATTCTTCCTCGCGGGTCTTATCGGTAAGCCGGGCGTAGCGCCGTGTCTCTTCAATGTTACGGTGCCCCAACAGCACCTGGAGACACTCCAGGCGCATACCGACGTTGAGAAGCTCCGTGGCAAAGGTGTGACGAAGAGTATGCGGGGTATACCCTTTGTGATCTAATCCCGCTTTAACGATATATTTTCTGAATCTGCACCGGGCTGTGCTGTATGACATCGTGTCTGTGTTCCCTTGACTGTAGAAAAGGTAGTCCTCCCAGGAATGCCTCTCCCCAAGCCAAGACTTCAACGCAATGATCGCATCCTCACTGAGATAAACCACTCGTCCCAGACGATTCTTCTGAGCTTCATAGATCTCGATCTTCCGCTCTTTGATGTGAACGTCTGTAACCTTCGTATTGAGCAGCTCCCCGATCCGCATTCCCGTTCTCAACAACACCAGGATCATGGCCCGGTCACGGTTGCCTTCAATGACTGAAAGTAGTTTCTGCAAATCATCTGGATCCATGGCCCGCGGCAACCGCTCCGGTAACTGCAACCGTATCCTCTTGCCAAAAACATCCCGAGAAACAATCCCTTCTTCAGCCAGATGGCGGAGAAAGGACTGAACACCCGTGAGTCTCAGCCTGATAGTCGTAATCTTAATGCCCCTGTCCTGTTCATGCTCGATAAATGCCTCCACATCTCTTCTGGTAACTTCTTCAAGGCGTGTTTTGCCATTGGCCTTTAGCAGGCCAAGGAAAATAAGAATCGTGCCCCACCGACTATGCATCGTTCTTGGCCTACGGTTGCAACGGTTCATATGGCGAAGATAGCCCTCAGCATGCTCCTTACCTGGGAGATCCATCCTGGACAGCTGTTTCAGTATCTTTTGAAGCGCTTCGACACTTCCATCGGAATGTGATCCAAAGCGAAGGCGGGTCTGGTAAAAATCAAAAGGTTTGGGGGCGGGACCTGTAGAACCCTCAGAGGATATAACTGTCTTCCATAAATCAATTTCACCGCGCAGCATCTCTACCTCCTTTTCTTATATCAATAAGAAAAACAGATAGATGTTGACTGCCACGCTACAAACTGTCAACCATCATTTTGTTACGTATAGGTATTTGAAGGTCCTGGTGGAGGCCCCCTGCGCCCACTATTTCAAGAGGCGGAGGATGTTCCCGACCCAGGAGATCGAGGAGGAGAGGCCCGGGTCAGGGCCTGGGTCAGGGTTTGAAGGCCTCGACGAGTGCATCCATCCGCTCCCCGGATTTGAGGAACCGCACCCCGACGAACCCCGCCTCCCGAAGCCCGTCCCGGATCTCCTCGAAGGTGTAGGTGGATCCCCCTTCCGTGTTCACGAGCATGTTGACGGCGAAGATCGCCCCGTCCTTGGGCTCGGTGCGGCCGGGCGCCATGACGTGGTCGCGAATCACGATCCGGCCCCCCGGAAGCAGGGCGCGCAGGACCTTCCGGAAGAGCTCGACGTTCTTTGCCGGGCTGTTCTGGTGGATGATCGCGGAGAGCAGCGCCAGGTCGTGCCCGCCGGGCAGTTCGTCCTCCTGGAAATCCCCCGCCACAAGGCGGACCCCGGCCAGCATCCCCGCCTCGACCAGGCGCTCGCGGGCGATCGGGCTCACCGCGGGCCGGTCGAAAAGCGTGGCTTTCATCTCCGGGGCGGCCTTGAGAAAGGCGATGGCGTATGTGCCGGAGGCGCCGCCCACGTCGATCAGTTTCCTCGCCGGACCGGGCTGGACGGCCGCCACGATCCCCTGCGCCAGGGGTGTTCCGACCACGTGCATCGCCCCGATGAAGGCGTTCAGTTCCTTGGCATCGCGGGCGGAAGGCGCCGGGATCCCGTTCATGCGTACGCCCCGGACGATGGGGGTGAGGCCGGACCAGCTCTCCCAGAGGTGGGCCGCGTGGAGGATCATCGGCAGGAGCGAGCGATCCCCTCCGTCGGTCAGGAACGGGGCGAGCTCGGGAGAGGTCTGATAGGCCTCCTCCCGCTTGGAAAGCAGGCCCATCGCGGCGAGCGCATCGAGGAGGGTGGCCAATCCCCGCGGATCGGCATCCAGCCTGAGCGCAAGATCCTCGGCGCCGGTTGGCGTTCCCTCCAGGAGGGTGAAGAGGTTCATCTCGGCCGCGGAGAGCAGGATCCGGCTCTCCATGAACTGCCGCGCGAGTTTCAGGATGGCATCCGGGCTGCTGTCTGGTTTCATGGCCGTCGTCTCCGTTCGATGGATCCCTGGTTCATGGCGAGATTCCCCGCCGATCTCGGGGATGTGTACCATATTTGAAGTCAGAATTCCCCCCTTTTCGGCCGCCTCTCCCGGACCCTCCGATCCGGAAAGATTGAACATCCTCTGGGAGTAGCGGAGGATGTTCCCGACCCAGGAGATCGAGGAGGAGAGGCCCGATGGGTCGCTCGTCGTCTCCATCCAGTCAAATCCGGGGTTATTTTCAGCTGGAACAATCTATACGGATCTGGGAAAGGAATCCGGCGGGGGGATGACCCCCAGAATTGTGCAAATCGGGAACGGGAAGAGCGGACATGTCCCATGCCGATGAACAACGGACCCCGGGATCACAGGGCGCATGCGCCATCCTGCCTATGTCATGCCTCTCCGCGCGCTGATCATGGAAACCCCGGTCACTGCGAAGAGGATGACGGCGCCGCCGATGATCGTATTCACGCCGGGAGATTCGCCGAGAAAAAGGAAAACCCATACCGGATTCAGCACGGGTTCGATCACCGCAATGAGGCTTGCCGATACCGCAGAGATCCGCTTGATTGCGTATGCGATCAGGATTGAGGCGATTCCGATCTGAACGACGCCGAGCACCAGTATGGCCGCGACAGATTTCTGCGTGAATTCCGGCATGGGCAGAAACAGGGATGCCGTCAGACACACCCCTGCGGCAATCCACTGAGACATCAGATTGGACTCGAGCGGCGATCCCTCCTTCTGCATCCTCATAAAGACAAAGTAAAAACTGAAGGTCACGGCCGACATCAGGGCGATGGCATCGCCGAAGAGCTGTCCGCCGTCAAGCTTGTCCGCGAACATGATCGTCATGCCCACCGCAACAAAAAAAATGGCTGCCCAATGTTCCATGCGCGTCCTCTCCTTCAACAGCGCGGCTCCGATAAACGCCGTGAAGACAGGCGCCATGTACTGGAGCAGAATCGCGTTTGCCGCCGTTGTGGTTTTGTTGGCTGCGACAAAAAGGAGCATCGTCGCAGCATTGGCCACAGCCGCCGCGACCTGAGGAAAGGACCAGTGGATCTTCGGTTTCCCGAGAAAAGTTAGGATGACAAGCGAGGCAATGAAGCTTCTCATTCCCGCAATTGCAAAGGGATTCCAGTCAATCATCTTGATGAACAGGCCGGCGATGCTCCAGAGCAAGGCCGTGACGGCCATCATCAGAGTACCCGCAATTTTATCGTTTTGACCCATGCCAGGGACCCTGGTTCCTTCAATGTGGTCTCGAAATCACGATTCTTTTCATGAAGCCCGTTCTCAGGCCGCTCATCATGAAAGAGAAGCCCCTTCCCGCCCTGGAAGGCTTGCCCGATCTCCATAGCTTTTGTGTCGGGAAAATTCAACTGGTTGTCGTTGGGCGGCCTCAGGGATGGGGCAGGCGCCATAAATACATCATCCCCTTACAAGGAAATGCTTGCCAGAAAAGATTTCCTGAGTAGAATGCGCGCATGTCCCTTTACTTCCAATCCCTGATCAGCAGCAGCGCGGGCAACTGCCTGGTCCTCTGGAGCGATTCCACCCGGGTGCTCATCGACTGCGGTTCGCGCACCCTCCGCGGGACTCGGGAACTCCTTGAACGGAACCTCAAGGATCCGGCCGCCGTCGATTCGGTGATCGTCTCCCACCTGCACGGGGACCACATCAACGGCTACTCCCTGAGGGTGATCCAGGAGTACGGCCTGAGCGTCCGGATCCACGAGCGGTGCCTGGAGCAACTGCGGGAAAAGCATTTCAACGGCCACAGGCGTCTCCACTCCCTCGATCTGCAGACCTTCTCCGACGCATCCTTCACCATCGGCGACCTCTGGTTCCGGCCCTTCGCGGTTCCGCACCACCCGGACTACCCCAACCATGGTTTTGCCGTGCGGCACAAAGAGAACGGGCAGTGGAAGAAGGCGGTCATCGTAACCGATTTTCACGATGGAACGGCGGCCCTGGACCATTTCGCGGACTCGGATTTCATCTTCGTCGAGTCCAACCACGACCTGGATCTGCTGGCACAACATTTCAATCCCAACAGCCGGTTCCACATGAGCAATCCGGATACCGCCGCGCTTCTCTGCCGGGTCTGCCGGGAGAGCGCAAGGAAGCCGCACACCGTGATGCTGGGGCACCTCAGCTCGCAGCGGAACACCCAGACGATCGCCCTGGAGGAGACGCGGGCGGCCTTTCGGGAGCGCGGGATGGATGCGGATTTCAGCCTCTCCGCCGCCCCGCTGTACGGTTGCAGCCCGGTCGTGAAGATCTGACGCCGATTTCTGCCGCCGGGCCGTCCGCGTTTCGGCCGTTCTGAACCGGCCTTCCCCTTTCCGGCCGGGGGCGCCGTCGATTTGAGCTCATCGGATCGCCCTCGCCCGGCAAATCCCCCTTCGATCATCCCGAGCCCTGAAGATCCTCTATCCGCCGCCTCAGTTCATCCGGCACGGGTGTCTTCCTGTTTTCGCGATAATTGAACGTCACGATCAGGCCGTCCCCTTCAGCGGCCACCCTCTGGAGGCTTGTGCTGAAGACATTGTAGCCCATCATGAAGCGGTCCTCTTCAATGCTCGTCACCGTGGCCCCGACCAGAACCTTGTCCGGATACTGCAGCGGCACCTTGAATCTGCAGGAGGTGGAGGCCAGGATGGGGCCGACCCCTGTCTCCGCCATCAGGTCCATCAGACCGAGCTTGTAGAAATAGGCGATCCTGGCGCTCTCAAAATACCGGAAATAGACGATGTTGTTGAGATGACCGAAGGCGTCCATCTCCCCCCACGCCAGCGGTACCTCGATCACGATCCTGTTCCTGCGAGTCATGACTT